>WNFT01002953.1_pt1 | contig 24492 bp, 18 predicted proteins | sample 5400191 | NCBI WGS metagenome assembly WNFT01 (sample SAMN13153359, study PRJNA577476) | soil metagenome | isolation source: 80 cm saprolite under Madrone tree | place: USA:California | collected 2016-06-14 | reverse complement strand
GAGAAGATCGCGCTCGAGATCCGCCATCTTCAGAGGACCGAGGTGCTGGAGGTGGAGGAGCCGTTCCACGAAGGCCAGAAAGGCTCCTCGGCGATGCCGCACAAGCGGAATCCGGTGAACTGCGAGCGGATCTGCGGTCTCGCGCGGATCCTCCGAGGCAACGCGCACGCGGCGCTCGAGAACGTGGCGCTCTGGCACGAGCGCGACATCAGCCATTCGAGCGCGGAGCGAGTGATCCTTCCCGATTCGTTTCTCGCCTCGGATTTCATGGTGACGCAGACGCGCGAGGTGCTCGACGGGCTGAACGTGTACCCCGAGCGCATGCGGGCGAACCTCGATCTCACCCGCGGCCTCATCTACTCGCAGCGCGTCCTCCTGGCGCTCGTCTCGGCGGGGATGTCGCGCGAGGACGCCTACGCCCTGGTGCAGCGTCACTCGATGGCGGCGTGGAAGGGCGGGCCGGATCTCGCCGCGCGTCTGGGCTCCGACCCCGATGTCGCCAGGCTCCTGAGCAGGGAAAAGCTTCTCGCGTGCTTCGATCCCACGCATTTCACTCGTCACGTGAACCGTATCTTTGAACGCGTTCTGGGAGAACCTGTTGCAGCAGGCCGCTAGCGCACCCGTTCTCAGCCTCGGAGATGCCGACGACCGCCAGCTGGGGGAGATCCTCGCACGCGAGGGATTCCGGCTGACGCCGCCGGAGGCTCGCCGGATGCTCACCCTGCTCGGGCGCGATCCCACCCGCGTCGAGGCGACGATCTTCGACACCATGTGGAGCGAGCACTGCTCCTACAAGAGCAGCCGATGGGTGCTGAAGGCCCATCTTCCCGTCGAAAGCCCGTGGGTGATCCTGGGACCCGGCGAGGACGCCGGTGTCGTGCGGCTGGGCCGGCACGAGGGGGTGGAGTACGCGCTGGTGATCGCGCACGAAAGCCACAACCATCCTTCGCAGGTGGTGCCCACCGAAGGGGCCGCGACAGGGATCGGCGGGATCGTGCGCGACGTGGCCTGCATGGGCGCCGAAGTGATCGGCGTCCTGGACTCGCTTCGCTTCGGGGATCCGGACGGCCCGCGCGCCGCGCCGGTGCGCGAGAACGTGCGGGGCGTGATCGACGGCATCTGGCAGTACGGGGACGCGCTGGGCGTTCCGAACCTGGGGGGCGACGTCTTCTTCTCGCCGCGGTTCGACGAGAACTGCCTGGTGAACGTCGTCTCCCTGGGCCTCGTGCGCGCGGACCGCGTCGTGCGGAGCCGCGTCCCGGAGGCGGCGAGGCGCGAGCCCTATGTCCTGATCCTGATCGGAAAGCCGACCGACGAGACCGGATTTGGCGGCGCCTCGTTCGCCTCCGCGGTGCTCGAGGAGCACGCCGAGGGGCAGCGCGGTCACGTCCAGGTGCCCGATCCTTTCCTGAAGCGGGTCCTCCTCGAAGCGAATCGCGCGGTCCTGGACTGGCTCCACGGGCAGAACGTCCTCTTCGGCTTCAAGGACCTGGGCGCGGGGGGGATCGCGTGCGCTTCCTCCGAGCTGGCCGCGGCGGGAGGATTCGGAATGGACGTGGATCTGGACCGGGTGCCGTCCTCGCGCGCGGATCTTCCTCCCGAGGTGCTCGCGTGCTCGGAAACGCAGGAGCGCTTCGCGATGGTGGTCCCGGAGCGCGTGGCGGCCCACGTCCTCGAGCTCTACAACAAGACCTACGCGCTCCCCGAGGTCTATCACGGGGCGCGCGCCGCGGTCGTCGGGAGCGTCCGGACCGATTCGCGCTATCGCATTCTCAAGGGTGGCCTCCCGGTCTGCGACTCGCCGGTGGAGGTGATCACCGCGGGGATCGAGCACAGGCGGCCGGAGCGTCCGCGCCCTGGCACCAGCGCGGCCGAGACCGCGCTCCCGCCGGTCGAGGATCAGGAGGAGCTCTTCAAGCGCCTCGCGGCGAGCCCGAACCTCGCTTCGCGCGATCCGATCATCCGCTACTACGACACCGAGGTTCAGGGTCGCATGGTGATCCGCGCGGGCGAGGCGGACGCCTCAGTCCTGGCTCCCGTTCCCGGCTCGAAGCTGGGCGCCGCGATCACCGTGGACGGGAATCCCTGGTGGGTGACCGCGGATCCCTACTGGGGAACGGCGCACGTGGTCTGCGAGGTCTTACGTAATCTGGTCGCGGTGGGTTCGGAGCCCGCGGCCCTGACCGACTGTCTCAACTTCGGAAACCCGGAAGACCCCGAGGTCTTCGCGGATTTCGTGCGGAGCGTGAGGGGGCTCGGCGACGCAGCTCGGGCGCTGGGTCCGGAAGGGACGGCCGGGCCTCCGGTCGCGATCGTCTCGGGAAACGTTTCCTTCTATAATGAAGCCGACTCCGGCCGCTCCATCGAGCCCTCGCCCATCGTGGCGGGGCTGGGCATTCTCGAGGACTGGAGCCTGGCCACGACCAGCGCGATCAAGCGTCCGGGCAGCGTTCTTGTCCTGAGCGGGCCGCGGCAGGATCGTCTCGGCGCCTCGCAGCTTCGCCACCGGCTCCTGGGCCGCACGGACGGGCCTCTTCCGGAGCTCGACTTCGAGCGGGAGCGCCGCCGCATCTACGCGACGCTCGAAGCCGTCCGGAAGGGGCTTACGCTCGCGTGCCATGACATCTCCGAAGGGGGGCTCGCCATCGCCGCGCTCGAGATGGCGCTGGGCGGGTACGAGTCGCAGGGAATCGGACTCCAGATCCCGATCTCCGGCCTCGGAGGCGCGCCGTCCGAATCGAGGCTCTACTCGGAGGCGCCCGGATTTCTTTACGAGGTGGCGAAGGACCGCCTCACGGAATTCCTGCGCGTGTTCGAGACCTGGGGAGTGGACGCCACGATGATCGGGCGCACGCTGGCGGAGCCGCGGTTCCGCATCCTGGACGGAGGACATACACTGGTGGACATGGACCTCGAGAGCCTGCAGCGCCTCCACGCGCACGCGCTCAAGCCGGTGGTGGAGTGAGCATGGCGCGGGTCGCGGTGGTGCAGATTCCCGGCGTGAATTGCGAGTACGAGACGACGCGCGCGCTCCAAGCCGTGGGGCTCGGCGCGCGGATCGTGCGCTGGAACGAGCCCGCTTCGGTCTGGAGCGAGTTCGACGGCTACGTGATCCCGGGCGGCTTCGCGTTCCAGGACCGGATCCGCGCGGGAGCGATCGCGGCCAAGCTCCCGGCGGTGGATCGGATCGCGGCCGAGGCGGAGTCGGGGAAGCCGGTGCTCGGAATCTGCAACGGCGCCCAGGTTCTGGGAGATGGCGCTGGCTCCGAACAGGGCTCCGCGACGCGCGGGCTATCTCTGCCGCTGGGCATGGCTCCGCGTGTCGCCCGGTCCGGGAAGCGCCTGGTACGCGGATTCGATCCGTCCCGGGGAGGTGATCCCCATGCCGATCGCGCACGGGGAGGGGCGGTTCTTGACCGCGGACCCCGATGTCCGGGAGCGCATCCAAAAGGAAGGGTTGGCCCTGTATCGGTACGTAGCCGCTTCGGGCGGCCGCGCGGACCGGTATCCCTTCGATCCCAACGGGTCCATGCTCGAGGCGGCGGGAATCACGAACCGGGCGGGGAATATTCTCGCCTTCATGCCGCATCCCGAGCGGGCGACCTGGCTCCGGCAGGTGCCGCTCGAGCTCAAGAACGTCTGGGGAGAAGAGCGGCGCGCGGCGGTCGGCAAGTGGGACGCGCTCGAAGGGCCGGGTCCGGGAAGGATCCTCTTCGAGTCTCTCGCGAAGAAGCTCCGGTCGCGCGCGGCACAGGAGGCGCGGTCATGAGCGCCACGCTCCTGGTCCGTCTCAAGATCACGGACCTCGCGGCCTGGACCGCGCTCGAGACGGGACGGCGGCTTCTAAAGCCCGGTATCACCCTGGAGCGCGTCGCGCGCGAGCAGCTCCTGATCTTCGAGCCCGAGCAGGGCGTAAGGGCCGACTCGTTCGAACGGATGCTGGGTGAGGCCGTGCGTCATTCCAATTTCTTCGTGAATCCGAACAAGGAGAGCTATCGCTTCCTCGCCGCCGCCGAGCGGGGCGAATCCTGGACCCCTCCCGAGGGGGCGTGGGGAATCCTCACAAGGCCGCGCGAGGACACGAGGGACGAGCGCTTGCGGGAGAGTCTCCTGCGCGAGCACCCGATGCCGGGACTTCAGGCGATCCGCCGGGCCAAGGTGTGGTGGCTCTGGTCGCGCGGGCCGGACGGCGGGGCCGCCGTCTCCGACGCGTACGCCGCCCTGGGAGACCTCCGCGACCCGAAGCACGGTCTTCTCGTGAATCCTCACGCCGAAGCGGCGATGATCCTGACCGGCGCCCTACCGTGGAGCCGCGTCGAGCGCTTCCTGACCGATCCCGCGCCCGCGTACCGGGCGGCGGCATGAACGGAGCCCTGCCGTGACCGAACGAACGAACGAGACGGACGCGACGACTTCGCGAAGCCAGGACCGACTCCGCGAGGAGTGCGGCGTGTTCGGTATCTGGGGCGCCGAGAACGCGGCCCGGCTCACCTACGCCGGGCTCTACGCGCTGCAGCATCGCGGGCAGGAGAGCGCGGGCATCGTCGCTACCGACGGGATGGAATTCCGCCACCACAAGGGCGTCGGGCTCGTCCCGGATGTGTTCGCCGGGAACGTGCTGGACTCCCTTCCGGGACACATCGCGATCGGCCACAACCGCTACTCGACCCAGGGAAGCTCTCTGCTCCGGAACGCGCAGCCGCTGGTGGTCGATTTCCGCGAGGGGATGCTCGCGCTCGGCCACAACGGGAATCTGGTGAACGCGCTGGTCTTGCGGAACGAGCTGGAGGCGCAGGGCTCCATCTTCCAGACCACCAGCGACACCGAGGTGATCCTCCATCTGATCGCGCGCTCCAAGGCGACCGAGATCGAGCGGATGATCCCGGAAGCGCTCGCCCGCTGCCAGGGCGCCTACACGCTCGTGATCCTGGCCGGGGAGAAACTGATCGGCATTCGCGATCCGCGCGGGTTCCGCCCGCTCTGCCTGGGGCGCCGCGGCGAGGCCCACGTGCTCGCGAGCGAAACCTGCGCGCTCGACATGGTGGGCGCCGAGTTGATCCGCGAGATCGCGGCGGGAGAGATGGTGGTGATCGACGGATCGGGAGTGAAATCCTACCCTGCGCTTACGCCGAAGCCCGCCCGCGCGTGCGTCTTCGAGCTGATCTATTTCTCGCGGCCGGACAGTGAGGTCTTCGGGGAGAGCGTGGATCTGGTGCGCCGCCGGCTCGGGCGGACCCTCGCCGAGGAGCATCCAGCCGAGGCGGACATCGTGATCTCGGTGCCGGACTCGAGCAACTCCGCGGCGCTCGGATACTCCGAGGCCTCGGGAATTCCCTTCGAGCTGGGCCTCATCCGGAACCACTACGTGGGCCGCACCTTCATTGCTCCGCAGCAGATGAAGCGGGATTTCGGCGTCAATCTGAAATTCAACCCCGTCCGCCGCATCCTGGAAGGAAAACGGGTCGTGGTCGTGGACGACTCCATCGTGCGTGGAACGACGAGCCGGAGCCTCGTGGCCATGCTCCGAGGCGCGGGCGCGCGGGAGATCCATCTCAGGGTCTCGAGCCCGCCGATCGGTTGGTCCTGCTACTACGGGATCGACACGCCGAACCGGAAGGAGCTGATCGCCTCCTCGCACACGGTGGAGGAGATCCGGCGCTACCTCCACGTGGACTCGCTCGGCTACCTCTCGATGGAGGGCCTCAAGTCCTGCGTCTCACATCCCGACGATCACTGCTACGCCTGCTTCGACGGCCGCTACTCGGAGTGGTACGGCGAGCCGCTCGACAAGCTGGCGATGGAACGGCCCCAGAGCCGTCTCGAGGGCCGCCGCTAGCCCCGCCGGGGCCCTCTCAAGTTCTCCTCCCGCGGTGCCGATCTTTCCCTCGAACTGCAGCCACGCGAACGAGGAGAGCCGACCCGTGCCGGAAAATCTCTCGCGGAAAAAGCTGGGCGAATATCTGCTCGATGCTGGGCTCATCACCGAACAGCAGCTGAGGGAGGCGCTGAGGCGGCAGCGGCAGACGAAGGAGCCGCTCGGGCACATCCTCGCGCGCCAGGGAATGGTGAGCGAGGCGGATATCTGCCGCGTGCTGCATCAGCAGCTGGGGCTTCCCATCGTGGAGCTGGAGAGCATTGCCATCGACGAGCAGGTCATCGCGCTCATCCGCGAGGACCTCGCCAAGAAGTACACCGCGATCCCCATCGAGCTGGAAAACCGGAGCACGATCCGCGTGGCGCTGGCCGATCCCCTGAACGCCCAGGCGCTGGAGGATATCAAATTCCAGAGCGGCTACTTCGTGCGCCCCGTGCTGGCGCCCCCCTCGGAGATCGTCGAAGCGATCGCGAAGTACTACCACATCGATGCCTCGGTCGTGGAGATCCTCGAAAACATCATCAAGAACGATCCCATCCAGGAAATACGGGAGATCGTCGCCACGGACGGGGAGGAGAACCTCGATGAGCTGATGAAGATCAGCGCGGGCCCCCCGATCGTCCGCCTGGCGAACTGGGTCATCACGCGCGCGGTCGAGATGCGGGCGAGCGACATCCACGTCGAGCCGCAGGAGAAATGGGTCGGGGTGCGCTGCCGTGTGGACGGCCTGCTGCAAGACCTGGAGCGGCTTCCCAAGTGGACGCAGGGGGCGTTGGTCTCGCGCATCAAGATCCTGGCCTCGCTCGACATCGCGGAGAAGCGCCTTCCACAAGATGGAAGTTTCCGCGTGGAGATCGACAACCGACGCATCGACCTCCGTGTCTCGACCCTGCCGACGGCGCACGGCGAGAAGATCGTGATCCGCATCGTGGACCAGGAGCGCTCGGCGCTCCATCTGGACTCTCTGGGCCTCTCGGAATCCGCGCTGAGCCGGATCCGGGCCTACGGCCAGCGGCCGCAGGGGATCGTCGCGGTGACCGGTCCGACCGGGAGCGGCAAGAGCACGCTGCTCTACTCGCTCCTCCAGCACATCCACAGCGTTACCAAGAATATTCTGACCGTCGAGGATCCGATCGAGTACCAGATCCCCGGGATCAACCAGGTCCAGGTGGACGAGAAGAGCAAGAAAACGTTTGGCGCGATCCTGCGCGCCATGCTGCGGCAGGACCCCGACGTGATGATGATCGGCGAGGTCCGCGATCTGGAAACGGCCCAGATCGCCTTCCGCGCCTCGATCACGGGACACCTCGTGCTCTCCACGGTGCACACCAACGACGCCGCCTCGGCGGTGACCCGTCTCGTGGACCTGGGCCTCCAGCCGTACATGGTGGCCTCGAGCCTGATCAGCGTCATCTCGATGAGGCTGGTCCGGGTCCTCTGTCCCAAGTGCAAGGACCAGTATGCGCCCACGGGGGACGAGCTCCGTATCCTGGGGCTCACCTCGCGCGAAGCGCAGGGGGTCGGCCTCTTCCGGCCGATCGGATGCGAATACTGCAACCAGACGGGGTACCGGGGACGAACGGGCATCTTCGAGATGTTGGAGCTGGACGATCCGCTCCGGCGCCTGATCGCGGCCGGGGCCGCGGAGTCCATGGTCCGGGCGGCGGCGGTCGAGAACGGGATGACCCCGATCGGCGAGGATGGACTCCTGAAGGTGATGGCGGGCGAGACGAGTCTCGAGGAACTGCGCCGCGTGGTCTTCTACGAGGAGGAATCGGCGCGCCTCTGCCCGTCCTGCCGCCAGACCGCGGCAGCCGAGTACCACTTCTGCCCGCACTGCGGCCACACGATCGCCGCGGCCTGCCTCAAGTGCGAACGGCGCGTCGACGCGGCCTGGGCCTTCTGTCCCGGCTGCGGCACGCGCCGCACGCCGAGCGTGATCGCAGAGCCCCCCGACGATCCTTTGATTCCGAACTCCGACCCGTCGCGCGTTCCGGCCCGGTCCCGCCGCTAGGCGGCGGCCCGTCTCCTCCCCTTCGTTCCGCCGCCACCCTTGACCTTGGTTTCCCCGGTTCTCTAGAATCGCGTGGTCCGCCCGTTTCGCCACCTCCCGCCTGCACGCTCTGGCGGGAACCTCCTCTCGCTCCGGAGAACCGTGTCGGTCCAGGATACGCGCCGCGAAAAGCTGGACGCGCTGATCCAGCGCGGAGTCGAGCCCTACGCCTATCGTTTCGACGTCACCCACGGCTCCGCCGCGATCCGGGAGCGCCACAAGGATCTGGAGCAGTCGGGGGAGCGCGTCCGCTACGCGGGACGCCTCATGACGAAACGGGGGCACGGCAAGGCAGCGTTCGCCCACGTGAAGGACTCCCTGGGCCTCCAACAGATCTATCTGCGCGAGGACGTGCTGGGACCCGAGGCCTTCGCGCGCGCCATGGACCTGGATCTGGGGGACTGGCTGGGCGTCGAGGGGACCGTCTTCGTCACGAAGACGGGAGAGATCACGATCCGGGCCGAACGCGTGGAGCTCCTGGCGAAATCCCTCCGTCCGCTCCCGGAGAAATGGCATGGTCTGACCGACGTCGAGATCCGCTACCGCCAGCGCTACACGGACCTCATCGTGAACGATGAGGTCCGCCGCGTATTCCGCGAGCGGGCGGCCATCATCCGCGCGCTGCGCACGTTCCTGGACGCCCGGGGATTCCTCGAGGTCGAGACCCCCGCGCTCCAGCCGGTGTATGGTGGCGCCTCGGCGCGCCCTTTCGTCACGCACCACCACGCGCTGGACATGAAGCTATATCTCAGAATTGCGGACGAGCTCTATCTGAAGAGGCTGATCGTCGGCGGGCTCGAGCGGGTCTACGAGATCTCGAAGGATTTCCGGAACGAGGGCATCGACCGGACCCACAACCCCGAGTTCACGATGCTCGAGTTCTACCAGGCGTTCGCGGATTACGAGGTCATGCTCGAGACGACGCAGGCGATGCTCCTCGAGGCGGTGAAGGCCGCGCGCGGCGGCATGAGCGCCCCCTTCGACGGAGCGAGCATCGACTGGACGCCGCCGTGGCGGCGCCTCGCCGTCGCGGAGGCGGCCGCGGAGGGGCTGGGCGCGGGCGAGCTCCCCAAGGACGAGCGCTCGCTCCGTGAGGCGGCGGGACGCGCCGGCGTTCCGCTGGACCCCGCCTTCGGATACGGCCGCATCCTGGACGAGATCGTCTCGGTGAAGGTGCAGCCCAAGCTCATGAACCCGACCTTCCTCGTGGACCACCCTCGCGAGATCTCGCCGCTCGCGAAGGTGAAACGGGGCGATCCCGAGGTCGTGGAGCGCTTCGAGCTGATCGTGGCGGGCATGGAGGTGGCGAACTCGTTCTCCGAACAGAACGACCCGCTCGAGCAGAGGCGCGCCTTCGAGCAGCAGGGGAAGCTCCGGGAGCGCGGAGACGACGAGGCGCAGGTTCTCGACTCGGACTTTCTGCGGGCGCTCGAGATGGGGATGCCGCCGACCGGCGGCGTCGGTGTCGGCATCGACCGGCTGGTCATGCTGCTCACCGACTCGCGATCCATCCGCGACGTGATCCTCTTCCCGCACATGCGTCCCGAGGACGGGCATGAGGAATAGGGGGGCGGCCGCGCGCGCCTGACCGGCGCAGGCTCAGGCTCCCATGGGATTCGTCTGGATCATCGCCTCGCGCTACCTCCGCTCCAAGCGCCGGCTCAGCTTCATCACCCTGGTCAGCCTCCTCGCCTCGGGGGGGGTCTTCGTCGGGGTCGCCGCGCTCACGATCGTCCTCTCGGTGATGAACGGCTTCGAGGACCAGGTGCAGCGGAGGATCGCGGGGACGAATGCGCACGTGGCCGTCCTCTCCGCGGACGACCGCCCTGTCCAACCTTCCGATTCGCTCCTCTCCACGATCCGCCGCGCGGCGCCCGACGCCGCGGTGGCGCCCTTCGTATACGGCAAGGTCATGGTCGCCTCGCGCGGCAGCGTGGACGGCATGGTGCTCAAGGGCGTCGATCCGGCGGCGGAGTCCCGCGTGACCGACATCATGTCCCACCTCACGCCCGCGGGGCATCCCCTGGACAGCGGAGACCTGCCGGGCATCGGCCTCGGGGAGGAGCTGGCGGTCCGGCTCCGCGTCGCTGTGGGGGACGTGATCCTGATCAGCCTGCCTTCCGAGGAGCCCGGAGGAATCTTCGGTGGAGTGCCACGCGTGAAGCGGCTTCGCGTCAGCTCGATCTTCCGCTCCGGCCTCTATGAGTACGACTCCTCCTTCGGCATCGTCCGGATGGAGACGGCGGGAGAGTTCTTCGGGATCGGAAGGGGCGTGACCGGCTACGAGCTACGAATCCCGGACATGTTCCGCGCCCGCGAGACGGCGTCGGCCCTGGAGCGGACGCTCGGATCGGAGTACCGCGTGACCAACTGGATCGACCTGAACCGGAATCTCTTCGCATGGATGAAAATCGAGAAGGCGGTCATGTTCACCATCCTCATCCTGATCGTGCTCGTGGCGACGGTGAATATCGTGTCGAGCCTGGTGATGCTCGTGCTGGAGAAGCGGCGGGACATAGGGGTTCTACGGACGATGGGAGTCACCCCCCGGGGAATCATGCGTATCTTTCTCTTGCAGGGGACGCTGGTCGGCCTCACGGGCACCGGTCTCGGGCTTCTCGTGGGCTGGCTCGTCTCCTTCGTCCTGGGCCGGTACAAGCTCCTCCATCTTCCCGGCGAGATCTATTTCATCGATACCCTGCCCGTAAAAATGGAATGGACCGACTTCGTGGTGGTGGCGATCGCGGCGACCGCGCTCTGCTTCGTCGCGAGCCTGTACCCGGCTTGGAGAGCCGCGAGGCTTGCTCCTGTGGAATCGATCCGGTATGAATGAGGCGGCGGCGCAGGTCCCCGCGCTTGCGGCGCGGGGCCTGGCCAAGACCTACCACGACGCGGCGGCGCCGATCGAAGTGCTTCGGGATGTGAACATCTCGGTGGGGCCCGGGGAGGTGGTGGCGGTGGTCGGGGCTTCCGGCTCCGGGAAATCCACGCTCCTCCACCTGCTGGGGGGACTGGACCGGCCGACGGGCGGAACGGTGTGCGTCGCCGGCGAGGACCTTTCAGCTCTCGACGAGGCGGGGCGCTCCCGGCTGCGGGCCCGATCCGTGGGTTTCGTGTTCCAATTCCACCAGCTCTTGCCCGAGTTCACGGCTCTGGAAAATGTCATGATGCCCGGATGGGTGGCGGGCTCCCCGCGCGGTACCGCGCGCGCTCGTGCGGAAAGCCTCCTCGAGGATCTGGGCCTGATCGAGCGGGCGGAGCACAAGCCGGGCGAGCTTTCGGGCGGGGAGCAGCAGCGGGTCGCGGTGGCTCGCGCCTTGCATATGAGGCCTGCGGTCCTTCTGGCGGACGAGCCGACCGGCAATCTGGACCGGCGCTCCTCGGCGACTCTGTTGGAAATCTTCGAGAGGTACCGGTCCCGCGAGCGGCAAGCCATTGTCATTGCGACACATAATCCCGATGTCGCGCGGGCGGCCGGCCGCGTGGTTCAACTCGAGGATGGCTATCTCAGGCCGATTAGAATTGAGTCGGGGCGCATCTAACTAGGCGGGAGATTCGGCCAACCGGAAGGAACGTACCATGCAGTGTCAAATTTGCGGTAAGCGACCGGCGGTCGTCCACTTCACGGAGATCGTCAACAACAAGAAATCGGAATACCACGTCTGCGAGAAGTGCGCGGAGGAGAAGGGCTATCACGTGCCGCTCGTGAAGACGAAGTTCTCGGTCGGGGACCTTCTGGCCGGCATGGTGGACCAGCCGGGCTCCGCGGAGGAGGCCCGCGTGGGCCGGGTGCAGTGCCCCAAGTGCGGCCTGGTCTATTCCAACTTCAAGGAGACCGGCAGGCTTGGATGCTCCGAATGCTATCCCACGTTCCGCTCGCAGCTCCGTCCGCTTCTGCGCCGGGTGCACGGCAGCACCAAGCACGTGGGCAAGGCTCCCGTGCGTGACGCCGCGCGCGTGGCCCTGAGGCGGGAAGTGCAGCGGCTTCACGAGGAGCTGCAGAAGGCGGTGGAGCGCGAGGATTTCGAATCGGCGGCGGAGCTCCGGGACAAGATCAAGAAAGTGGAAGATAGCGACGTTCGCACCGTGGGAGGGGGAGCGGCGTGAAGCTCACGGGAATCAGCGCTTCGCTGGGCCGCTGGCTCGACGGATCGGGGCCCGCCTCGGACGTTGTGCTGAGCACCCGCGTCCGGCTGGCGCGAAACCTCTCGGGCGTGCCGTTCACGCACCGCGCGCGCGAGGAGCAGCTGGTGATGGTCTACTCGAGCATCCTCTCGGCGGTGCGCAAGACGCCGGCGCTCGCCCAGTCGCTCGCGCTCGAGATGCGCGAGCTGACGCCGCTGGACCGCCAATTCCTGGTCGAGCGCCACCTGATCAGCAACGATCTCGCCGACAACGGGAAGCTGCGCGGCCTCCTCGTCCTTCCCGACGAGAGCATCTCGGCGATGGTGAACGAGGAGGACCATCTGAGGCTCCAGGCGCTGGCCTCCGGATTCCAGCTTCGCTCGGCGTGGGAGTCCGTGAACGCCATCGATGATGAATTGGCGCAGGACCTGGATTATGCTTTCAGCGACGAGCTGGGCTATCTGACCGCGTGCCCGACGAACGTCGGCACGGGGATGAGGGCATCGGTGCTCATCCACCTGCCGTCGCTCGTGCTCACGAAACAGATCGGCCGCGTGCTCCAGGGAATCACGCAGGTCGGACTCGCGGTTCGGGGCTTCTACGGAGAAGGCTCCCAGATCATGGGAAACTTCTTCCAGATCTCGAACCAGACCACGCTCGGGCAGAACGAGCGGGAAACGATCGACAGTCTCGAGCGCGTCACGAAGCAGATCATCGATTCCGAGCAGCGGGCGCGCGACGAGCTTTTAAAAGACGCAAGAGTCCAGATCGAGGACAAGATCTGGCGGGCCTACGGGACGCTTCGCCACAGCCGCGTGATCTCCTCGCAGGAGGTGGTCAACCTCTCCTCGGCGGTCCGCTTCGGCGTGGCGCTTCGGATCGAGGGGCTCGCCAGCGTCCAGACGCTGAACGAGCTTCTGGTGCGGTCGCAGCCGGCGCATCTCCAGATCAAGGCGGGCCGCGAGCTGGAACCGCGCGAGCGGAACATCATGAGAGCGGAATATATCCGGAGACTTCTCGGTGAGGGAGGCTCCGTTCCGGTAACGAGCAATTAGGGGGGAGGCTCAGGTCCATGCATGACAAATTCACGGAACGCGTGCGGAAGGTGATGTACCTCGCGCGGGAAGAAGCCGCGCGGCTCCAGCACGATTACATCGGCACCGAGCACCTGCTCCTCGGCGTGATCCGCGAGGGGGAGGGTATTGCGGCCACCGTCCTGAACAACCTGGGACTGGACCTCGACGCCATACGCCAAGCGGTCGAGAGCATGGTCTCATCGACGGGCGGGACCCTCACGATCGGGGAGATCCCGTTCACGCCGCGCGCGAAGCGGGTCTTGGAGCTGAGCGTCGACGAGGCGCGCCAGCTCGGACACAACTACGTGGGTACCGAGCACCTCCTCCTGGGTCTCATCCGCGAGGGGGAAGGGGTGGCCGCGCGCGTGCTGCTCGAGCTGGGCGTGGACCGGAAGAAGGTCCGCGAGGAGACGCTGAAGCTCCTCGGCGGGACGCCGTCCGTGTCGCAGCCGGAGCGCGAGGGCAAGGTGGAGACGCCAGCCCTGAACCAGTTCGGCCGCGACCTCACGACGCTTGCCCGGGAGGGGAAGCTGGATCCCATCATCGGACGGGAGCTCGAGATCGACCGGGTCATCCAGGTGCTCTCGCGGCGCAAGAAGAACAACCCGATCCTGATCGGCGAGCCCGGCGTGGGCAAGACCGCCATCGCCGAAGGCCTGGCCGAGCGCATCGTGGAGAACAAGGTCCCCGAGACGCTCAAGGACAAGCGGATCGTGACGCTGGATCTCGCCGCGGTCGTGGCCGGAACCAAGTACCGCGGGCAGTTCGAGGAGCGCCTGAAGGCGGTCATGAACGAGATCCGCGAATCCAAGGACACGATCATCTTCATCGACGAGCTGCACACGATCGTCGGCGCCGGCGGCGCGGAGGGAGCGATCGACGCCTCCAACATGCTGAAACCGGCCCTGGCGCGCGGCGAGCTCCAGTGCATCGGCGCGACCACGCTGGACGAATTCCGGAAATACATCGAGAAGGACGGCGCTCTGGAGCGGCGGTTCCAGCCCATCATGGTGGATCCTCCCTCCGTGGACCAGACCATCCAGATCATCCGCGGGCTCCGCGACAAGTACGAGGCCCATCACGGCGCCAAGTACTCCGACGACTCCATCATCCAGGCCGTGAAGCTGGCGGACCGCTACATCAACGACCGCTTCCTGCCCGACAAGGCGATCGACGTGATCGACGAGGCGGGCGCCTCCGCGCGGCTCAGCATCTCGGCCATTCCCACCGAGGTTCGCGAGCTGGAGAAGCAGGTGGAGGAGGTGGCGAAGGAGAAAGAGGCCTCCATCCAGCAGCAGGAGTTCGAGAAGGCGGCCCGATTCCGCGACAAGGAGAAGGATCTCCGCGCGAAGCTGCGCGAGCACAAGAAGACCTGGACCGAGATCAAGCACGAGAAGGAAGCGCTCGTCGACGTGGATCTGGTCGCGAGGGTCATCTCGCGCATGACCGGAATCCCGATCGCCCGGCTGGAGGAGAAGGAATCGGAGAAGCTGCTCCGGATGGAGGAGGAGCTCCGGAAGTCGATCGTCGGCCAGGAGGAGGCCGTGGCCGCGGTCTCGCGGGCCATTCGCAGGAATCGCGCCGGGCTGCGCGATCCGCGCCGGCCCATCGGCTCCTTCATCTTCCTGGGACCCACGGGGGTGGGGAAGACGGAGCTGGCCCGGGTTCTCGCCCGGTTCCTCTTCGACGACCCCGACGCCCTGATCCGCATCGATATGTCGGAATACATGGAAAAGTTCTCGGTTTCCCGGCTCATCGGCGCGCCTCCGGGGTATGTGGGACATGAGGAGGGCGGCCAGCTGACCGAGAAGGTGCGGCGGAAGCCCTACTCGGTGGTGCTGCTCGACGAGATCGAGAAGGCCCATCCGGACGTCTTCAACATCCTTCTACAAGTGTTGGACGACGGGCAGCTCACGGACAGCCTGCGCCGGAAGGTGGACTTCAAGAACACGGTGCTCATCATGACGTCGAACCTGGGCGCGCGTCAGATCAAGGGCGGCCGGGGCATGGGATTCGGCGAGCGTGAGGCCGGATCGAACTACGCGACCATGAAGAATGCGATCATGGACGAGGTGAAACGGGTCTTCAATCCCGAGTTCCTGAACCGAATCGACGAGATGATCGTGTTCCATCCGCTCGACAAGCCGCAGATGGGATCCATCACGAAGATCCTCCTGACCCAGGTTGCGGACCGCATGAAGGGAAGCGGAATCACGCTGAACTTCGAGGACGAGGTCGTGGATCTGCTCATCCAGAAGGGATTCGACGAAGCGCTGGGCGCCCGTCCGCTGAAGCGGAGCATCCAGAAGCTGATCGAGGATCCGCTCTCGGAGCACGTGCTCCGGGGTCAGCTGAAGGAGGGCAGCGATGTCTTGGTGTCCCGCCGGGGTGACGAGTTGATCTTCGCCTCTTGAGGCCTTTCACAACACATTCCTGGCGTTCCCGCGCCGCCACGCCGCAAGCGCTAACGCTCGCGCTGGCGGCCGTGACGTTTTTCGCGCTCGCCAACCCTCCGCGCGCGGGCGCGCAGGCGTCCGGAGCGCCCGTCCTGCCCGCGCTCGAGCCCGACTCCGTCGCCGTCCCGGCCGATACGACCGCGGGACCCGCGCAGGTCGTCCGGCGCATTTCGGCTCAGGGATTCGTGAACGTCGACTCCCTGGTCGTGGTGCGGACGTTCGCGGTCTCCACGGGGCAGCCCTATGATCCCCGCGAGGTGCGGAGCGGCGTGCGCCGCCTCTTCGCCACCGGACTCTTCACCGACGTCACGGTGAGCGACGAGCCCGTGCCCGGTGGCGTGGCGCTCACGATCCACGTCACCGAGCGGCCCCGCATCAAGGAGATCGCGTTCCGGAGCGTGAAGAAGATCGAGGAGAAGACACTAAAAGAAAAGCTCACGGTAGCGGCCGGGCAGCTCCTGGACACGGGAACGCTCGAGCTGGACGCGCGGAAGATCGAGGCGGCGTACGGGGCGGAGGGCTACACCCACGCCAAGGCCACGCCGCGCACCGAAACGGCCGGCGCGGGGGCGGTTCGTGTCGTGTTCGACGTGCAGGAAGGGACGAAGGTCAAGGTTTTAGGCATCGTCTTCCACGGAAACCAGACCCTGAAGAGCGAAGCCCTGGCGAAGGCCATGGAGAGCAAGAAGCCGGGCTTCCTCAAGAGCGGGGTCCACAAGCCGGAGCACATCGAGAAGGACGAGACCAAGCTCAGGCTCTACATGCGCACGCGGGGCTACAAGGACGCGGACGTGGATTCGATCGTGCCGCTCGACTCCCCCGACGGGAAAGGAGTGATCCTCCACGTCTTCATGCGCGAAGGCCCGCGGTACCGGTTCGGGGAGATTACCTGGACCGGCAACACCTCCGTTCCCACCGCCGCGCTCGTGATCGCGACCGTTCCCAAGCCCGGGGCGGTGTACAACGAGTCGCAGGTCCAGAAGACGCTCGAGAACGCCTACTCGCTCTACCAGGAGCAGGGGTATCTCTTCCTGTCCATCGAGCCCAAGATGACCGACCGCGATTCCATCGTGGACGTCTCCTTCCAGGTCCAGGAGGGCTCGCGCTCCCGCATCGCCAATCTCGAAATCACCGGGAACACACGCACCAAGGAGAACGTCATCCGCCGCGAGGCGACCGTCTATCCGGGGGACACCTTCCGGCGCTCCGCGCTCATGCGGACGCAGCGCGACATCTTCGGCCTGGGATTCTTCCAGGACGTGAACGTGGATTACGAGCCCACGGGAGACAGCGCCGACATAAATCTCACCTTAAAGGTCCAGGAGAAGCAGACCGGGACGGCCAGCGCCGGCGCGGGATATTCCAGCCAGGCAGGGCTGACCGGATTCGTAGAGCTGGGGCACAACAACCTCTTCGGTAACGGGCAGAGCGTGAACATCCGGCTCGAGCGCGGCGCGAAGAGGAACGATCTGGAGTTGAGCTACACGGAGCCCTGGTTCCGGGACACGCCCCTGAGCATCGGCGGCGACATTTTCAACACCCGGCGGGACCTCGACTTCTACAGCCGAAAGGACGTGGGCGGCGGGATCCGCTTCGGACGGCCGCTGCGGTGGCCCGATTACACGCGCGGGATCATCTCCTACGATCTCCGCGACGTGACCCTCAGCGATTTCGTGGCTCCCCGGGCGGGGGAGCCGGCGAACCTGGCCACGCTCCGCGCCACGAAATGGCCGCGCCGGGTGAGCAGCGTGACCCTCACGTTCAACCGGAACAGCACCGACAATCCCTTCTATCCGACCCGGGGCTCGAAGATCCTCCTCACGAACGAGGTCGCCGGGGGTCTCCTGGGCGGGGTCGAATCCTTCTACAAGGAAACGTTTGAGAACAAGAGCTACACCAAGCTGGGCGGCCCCTTCGTGCTCATGCTCCGGGGCAAGACCGGATTCCTGGGGGGCAGCCAGGTCCCGGACTACGAGCGCTTCCGGCTCGGTGGGACTACGGTGGATTACCTACGCGGTTACCCGGGAGGACGGGTCCCGCTGGGAGACTCATTTCCAGCTGGGTAACACATTCTAGCAGAAGGGATTAGCATATGACTCGACACCGGTCATGGCGTGCGGTAGTCTGGGCCCTGGCGGCGCTTTGCCTGGCCATTCCGGGCGCCGGAATGGGGGCCGATCTGAAAATCGGCTTCATTGACTCCGAGCGGATCTTCTCGGAGTATGCCGGCACCCGGGAGGCGCAGCAGTCGTTCAACCGGGAAGTCCAGGAGCTCACCAAGACCGCCAGAGAGAAAAAGACCGAAATCGATGATCTGCAGCGCAAGCTCGACTCGCAGGGCCCGATGCTCAGCGAGGCGAAGCGCGACGAGCAGAACCAGGCGCTTCAGAAAAAGATCGCCGATTACGACGCGTTCGTTCAGAAGAACTGGGGTCCGCAGGGCTCCGTCTCCAAGCTGAACGAGCAGTTTCTGAAGCCGATCGTCGATCGCGTTCACAAGATCGTAACGACGTTTGGTTCGGATGAAGGCTACTCGATCATTCTGGATGCTGCGGACGGGAACATCATTTTCGGTGATCGGACGCTCGATCTCACCGACCGCGTCCTCGAGCAGCTGAAGAAGGAAGACTCGAGCGGACTGCCGCCGACCAGCGCGGCGCCGCCAAGTCCATCCGGGGGAAGCCAGCAGTAGATTCCCGGAGCGGGTGGCGCCAATCGATTCAAGGGGAGTCCATGATGAAGGTCACGCTGGAGGCGGTCGCGAGGGCGATCGACGGTACGGTCGTCGGCGATGGTTCCGTCGAGATCACCGGCGTGGCCGGCATCCGCGAGGCCCGCGAGGGGGAGCTGACGTTCCTCGCCAACCCCCGCTACGAACCCTACCTCGAGCTGACCCAGGCTTCCGCCGTCATCGTTTCTGAGAACCATCGGAACATCGGAAAGCCCCTGATCCAGAATCCCAATCCCTATCTGGCCTTCCTCAAGGCCGTGCGTCTGTTCGCCGGAGAGGCGGAGCGGCCGTGCGCGGGCGTGCATCCCACGGCGGTGATCGCCGACGGAGCCTTCGTCGCGCTGGACGCCTCCATCGGCCCCCACGTGGTTGTCGAGACCGGTACCTCGATCGGCGCGCGCGCGATCGTGCACGCGGGCTGTTATATCGGGGCGCGGGCGCGGCTCGGGGACGAAACGCTGCTCTATCCTAACGTCACGGTGCGCGAGGAGTGCGTGCTGGGCGACCGGGTGATCGTCCACTCCGGCGCGGTGATCGGGAGCGACGGGTTTGGTTTCGTCCTCGACGGCGACGTTTACCGGAAGCTCCCGCAAGTTGGGAACGTGGAGGTCGAGGACGACGTGGAGATCGGAGCGAACGTCACGATCGATCGCGCCACCACCGGCACCACGCGGATCGGCGCCGGAAGCAAGATCGACAACCTGGTCCAGGTCGCGCACAACGTGCAGATCGGCAAGAACTGCATCATCGTCGCGCAGGTGGGAATCTCCGGAAGCACGGTGCTTGGGAATCACGTGGTGCTGGCGGGGCAGGTGGGCATCGTGGGGCATATCGAGATCGGCGACGGCGCGAGCGTGGGCGCCCAATCGGGCGTCTCCAAGTCGGTGAAGCCGGGGGAGCGCATGTTCGGGTATCCGGCCATGCCGCTACGGCAGGCGAAACGCATCGAGGCGAGCCTGAGGAATCTACCCGAGCTCATCCAGACCGTGCGGGCGCTCAAACGCCGCGTGGAAGAGCTCGAGGGTTCCAAAGAACCGCGGTGACGACGCCCAACCAGCGCACCATCGCGAAGCCCATCGCCTTCGAGGGGGTGGGACTCCACACGGGCCTGCCGTGCCGCGTGGAATTCCGGCCGGCCCCGCCCGACTCCGGCATTCGCTTCATCCGCCTCGATCTGCCCGGCTCCCCGGAGATCCCCGTCTCGCCGCGCTACGCGCGCGTCGACACCGAGCGGATGCGGCGCACGATCTTGAAGAGCGGGGACGCCGAGGTGCACACTGTCGAGCACATCCTCGCCGCCGCTGCGGGCCTCGAGATCGACAACCTCGCGATCGCGCTGACCTCGAAGGAGCCCGCCGAGCCGCGCGACGGAAGCGCCGCGCCCTATGTGCGCATGTTCCAGGAGGCGCATCGAGTACGACGACGCCTACCTGGGCACCCAGCATGCGACCTACGACATCGACAAGGACGTCTTTGTGAAGGAGATCGCGCCGGCGCGCACGTTCGTGCTCCAGCGTGACGTGGACGCTCTGCGCGCGCAGGGAATGATCCTCGGGGGCACGCTGCAAAACGCCGTCGTGGTCCAGCCCAAGGGAATCCTGAATCAGGAGCCGCTGCGGTTCGAAAACGAATTCGTGCGGCACAAGATCCTGGATTTCATCGGGGACCTCTATCTCCTCGGTCGTCCGGCGCTGGGGCACTTCGTTTCGATCAAGTCGGGTCACGCGACCAACGTGCGCTTCGTACAGCGGCTGGCGGCGGCCGAGCACCTCGAAAGCGGAGAGAAGCCGGAGAAGACACTGAAGACACAGAAGAAGGCGCGCGCGGGAAAGGGAAACGGCAGCCGCAGCCCGGTCGAGCTCGACATCGCGGCGATCATGAAGATCATGCCGCACCGGTATCCGTTTCTCCTCATCGACCGGATCCTGAGCCTCGAGGAGAACCGCGTCGTCGGGATCAAGAACGTCACCATCAACGAGCCGTTTTTCGTCGGGCATTTTCCCGGGCATCCCATCATGCCCGCCGTGCTCATCATCGAGGCGATGGCACAGTGCGGTGGAGTCCTGCTTCTGAACTCGTCGTACCAAGCGAAGGAGAAGCTCGTCTACTTCATCGGAATCGACCGCGCCAAATTCCGGAAGCCGGTGCGGCCCGGGGACCAGCTCCGATTCGAGCTCACGCTCCTTCGTCTGAAATCACGCATTTGCAAAATGGAGGGGAAGGCCTACGTCGATGGAGACCTCGTCGCGGAAGCAGAGCTTCTCTCAAGCATTGTCGATCGCGATTCCTGAGGCGGACGGACTCACCGGCACCTGGGCGCGCGTCCCGGGGGCTGTGGTTCCGTTTCCCGAGCCGCACGACACGCCCGCTGCGGTGCATCCCGCCGCGATCGTGGCGAAGGGGGCGGAGCTGGGTCCCGGAGTCGTCATCGGCCCCTTCGCCTACATCGGGCCCCGGGTCAAGCTGGGAGAGGGAACCCAGGTGGGTCTCCACGCCATCATCGAAGGCCGCACGACGATCGGACCGCGCTGTCAGGTTCATCACGGCGCCGTGATCGGGAACATCCCACAAGACTTGAAAATCCGCGGAGTGCCGACCGACGTGCGAATCGGCCACGACACGATCGTCCGCGAATACGCCACGATCCACGCTGCCACCGAGGAGCGCGAGTCGACGATCGTGGGAGACCATGTTCTGCTGATGGCGTACGCGCACATCGCGCACAACTGCCGCATCGGAAACAACGTGATCCTCGCGAACGCGGTGAACCTGGGGGGCCACGTCCGGGTGGATGACTTCGCGATCATCGGCGGGATGACCCCCGTGCACCAGTTCGTCACGATCGGATGCCACGCTTTCGTGGGCGGGGCCTCGCGCGTACCGCAAGATGTGCCCCCCTACGTGAAGGCCGCGGGCAACCCGCTGCGGGCGTGCGGGCTCAACTCCGTGGGCATGGACCGGCGGGGCATTCCCGCCGAGGTGCGTCTGGAGCTCAAACGGGCCTACCGGATCCTCTATCGCTCGCAGCTCAACGTCGCTCAGGCGCTCTCGCGCATCGCCCGCGAGCTGAAGCCCTATCCCGAGATCCACGAGTTCATCGAGTTCGTGCGCAGCTCGGAGCGAGGCATCGTGCGGTGAGCAGGCTTCGCGTGGGGGTGGTCGGGGTCGGACACCTCGGCAGCCACCACGCGCGCGCCTGGTCCCGGATCGAGGGCGCCGTCCTCGTGGGGGCGTACGATCCGGATCCCGGAGCTCGGCAGCGCGCCTCCGGCGAGCTGGGACTCGCCCTCTTCGACACGCTCGAGGTCCTGGTGGAGAAGCCCATGGCCGGGACCTCGGAGGAGGGGGAATCCATGCTCGCCGCCGCCCGGGCCGCGAAACGGGCCCTCTTCGTGGGGCAGGTGGAGCGGTTCAACCCGGCGGTCCAGGCGGCGCGCCCCAATCTCAAATCCCCGCGGTTCATCGAGGCGCACCGCCTCGCCCCCATCGTGCCGCGCGGAATCGACGTGGACGTGATCCTGGATCTCATGATCCACGACCTGGACTTAGCACTCTGGCTCACCCGATCGCGGGTGACGCAGGTGCTCGCCGTTGGCGTCCCCGTTCTCACGCCGCGTATCGACATCGCGAACGCCAGGCTCACGTTCGCCTCCGGGTGCGTGGCCAACCTCACGGCCAGCCGTGTATCGCGGGAGAAGATCCGAAAGATCCGCTTCTTCGAATCGAACGAGTACCTCTCCATCGACTGCCTGAACCGGAGCGTGGAGGCGTACACGCTGAATCCCGCCGACTCCTCGGCGCCCGAGGACCTGCTCCGGAGAATCCGGCCGCTTCCGATCCGCGTCGATTCGCGCGACCCGCTCGAGTCGGAGCTGGCGCATTTTCTCGCCCTGACGCGCGAGCCCGAGGGCTCCTGGGTGGAGACCGAGGTCGCGCTGGACGCACTCCGCGTCGCCGAGGAGGTGCGGACCCAGGCGATGCGGAATCTCCCTCTGGATCTGCCCGTCTGAGCTTCCCGTTTCTTATTGTCTCCGCGGGCGAGCCCTCCGGGGACCGCCTCGGAGCCGACTTGCTCCTGGCGCTCCGCGCGCGGGGGATTCAGGTGGAAGCGGCCGGGATCGGCGGACCCAAGCTCCGGGCCGCGGGCCTCAAGACGGTCGTCCCCATGGAATCCATCGCGGTGATGGGCTTCGCCTCCCTGCTCGGAAAGCTCCCCGAGATCCGCCGCGCGCGCCGCGAAATCCTGCGCCTCCTGGTCGAGCACGAGGAGGCCCTGTTCCTCCCCATCGATTCGCCGGGCCTCCACCTCGCCCTCGCCCACCGGGCGAAGCGGATGGGCCGGCGCGTGGTCTACTATGTCTGCCCGCAGATCTGGGCCTGGGGAGGCGGACGGATCCGGCGTATGCGCGAGGACGTGGACATGACGCTGCTCCTCTTCGCCTTCGAATCCGAGCTCCTGGCCCGCGAGGGCGCGGCCGCGCGCTGGGTCGGGCATCCGGCGGGCTCTCTGAAACCCGAGCCGGCGCGCCGCGACGCCGAGAAGGAGGCGCTCGGGATCGGGCCCTCGGAGCGCCTCGTGGCGCTCCTTCCCGGAAGCAGGCGCGAAGAGGTGGCGCGCCACCTCGGGCCCATGCTCGACGGGGCCGCGCGCGTCGCGGCGCAGATCGGCGGGCGCGTGCGGGTGGCGGTGAGCGACGCGGGTCCGGTCGAGACGGTGCTGCGCGCCCCGGGTCTCCGCCGCGCGTGGGAAATCCTAGGACCCCTCCGGTGGAACGGCGACACGAAGGATCTTCTGCGCGCGGCGGATGCCGCGGTGGTCGCGTCGGGCACGGCGACCCTCGAGACGGCGGCGCTCGGCGTGCCCCAGGTGATCGTGTACAAGACCGGACGTCTGAATTACGAGATCGCCCGCCGGCTGGTGCGCGTGCCCTCGATCGGGCTCGCGAATCTGGTATCGGGAAGCCGCGCGGCGCCAGAGCTGATCCAGGGCGAAGTGAACGGACCGCGGATCGCCCGGGAGCTGGCGAAGCTCTTGACCGACGACGCGGCGCGCGAGGCTCAGCTTGGCGCCTTCGCCTCGATCCCCGAGCGTCTGGGAGGGCCCGGGTCGGCGGACCGGGCCGCGCAGGCCCTGATGGACTTCGTGGCCGGGGAACGGAATGGGCGACGGAGCGGACGCGCGTGATGCCGCTCGGTCTCGCGGCCTACCGGAGCGCGGCGACGCTAGCGGGCGCGGCCTCCCCCCTACTCCGGGGGTTGGGAGGTAGCGGAAGCGCGTGGCGCTCCGCCTTCACGGGCGGCACCGCGGACCTGGCGCAGGCCGCGGGAAGCGTGTGGGTACACGCAGCCTCGCTGGGGGAGATGGTCGCCGCGCGCACCTGGATCGAGACACTCCTCGGGGCGGGCCAGCGCCCGCCGATCCTCCTCACGACGCGGACGCAGCGGGGTCTCACGCGAGCCCGCGCCGAGCTGGGAAACCGGGTGATCGCGCGGGTGGCGCCGCTGGACCTGCCGCAGCTCCTGCGCTCCTTTCTCAGGGCCACGACGCCCTGGCGTCTCGACGTGATCGAGACCGAGCTCTGGCCGCACCTCATCCTCGAATCGAGGAAGCGCGGCGTCGCGGTGGTGTTCGTGAGCGCATCCGTCTCCGAGCGGACGCGGGCGCGGCTCATCCGGTGGGGTCTCGCCGGACGGAGCGTCTTCGGCGAGGGCGTCTGGGTGCTCGCGCAGTCGGAGCGGCACGCTGAGCGGTTTCGCGCCCTCGGCGTGCCCGCCCCGCGCATCGCGGTCACGGGAGATCTCAAGGCCGAGCCCCCTCTGGAGAGCGCCTCGCGGGATCCCGCGGCGCGCCGGGCGGTGGTATTCGGCAGCCTCAGACCGGGCGAGGAAGGGCTGGCGCTCGCGCTGGCGCGAGGACTCGCGCGCGACGGGAGCCACACGCTGATCGTGGCACCCAGGCACCGCGAGGGTCTGACGCGCGTTCTCGCGGCGCTCGAGCGCGAGGGCGTCCCGCTCTCGGTGAGGCGTGAGGAGGACCGCGGGAAGGCGCCCCTCGAGGGCTGGATCGCGGCCCTCGGAGGAGCACGGGTCGGCGTCCTGGCGACCCAGGGGGAGCTGCTCTCGGCTTACGAATCCGCGGCGGTCGCGATCGTGGGGGGCACGTTCGCGCCCTTCGG
>WNFT01000957.1_pt1 | contig 24506 bp, 25 predicted proteins | sample 5400191 | NCBI WGS metagenome assembly WNFT01 (sample SAMN13153359, study PRJNA577476) | soil metagenome | isolation source: 80 cm saprolite under Madrone tree | place: USA:California | collected 2016-06-14 | reverse complement strand
TCGAGTACGCCTCGCACGTGATGACGCTCTACCCGGGCGATCTCTTCTCCACCGGAACACCGGACGGCGTGGGACCGCTCAAGGCCGGCGACCAGGTCACCATCGACGTCGAGCGGATCGGGCGGATGTCGGTCAAGGTGGAGCTGCGCAAGCGATGACCACGCTCTTTCCCACCACGCTCGTCGGCAGCTACCCGCAGCCCGAATGGCTGATCGACCGCCAGAAGCTCGCCAGTCGCTTTCCGCCCCGCGTGCGTGCCCGCGAGCTGTGGCGCGTCCCCGAGCTGTGGCTGGCGGAGGCGCAGAACGACGCGACGCGGCTGGCGATCCACGATCAGGAAGCGGTCGGTCTCGACATCGTCACCGACGGCGAGATCCGCCGCGAGAGCTACTCGAACCGGTTCGCCACCGCGCTCGAGGGCATCGACGTGGACAATCCGGGCACAGCGCTCGACCGCTCGGGCCATCCCAATCCGGTGCCGCGTATCGTGGGCCCGATCCGTCGCCGGCGCCCGATCGAGGTGGAGGACGTCCGGTTCCTGCGCGCTCACACCACCCGGCCGATCAAGATGACGGTGCCAGGGCCCTTCACGATGAGCCAGCAGGCCCAGAACGACTTCTACCCGAGCGAGGAAGCCGCGGCGATGGATTACGCCGCTGCCGTCAACGAGGAGATCCGCGATCTCTTCGCCGCCGGCGCCGACATCGTGCAGATCGACGAGCCCTACATGCAGGCGCGGCCGGAGACGGCTCGCGAGTATGGCCTGCGCGCCTTGAACCGCGCGCTCGACGGCCTCACCGGGACGACTGCCGTGCACATCTGCTTCGGCTACGCGGCGATCATCCACCGGCGCCCTACGGGCTACTCGTTCCTCCCCGAGCTGACGGGCTGTCCGTGTCGTCAGGTCTCGGTCGAGACGGCCCAGTCGAAGCTCGACTGCGCGGTGCTCGGCAAGCTCGAGGGCAAACAGATCATGGTCGGCTGCCTCGACCTCGACGACAGGATGGTCGAGACGCCGGAGACGGTGGTCGCGCGCATCAAGCGCGCGCTGACCTTCGTCAGGCCTGAAAACGTCATTCTCGCGCCCGACTGCGGAATGAAATACCTGCCGCGTGACGTCGCCCTCGGCAAGCTCACGTCGATGGTGGCCGCGGCGAAGATGCTGCGCGCTGAGCTCGGAGCGCGCCAGGAGCAGAAACGATGAAGCTCGAGGATCGGGTCGCGGTCGTCACCGGTGCCGGCCAGGGAATCGGGCGCGCGTACGCACATCGGCTCGTCGCGGAGGGCGCCCGCGTCGTGGTGGCCGAGCTCAACGAGGCCAAGGGAAAGGCGGTCGCCGAGGAGTGCCTGGCGGCGGGTGGCCAGGCCATCTTCGTGCGGACCGACGTCGCCGACGAGACGAGCTGTCGGGAGATGGTCGCTACCACCGTGCGCCAGTTCGGCCGCCTCGACGTCCTGGTCAACAACGCGGCGATCTTCTCGACCATCACGATGAAGCCCTTCTGGGAGATCGGCCAGGCGGAGTGGGACGAGCTGATGGCCGTCAACGTCCGCGGCGTGTGGCTGGCCAGCAAGGCGGTCGTCCCCCAGATGCGGCAGCAGCGCAGTGGGCGGATCATCAACATTTCCTCCGCCGCCATCTTCATGGGCCGCCCGCATTACCTGCACTACATCGCCTCGAAGGGCGCGGTCTTCGCAATGACGCGCGCGATGGCCCGCGAGCTCGGCGATTTCGGGATCACCGTCAACACCATCACACCGGGCGCCACCTTCACCGAGATCCCGCGGGAGACGGTGACCCCCGAGCAGCGCGAGACGATGCTGCGCGCTCAATGCATCAAGCGCCCGGAAGAGCCGCGCGACCTCGTCGGCACCGTGGTCTTCCTCGCCTCGGACGACGCCGCCTTCATCACCGGGCAGACGATCACCGTCAACGGCGGATTGACGTTCTACTAACGTCGCCGGAGGTAGGGACATGGCCAAGCGCTTCCGCGTGATCGACGCCGACGGACACTGCATCGAGCACGACGAGCAGATCGCCCAGTACGCCACCTACCAGGGCCGGTCGCTGAAGAACGCCGACCGGTCGTGCTTCTCGTACTTCCCGTCGCTCGACGGCTGGTTCCGGGCCGCGTCCGATCGCATCGCGCTGGGCGATCCCGAATCGTGGGTGAGCTTCCTCGCCGACACCGGGATGGAGATGACGTTTCTCTATCCCACGGGTGGGCTGGCCTTCGGCCTCGTCCAGGACCGTGACTGGTCGATCGGCCTGGCCCGCGCCTACAACGACTGGCTCTACAACGCCTACACGAAGCGCGATGGCCGGCTTCAGGGCATCGCGCTCCTGCCGTTTCTGGACGTGCCCGCCGCGGTCACCGAGCTACGCCGCGTCGTGCGTGATCTCGGCATGCGCGGCGCCTTGCTCCCGGCGGCAACGGTGATGGGCAAGGCATTCGGCCATCGCGACTTCGATCCCCTGTACGAGGAGGCCGAGCGGCTCGACGTGGCGCTCGCGTTCCACGGCGCGCCCAGCCGGGGGTTCGGCTTCGACTTCTTCGACGCCTTCATCAAGACCCACACGCTCGAGCACCCGTTCGCCATCCTCGTCCAGTTCACCAGCCTCATGTTCGACGGCGTCTTCGAGCGGTTCCCCCAGCTACGGGTCGCGTTCCTCGAGTGCGGCGCCGGCTGGGTGCCCTACATGATGGATCGCATGGACGACGAGTTCGAGAAGCGGGGCACGCGGTGGTGCCCGTTCCTCCGCCGGAAACCGAGCGAGTACGTCCGCGAGGGCAACATCTACTTCTCGTGCGAGGTCGAGGAGCGGACGCTGCCCTACGTCATCGAGCTGGTCGGCGAGGACCGGATCTTCTTCGCCTCCGACTTCCCGCACGAGCGGGCCCGGTCCGACTTCCTGCACGACATCCCGGAGTTCGCCGAGCGCACCGACCTGTCGGACCGGGTGAAGGAGAAAATCCTGCTGCACAACGCGCGGAGGTTCTACCGCCTCGACTAGGCGCCTCCTCACGGCGTGGCACCACTCACTCTTTCGGCACCAGGGTGATCTCGATGCGGCGGTTCTTGGCCCGGCCTTCCAGCGTCGCGTTGTCGGCGACCGGCTTGAACTCGCCGAAAGCGGCGGAGGAGAGGTTGGCCGGGTCGACACCCTGCTTCTGGAGATAGCGAGCGATGTTGATCGCGCGCGCGGCCGAGAGCTCCCAGTTGGTCGGATAGCGCTGCGTGAGCGCGCCGATGATCGGCTGGTTGTCCGTGTGCCCCTCGATGCGGATCGATTTGTCGTTCACCGGCTTGAGGATCTCGATGACCTTGCCGAGGACCACGAGCCCGTCGGGCTTCACTTCCGCCCTGCCCGAATCGAAGAGGATCGCTTCGACCAGGTTGACGGTGAGCTTGCCCTTCAGCTCGGAAATCGTCACCTGTCCCTTGTCGATCTCGCCCTTCATCTTCGCCATGAGCTGCTCATAGGTCGAGCTGACCTCGCGCACCTTCTCCTCGCGCGCCTTCTGCGAATCGGCGAGCTCCTGGGTGAGCCGGGTATTGTCGCTCTCGAGCGTGCCGACGCGCTGGCGCAGCTCCGCGATGGTCTTGCCGAGCTCGCCCGATTTCAGCGTGAGGTCGCCCTTGAGCTGCTCGGTGCGCTTGCCGGCCTCGGCGAGCTCACGCTTGAGGCGCGCGTTGTCTGCGTCGAGCGCGTCATAGCGCGTCTGGGCCGCCTGAACGGTCTTGGTGTACTCGCTCTTCGAGACGCATCCTGCGGCGCCGAGCGCAACGAGTGCGAACGCGGTGATCGCCACAACTGTTTTGCGCATTTGTGGTCTCCACGGTTGGGGAATCTGGCAAAGTTGCCAAAATCCATTATTGCAAAGGCCGCCCCCATCGACGAAAAACTACGTCCGGGCGTCCGTTTCACGGAAGCGTGGACCCCAGAGGCGCAACGATGTTGTTGACTTGGCGCGCCTGCCGATGGTGCGTTGGGTGAACCGGTGAAAGGAGGTGGAAGGACCCGAGCTCAGTGCATCGCGCCCGGCACTCCGCCGTCGATCACGAGCACCTGTCCGGTGACGGAGTCCGCCCGGCAGAACGTGACCACTTGCGCGGCGATGTCCTGCGCGCTGGCCACCCGCTCCAGCACCGCCTGGCTCCGCGCCGTCTGGACGACCTCGTCGGGCAGACGCTGGGCCATCCGCGTCCCTTCGACCAGTCCGGGCGCGACACAGTTGACCGATATTTCGGGGGCGAGCGCCACGGCGAGACAACGCGTGAGGTGGATCAATCCCGCCTTGCTGGCCGAGTACGCGATGCTGCTGCTCCTGGGGTACAGGCCGCCCACCGACGCGATGTTCACGATGCGGCCGGAACCATGCTTGCGGAGGTGCGGGGCGAACGCTCTCGCGAGCAGGTACGGGCCCCGCAGATTGGTGTCCATGATGCGATCCCAGACGTCAGCAGTCAGCGCCGCGAGATCGGAGAACGGGATGCCGATGTTCCACGCGGCGTTGTTGACCAGGATGTCCACGCGCCCAAGCCCGCCGACGACCGTATCGACGGCGGCGTCGATCGAGACAGGGTCGCACTGGTCGAGCTGGACGGCCAGGCTTCGCTTCCCGGCCGCCCGGACCGCGTCGATCGTCGCGGCGGCGCCCTGCTTGTGGCCGACGTAGGAGATGGCGACATCGGCGCCAGCCTGCGCCAGGGCTCGGGCGATCGCGCCACCGATGTCACCGGAGCCCCCGGTGACGAGGGCGGTTTTACCTTCGAGATCCATGCCGCGCGCTCACACGGGCGGCCGGCGCGTGTGCCAGTCGGTGGCTCGCTGATAGGCGTGGCCGAGGCGAAGCACGGTCGTCTCCTCGAACGCCCGCCCGCTGAGCTGCAGCGAGAGCGGCAGCCCGGACGCCGACAGCCCACACGGCAGCGCGAGCGTCGGCTGGCCGGTCAGGTTGAACGGCGGCATGTTGGTGCGTGGGAACGCGAGCTCCGGGTCGTACATCGTCTTGAACGTCGGCGCCGTCTTCGGCGTGGTCGGCGTGGCGAGCACGTCGACGGTCTTCATCACCTCCGCCACGTCCGCGCAGATCTGCATGCGCACGCGCTGCGCCTGCACGTACTCCGGCCCGGCGACGAGTGCGCCCGTCAGCAGGCGCTCGCGCAGCATCTCGCCGTAGAGCTCGGAGTGGAGGCGCAGGTCCTGCTCGTGGTAGGCGAACGCTTCGGAGAGCATGATGAGCATGAACGAGCGCGAGAGGTTGAAGGCCGGGATCTGGAGATCGCGCACGTCGGCCCCGAGCTTGCGGAGGGTGCCGAGCGCGTCCTCGAACGCCCGCACGTTGTCCGTGTCGGCGTCCTCGAAGAAGTAGTTCCTCGGCACGCCGATGCGGAGCCCCCGCACGTTGCCGTCGAGCGCCCCGATGTAGTCGTCCACCGGCCGCGTGCTGCACGCGGGATCGGCCGCGTCGTGCCCGGCGATCGCCTGGAGCAGGTACGCGCAGTCTTCGACCGTGCGCGCCATCGGGCCGGTGTGGTCGAGCGTCCAGGACAGCGTCATCACGCCGGCGCGGCTGACGCGGCCGTACGTCGGCTTCAGTCCGGTGATGCCGCAGAACGCGGCCGGCCCGCGGATGGAGCCGCCCGTGTCGGAGCCGGTCGCGCCGTGCAGCAACCCGGCGGCCAGCGCGGCGCCGGAGCCGCTCGACGAGCCACCCGGGATGTGCTCGAGGTTCCACGGGTTGCGCGCGGGCTGGAAGCGGTGGCCGGGGAACTGGAGGCCGAACGCGAACTCGTGGGTGATGAGCTTGCCGAGGAGCACGGTGCCGGCGTCCTGCCAGCGGCGGCCTACGGTCGAGTCGCTGTCGGGCACCCAGTCGGCGAAGAGCGCGGAGCCCCCCGTCGTGCGGATGCCGCGCGTGAGATAGATGTCCTTGTGGCCGACGGGGATGCCGAGCAGCGGCCGCTCGTCGCCGCGCCGCAGCGCTTCCTCGGCGGCTCGCGCATCGGCGAGGGCGCGATCCGGCGTCAGCGTCACGAAGGCGTGCAGCGCGGGATCGAGCTTCTCGATGCGCGCCAGCAACGCGCGCGTCACTTCGACCGGGGACAGCTCGCGCTTGCGATAGCGCGCGCCCAGCTCACGGATGGTTGCGTAGGCGATCGCGTCACTCACGGCTGGCTCCGTGGCCGGTTCCGACGTGAGGGCCAGCGGCATCGAACGTCACGGCCGGCTCGAGCGGGCGGATCGTGCGCGAGTCGCGCGAGCGCAGCGGGGCGAGCGCCTCGCCCAGGAGCTTGCGCACCATGGCCAGGCGGTTCTCGGGGATGGTGATGCCGGCGGCCGCGATGCGGGCGCGGAGCTCCTCCATCGTCAGGTCGGGGCGCTTCGGGTCGTCGGGCATGGCGTCCTCCTTTGGAGCCGCAACGATACCGCGTGAGGCCTGCTTACGTCAGCGGCCGAGCGCGGCCACCGCCCGCTGATAGTACGTCAGATCGTAGTACTTCTCGGCCGCCTCAGGCTTGGCCCCGCCCCGCTCGATCTCGGCCCGCAGCGCGAGCACGTTACGCAGGCCCTCGACGTTCAGGCGCGCATCGGGAGTGAACCCGTCAGCCGGATCGATCGCGGTCTCGTATGACTTCGCGGCGATGTCGGCCGGAAGCTTGTAGCGCTCGGCGATGAACGCCGTGACGTCGGCCCTGTTGGCGGGCGCCTGGATGAAGCGGAGCGCTTCGACGTAGCCACGGATGTAGCGCTCGAGCGTGTCACTGTTGGCCTGGGCCCACCGGCGCATGACGAACGCGCCCGTCCCCTGGTAGGGGCCGATCAGCTTGACGGCCGAGCCCAGGTTGCGAAAGCCGAGCTTCTCGGCGATGAGCGACGACGGCGGATTGAGCATCGAGCCCGCGTACTCGCGGTGCTCGCGCATGAGCTGGAATCGCCGGATCGTCCCGCCCGTCGGCGTGATCGTGTAGTCGCGCCCGGCCACCAGGCCGTTCTGCGCCAGGATCTTCTTGGCCACGAGCGCATACGCGGTGTTCGGCGCATCGACGATGAACTGCTGACCGCGCAGCTCCGCGATCGAGGTGATGTGCGGCTGGACGATCAACGAATTCATCGCGCTGTCCCCGCCCATCACGATGACGGCGTCGGCGCCCGCGGTGTCCACCATCGCCAGCGCGTTGTCCACGCCGGCCGCCGCGATCTCGAAGGCACCCTCGGCGAGGCCCTTGCGCAGCACGTCCGAGTCGGGCGTCTGCTCGATCTCGACGCGAAGGCCCTGCCTGGCGAAGAAACCCTTCGCCTGACCGGCGAAGATCGGCAGGTTCGAGAGCCCGCCGAAGAGCTTGACGCGCACGAGCGTCGGATCGGCGGCGGCGCCTCCGCCGGTCATGAGGGCCAGCAACGTGACGGTCGACAGGACGACCACGGCGGTTGCGAGGATTCGTGTGTCCACGACATGAGTCTTCGTGACCTATCCTCCTGAATCGAGTGGGACGGCACTCCGAATTTCGTTCGGCAACAGCGCCTCGGCGATCGTCGGGAACATCAGGACCGACAGCAAGCCAGTGCCCACCAGGGCAGCCGCGATCTCGGGCTGCAGACGCCCGGTCGTCACTCCAATGTGAGTGATGGCGACCACCAGTGGCAACGCGGTCGCCGAGTACAGCGCGAAGGGCCACTGCTCACCGCGGCTGAGATCTTTGCGGTACAGCAGTACCGGGACACCGCGGACGACCAGGAGGAGGATCAGGAACATCGGCACCAGGAGCATCGTCTTCGGACTCTGCACGAGCGCTCCCACGTCGAGGCTCATCCCGCTCACCACGAAGAAGAATGGCACCAGGAACCCGAAGCAGATCGCGTCCATCTTCTCGCGAAACGGCTTGCCCTGTTCGCCCCGACTGGCGAGACCGACAACCATGCCGGCCGCGAACCCACCCAGGACGGCCTCGAACCCGAATTCGAGCGACAGAGCCGCAAACGACGCCATGAGGAGGATCGAGAGACACACGGGGAGCTGCGTGCTCGAGTGCATGCTGCGTTCGAGCAACTTCACCGCCCTCGGCGGCCTGAGCCCGAGCGCAACGAGCGCCGCCACGATGCAGACGGCCACGAAGGCGAACATCAGGACGGCCCCTTGCCACACCCCGTACACGGGCGTGAGCACCAGGGACACTGCGATCACGGGGCCGAACTCCCCCGCCGCGCCAGCCGCAACCACGAGATTGCCGAAATTCGAATCGCCCCTCACGGCATCGCGCAAGATGGGCAGGAACGTCCCCAGCGCCGTGGTGCTCAGCACGAGTGCCGCCAGGATCGGCGTGTGAATGATGGCCAGCCAGTAGAGCAGGCCGGCCGCGGCCAGCCCCAGGCCGAGCGACAAGATCCAGCCGCGAAAGGCCAGCGACAGGGGCCGACCCTTGACCCGCTCGAGATCGAGCTCCAATCCCGCCATGAAAAACAGGGCGACCAGCCCGGAGTTCTCGAGAAACTCCAGCGAGGCCCCGGTCGTCGCAAGGCCCAGTCCATGCGGGCCGATGAGAATCCCGAATGCGATCTCCCAGATGATGACCGGCACCCGAACGAGGCCGAAGCGGATTTCCGCCAGCAGCGATGCCGCGACGGCGATCGCCATCACCATGAGCTTGGGATGACCGCCAAGGTGCACCGCTTTCCCCTTGCGTCAGGTCGACAGCCCGAAGAGCGACGTCGCCCGGGTCGCGTCGAGCATGGCCCGCATGTCCTCGTCCGGCGGTCGACGCTCGAACCGGCTGGCGGCGTCGAGGAATTTGGGCAGCAGCTTGAGATCGCCCACCGTGTTGAGGAACACGCCGGGCACGCCCATGGCCCAGTGCACCGCGCGATCGATGTCCGCTTGCTCCTCGAGCGGCTGGTACCACGTCGTGTGCGTCCGCTCGGTCGTCGCCCACGGTCCGCGCGCGATCGACTTGATGACCTGGACGGCCGTGTTGCGCTCGCCGCAGATCCGGAGCACGTCCTCGAAGGTCCGCCGGTAGCGCTCGTCCTGGGCCATGAAGAAGTTGAACGGCAGCAGCACCGCGTCGAAGTCGAAGCGCGCGAGGCTCCGCTTGTGCATGGCGGCGATCGTCCAGCCGTGGCCCGTCACGCCGATGAAGCGAGCGAGGCCCTGCTGGCGAGCCTCGACGACCGCCTCCAGCGCGCCGCCGGGGCCCATGGCCTGCTCCCAGTCGTCAGGATGCCCGAGGGAGTGGAGCTGGATCAGATCCACGTGGTCGACGCGCAGCCGATCGAGGGAGCGATGCAGGTCGTCGCGGGCCTCGCGAGCGCTGCGCGATCCAGTCTTGGTCGCCAGGAAGAAGTCGCGCCGGTGACGCGCCATCCACGGCCCGATGCGCAGCTCGGAATCGCCGTACCGCGCCGCGGTGTCGATGTGATTCACGCCGAAGCGCAGCAGCACCTCCAGCGCGCGGTCGGCATCCGCCTGGCTGGCGCGGGCCAGCGCCGCGGCGCCGAACAGGGTCACGGAGCTCTCGTGGCCGGTCCGTCCGAACGGTCGTCGTGCAATCATCGGGCACCCTCCGGCCGGAAACTATACACGGCGCGCTGACGTCGGGGGCAAGCGTCAGGTTGATCGTCTCGCGTGAGCCAGATTGCGGGACCATCCACCGGAAAGCACGAACCGAGGAAACGTCACCCACTGCTCGAAGAACAAGCGTCCGAGGACATTCGCCGGCCCGGTAAACGGCTCGGGGGGCACGCGCTCCAGCTTGTGGCCGCGGCCTTGAATCATCACCGACACGACGATGCCGAGAATCGCGGCAGTCAACAGTGCGAGTGACAGCTTCACCACGGCCACGATCGCCACCACGTTCGCGACGATGAACAACGGCACCGCGACGATATGGAGCAGGAGATTCGTCGTGTTCTGGTGATATTTCGCGTACCCCTGCCATTGCCATCTCAGGAGCTGACCAATGGTCATCTCCGTACCTCCACTGGCCTCACGCTCTCGCTGGCAAAGTGCGGCATCACATCCTTCGCGAACCGCTCCATCGCGCTGAGCGTGTCGCGATGGTTCAGGTGGCCGAAGTTGAAGTAGAGGATGACCTCCGACACGCCGCCGGCCTCGCACTTCTTCAGCAGCTCGATGCAGTGCTCGGCGTCGCCGGTGACGATGCTGCGGTCGCCGAGCTGGCTCGGCTGCATCGACCGGAGCCGCTCGACGACGTCCACGAAGTAGGCGATGTGAGGCGGGGCCGTCTTCTTGTCGCCGGGCAGCACGGGGATCACGTTGTGCAGGTAGTAGAGCAGGCGCTCCCGGGCGCGCTCCGCCTCGTCGTGGGTGTGGGCCACCGCGCAGAAGTAGCTGCACATGACCTTCGGGTCGGCCAGCCCGGCCGCGCGGGCCATGCGCTGGCTCTCGCGCGCCGCGTTCTCGACCGAGCCGAAGAGCATGGCCGCCGCGAACGGCGCGAAGATGGAGTTGACGCGCAGCCGCGCCGCCAGCTCCATCGAGGGCTTGGAGAAGCAGGCCACGTACACCTCGGGGTGCGGCTGTTGCACCGGGCGCGGGAGAATCGTGAGCGGCCCCGGGGTCGAGTAGTACGTGCCGTGGAACTCGAACGGCGACTGCCGCCACGCCGCCATCATGTATTCCATCTGCTCGTCGAACACGGCGCGGCTGTCCGCGAACGACGCGCCGAAGGGCCCATACTCGCCCGCGTCGTAGCCCCGGCCCGCCGAGAACACCGCCCGCCCGTGGCTCAACACGTCGAGCAGGTTGAACTCCTCGACCACCCGCAGCGGATGGTTGAGCGGGAGCACGACCGTCGCGGGGCCCAGCTTGATCCGCTTCGTGCGGGCGGCCACGTGAGCCAGGAACATCGCCGGCGACGGGAGCACGCCGAAGCGCGCGAAGTGGTGCTCGGGGACCCACGCGCTGTTGTAGCCCATGGCCTCGGCTTCGACGCACTCGTCGGCCACCTCGAGCAGGAGCTGGTTGGGATCGCGTCGCTGGGCGCCATATCCCGGTGAGTTGTCGGTCAGCGTGAAGTATCCGAACTTCATCGTCGCCTCCTCATTTCGCCCACTTCCCTCGCAGCTCGGCGTACGGCGTCAGGGCCATGAAGGCCTCGGGGCTCCACTTCCAGAATTGCGTGGTGTTGGGAAAGGAGGCGATGGGCAGATTCTCGACGGCGCCACCTCGCTGCTCCACCTTCAGGATGTGGACCGTGTGGACGACGTTCTGGAAGGCGTCGAAGCGCACCCGGCCGCGCGGGCCGTTGAACTCCACGGCCTTCAGCGCGGCGAGGAACGCGGCTTGATCCTCGACGTTGCCCTTCACGGCCTCGAGCGCCCGGGCGATCGCCTGGGCACCGACGTAGCCCTGCTCGGCCATGTCGACGGCCGGGCGCTTGTACTTCGCGGCGTACGCCTCCATGAAGCGCTTGTTCTCTGGCGTGTCCACGGCGGGAACCCAGTGAATGGCGCTGACGATCCCCACGGCGGGCTCGCCGATCTTGGAAAGCACGTCGCCCTGGGTGAGGCCCTTGCCGATGAGAGGGATCTTGCCCTTCAGGCCGTACTCCTCGTACTGCTTCACGAAGCGGATCGCGTCGACGCCGGCGAAGAACGTCGCCACCACGTCGGCATCGCGCCGGATCTGGCTGAGGAACGGCGCGAAATCCGCGTTGCCGAACGGCGGGTAAATCTCCTGGATCACCTGACCACCCGCCTCGGTGAACGTCCGCGCGATGCCGCCCATGTGCTCGTACGCGGCGACGAAGTCGGCGCCCATCAGGACCATCTTTCGATAGCCCTGCTTGTACGCCCATTCCCCGAGCGGATGGGACGAGTCGCTGTTGGAGAAGGACGTCCGGAAGATGTAGGGGCTCCGCTGCCGCTGGGTGAGGCCGTCGGCGCCCGCGTTCATCACCACCAGCGGCGTCTTCTGCGCGATCACGTACGGCCGGAGCGCATACGCCACCGGCGAGGCGATGACGCCGCCCAGCAGGTGGACCTTGTCGTGCTCCACCAGCTTCCGCGCCTTGGTCAGGCCTTCGTCGGGCTTGGAGCTGGCCTTGGTCTCGAGGATCAGCTCGACGGGGCGGCCCCCGGCCTTGTTGCCGACCTCGCCCCAGTAGAGCAGGAACCCGTCGCGCAGATCGATGCCGAGCTGGGCCAGCGGCCCCTTGTCGGGATAGATGAAGCCGATCTTGATCGGGCCGGGAGACTGAGCCGCGGCCGGCGTTCGCGACGCCAGCCCGCCCGAGGCCACCAGCACCACGAGCGCGGTCAACACGCCGAAGGTGACGCGCCTCATCGCCAGCACCGCCATGATCGTCCTCCCGCTGCGGCGTTCGATCGCCCGCATCGTAAAGGATCGCGCCGCCCTCCGCGAGCGCCTTGACAGCGGGCCCGCCGTGGATAGCATGACGAACGAACGTTAGGTAGGTATGAGCGCCGCCCTCGTCGCCACCGCTCCGGAACGGGCCGCCTCCGCACGCATCCTGCGCGCGGCGACCGCGCTCTTCCGCGCGCGGGGCTATCACGGCAGCTCGATGCGGACGCTGGCCCGCGGGCTGCGGATGGAGCCGGCCAGTCTCTACTACCACTTCCCGTCGAAGCAGGACATCCTGTTCGCCATCCTCGACCGCACGCTCGACGACCTGCTCGACGGCCTCCGGCACGCGGTGACGGCGGCCGACGACGACCGGGCGCGACTGCAGGCGGCCGTGCGCTTCCACCTGCTCTTCCACGTGCGCCGGCGCCAGGAAGCGTTCTTGAGCCACAGCGAGCTGCGCTCGCTGACACCGGCCAACCTGCGCCGCGTGATCGCCAAGCGCGACGAATACGAGCACGTGGTCCGCGGCCTGCTCGCCGCCGGCGTCCGCGCCGGCGTCTTCCAGGTGGCCGACGTGAAGCTGACCGCCATGGCCATCCTCACCATGTGCACGGGCGTGGCGACGTGGTTCTCGGAGGGCGGGCGCCTGGCTCCCGAGTCCATCGCCGACCGCTACGTCGAGATGATCTTACGCAGCGTCGACCGGCGCGCGAAAGGACTCCGCTCATGACGTTCACGACCCTCCGCTACGACGTCCAGGACGGCATCGCCACCGTCACCCTCGATCGCCCCGAGAAGAACAACGCGATCTCCATGGAGATGCGGGCCGACTTCCGGGCGCTGGCCGACGAGCTCTACACCAACGAATCGGTGCGGGTGGCGATCATCACCGGCGGCGGCAAGGCGTTCAGCGTCGGGGCCGACGTCTCCACGTTCGAGACGGACTGGAACACGCCCGTCTTCCGCGCCAACACGCGGCTGCTCACGAACTTCTTCAACGAGCTGGAGGCGCTCGAGAAGCCGGTGATCGCGGCGATCAACGGCACCTGCGTGGGCGGCGGGCTCGAGCTGGCCATGGCGTGCGACCTGAGAGTGGCGGCACGCTCGGCCCGCTTCGGGCTGCCCGAGAACAACCTCGGCCTGATTCCCGGCGTGGGCGGCTGCTCGCGGCTGGTCAAGCTCGTCGGCTTCGGGCGAGCCAAGGAGCTGGTGCTGACGGGCGAGATCATCACCGCCGAGGACGCCCTCCGTCACGGCCTGGTCAACCGCGTGGTCGACGACGGCGCGCTCTCGACCGAGGCGCGAGCGCTGGCCGAGCGGCTGCGCGGCAAGGCGCCGCAGGCGCTCGGCATCGCCAAGCGGGTGCTCCAGAACTGCGTGAGCGCGGACCTCCAGACGGGCCGGACCATCGAGAGCTTCGGCCAGTCGATCCTGATCAAGACGAAGGACCACCGTGAAGGCGTCACGGCCTTCCGCGAGAAGCGCCGCCCGAAGTTCGAGGGGCGGTAGGAGAGCGTCATGGGCACACCGTTCACCGACAAGATCGAGTCGGCCGACGTCGCGAAGATGCCCGCCGAGTACCAGGCGCTGCTCAAGCGCGTCCTCGCCATCCAGGCCGATTGCGAGATCGGCGGGCCGCATCTCTACGTGCGCAGCATCCTGCCGGACGCGCCGACCAAGGTCGATCGGCTCATCGTGGCGCGCACCGCCGCCGAGGAGGCCGATCACTATCGAAAGGTCGCCCGGCTCGCCGGCGAGGTCGGCGAGGACGTCTCCGCGCTCCTCAGCCGCCCCAACCGCGAGCGCTACGTCAACGCGTTCCGCGGAACCATCACGAGCTGGGAAGACTTCGCGGTGTTCGGCTTTTTGATCGACCGGGTGGGACGCTACCAGCTCGAGGAGTTCATCGGCTGTAGCTACGCCCCGCTGGAGCGGTTGCTGCCCGACGTGATCAACGAGGAGCTGGGGCACATCGACTACGGCCACACCAAGACCGCCGAGTTCGCGGCCCGTGGCGGCCGCGACAAGGAGCGGATCCAGGGCGTGATCGATGCCTGGTATCCGAAGGCCCTCGACATGTTCGGCAACACGGGCTCGCGGCGCTCGGAGCGCTATCGTCACTGGGGCCTCAAGCGCCGGACCAACGCCCAGGCGCGCGAGGAGTACATGCGAGAGGTGGATCCGCTGATCAGGGCGATGGGCCTGACGGTGCCCGATCCGACCGTCGGCCGCGAGTTCGTATGAACGCGCGCGCCCTCGACGAGCACCTGGAGGCGATGGTCCTGGCCCTGCACGCCGCGGTCAACCGAGCGATGCCCCACGTCAAGGACGACCCGGCGCTCGTGGATCAGGCGCTCCGTGACTGCGAGGAGATCCTGGAGGTCATCCTCGACGGCGACGTGGCCGGCTGGCTCGCGTGAACCTCGTCGTCTGCGCCAAGATCGTCCCGCTCGCCTCGGTGACGATCCAGATCGATCCCGCCACGAAGCGGATCATCAGGACGGGCGTCAGCCAGGAGCTGGACCCTCAGGCCGCCAAGGCCGTCGAAGAAGCGCTGCGTCTCGCCGACCGGCATGGCGGATCGGTGACGCTCGTCGTCATGGGAGGCGAGGACGCGACGGTCGGCATCCGGAGCGCGCTGGCCATGGGCGCCACCGCCGCCGTACATCTCTCGGACCCGGCGCTGGCAGGCTCCGATGCGCTCGGCACGTCGAAAGCGCTGGCGGCGGCGATCAGGAAGACGCCGTTCGACCTCGTGCTGTGCGCGACGGAGTCGAGTGACAGCTATACCGGCCTCGTGCCCGGACAACTCGCCCAGCTCCTCGGCATTCCTCCGCTGACGTTCGCGACGGCGCTGACCGTGGACGGCAACGTCGTGACGATCAAGCGCCAGAGCGAGGGCGGCTACGACACGGTCTCGGCCGAGCTTCCCGCGCTGGTGACGGTGACCACCGGGATCAACGAGCCGCGCTATCCCACGCTGAAGGGCATCATGGGCGCGAAGAAGAAAGAGATCCGGAAATACACCGCCGCCGATCTCGGCCTCGGGCCGGGCGACGTCGGCGCGGCCGGAGCTCGCGAGCGCGTGCTCACCGTGGGCCGCCCGCCTGCGCGGCCGCCGGGCCGGACCATCAAGGACGAAGGCGACGGCGGAAAACAGATCGCCGAGTTCCTCGCCGGCCAGAAGCTCGTGTGAGCGGCGCGCAGCCATGGCCGACCTGATCTGGGTCTACGCCGAAGTCGTCGACGGAAAGATCTCGCGGGCCACGCTCGAGCTGCTCTCGAAGGCCGCGGAGCTCGGCACCGCCGAAGCGGTCCTGCTCGGGCCGGCTCCCGACGACGCGGTCACCACGCTGTCCCAGCACGGCGCGAGCAAGGTCTACCGCTCCGACGACGCGATCTATCGCGATCACCCGACGTTGCCGGCCGTGGAAACGATCGCGGCCCTCATTGCCAGCCATCGGCCGGCGGTCATGCTCTTCGCGTCGAGCTACGGGGGCCGCGACGTGGCGGCCACGCTGTCGGCGAAGCTCGATTGCGGCGCGCTGACCGACGTCGGCGACCTCACGCTGACGGGCGGCGCGATCGAGGCGACGATTCCGGCTCTCGGCGGGAGCTATCAGAACACCGCCACGCTGACCGGGTCGGGCACCAAGCTCGTCCTGGTCCGCCCGAAGGCGTTCGAGATGAAGCCGCGGGCCGTGTCCGCCACCGTCGAGGAGGTCGCGGCGCCGCGCGATGCGGCGCTCAGAAAGATCCGCGTGGTGGAGCGCGTGACGGTGAAGCGCGAGGGCCCGCAGCTCGAGGATTCCCGCGTCATCGTCTCGGGCGGCCGGGGCCTCAAGGCGCCCGAGCGCTTCGCGATGCTCCAGGAGCTGGCTGAGCTCCTCGGCGGTGCCGTCGGCGCGACGCGCGCGGTGGTCGACGCCGCCTGGGTGCCCTACGCGCTCCAGATCGGCCAGACCGGCAAGACCGTGAAGCCCGACCTCTACCTCGCGTGCGGCATCTCGGGCGCGATCCAGCACCTGGCCGGCATGAAGGGATCGAAGACGATCGTGGCCATCAACACCGACGCCGACGCGGCGATCTTCCAGGTGGCGGATCTCGGCGTCGTCGGCGACGTGTTCAAGGTCGTCCCGCAGCTCATCGAGGAGCTCAAGAAGCGCAAGGGAGCGTGAGCCGGCGCCGTGATACCCTCCATTGCGCGAAGGATCCCAGACGCGGAGGAGCACCTCATGCGATACGGACTGATCTCCGGCGACAACCACATCGACCTCACCTACTGCCCGCCCGATCTCTGGTCCTCCCAGGCGCCGGCGAAGTGGAAGCTCCTCGCGCCGCGGGTCGAAGAGCTGGAGGACGGGCTCCACTGGTTCGTGGAAGGACAGGACCAGGGGATGTGGAACGGCGTGGGGCCGCGCTTCCTGAAGTATCAGCCGGGGGTCTTTCGCCACATCGACGAGATGAAGGCCGTCGGCTTCGAGTGGGACAGCCGGCGCGGCGCCCAGCCCCGGCCGACCACGCCCGAGCTAAGGCTGGCCGACATGGATCGCGACGGCCTCGACGCCGAGATCATCTACGGTTGTCTGTTGATCAACGACCTGATCGACAACCGTGAGCTCGCCGCGTGGGCCAACACGGTCTACAACGACTGGGCCGTCGATTTCGCCAAGCGCTCCGATCCCAATCGCACGTTCCCGCTCGCGATCATCCCGAACAACAGCCCGAAGGCGGCCGCCGCCGAGGTGCGCCGGTGCGCCGGGATGGGCCTGAAGGGCGGCGATCTCGCGTTCAAGCGCATGAGCCTGCCGCTCTACCATCGCGACTGGTTCCCGCTCTGGGAAGCGGCGGCCGAGTGCCGGTTCCCGATCTCCTTCCACTCGACGGGCTTCAAGGGGCTGCGGGCTCCTGACACACCGGCGATGGAGCAAGAGTGTCTGGTCGAGTGGCGCCTGGTGCGCTCGGCGCTGTTCCAGCTCGACGGCATGGAGGTCCTGGTGTCGCTGATCGCCTCCGGCGCCTGCGAGAAATACCCGGAGTTCAAGTTCATCCTCGGCGAGTCGGGCGTCACCTGGCTCCCCTACGTCTTCGACCGCCTGGACACCGAGTACGACGACCGGGCGCGCGCCCTCAACTTCTCCATGAAGCCCAGCGACTACTTCCGCCGCCAGGGCTACACCACGTATCAACAAGATCAGTACCTGGAGCCGATCATCCCGATCGTGGGCGAGGACAACATCATCTGGGGCGCGGACTATCCGCACCCCGACTGCATCTGGCCGAACTCGCAGAAGACGCTCGACGCCAACCTGAGCGGGGTGTCGGCGAGCGTGCGGCGCAAGATCACCTGCGACAACGTCATCAAGCTGTACGGGCTGAAGTAAGGCCTGACGGAGGGTTGGCCATGGACTTCGGTGTCGTGATCTTTCCGACCGAGTACACGATCCGCCCCGACGAGATCGCGCGTGCCCTCGAGGAGCGCGGCTTCGAGTCGGTGTGGTTTCCCGAGCACACGCACATCCCGGCGAGCCGGCGCAGCCCGTGGCCCGGCGGCGCGGCCCTGCCGAAGGAGTACTGGCACAGCTACGACCCCTTCGTCGCGCTCACGGCGGCCGCCACGGTGACGACGAAGCTCCGCCTCGGCACCGGCATCTGCCTGGTCGTCGAGCGCGATCCCATCGTCACGGCCAAGGAAGTGGCCACGCTCGACCGGATCTCGAATGGGCGCATTCTCTTCGGGATCGGCGGCGGCTGGAACGCCGAGGAGATGGAGAACCACGGCACCGACTTCAAGAAGCGCTGGCGCGTGCTGCGCGAGCGGGTGCTGGCGATGAAGGAGATCTGGACGAAGGAAGAGGCCGAGTTCCACGGCGAGTTCGTCCGCTTCGACAAGATCTGGTCTCACCCGAAGCCCGTGCAGAAGCCGCACCCGCCGGTCATCATGGGCGGCGACGGGCCGAAGACGTTCGATCGCGTGATCGAGTTCGGCAACGGGTGGATGCCGATCTCACGTCCCGGTCAGAATCCCGTCGTGAAGATCCCGGCGCTCCGCCAGCAAGCCGAAAAGGCGGGGCGCGATCCGAAGTCGATCTCGATCAGCCTCTTCTTCGCCAAGCCCGACAAGGCGGCACTCGACGCGCTGAGGACGGCCGGCGTCGATCGCGCGATCTTCGGCCTGCCCTCGGAGGGTCGCGACGCGATCCTGCCGAAGCTCGACGCCTTCGCCCAGCTCATCCACTGAGCTGCCCCGCGAACGTGAGGGAGCGCGCTCGGGACTAACCTCCCGGGCCGCGCTCCATCGAGTACGGCTGCCAGCGGATGAGCCCGGTCTTCTCGAGCACCGACGGGTTCACGCAGCTCCGCGGCCAGCGGCCGCTGAGCACGAGCGCGATCTCCTGCCCCACGCGCCGGCGCCGCTCCGGATCCATCCGCGCCGAGGCCGAGGCCACGTGAGGCGAGAGGATCACGTTGTCCATCTTGAGGATCGAGTTGTCCGGCCTGGGCGGCTCCTGCTCGAGCACGTCCAGCCCGGCGGCGGCGATCCAGCCCTCCTGGAGCGCGCGGATCAACGCCGGCTCGTCCACCGTGGGGCCGCGGCCGGTGTTGACGAAGATCGCCTCCGGCTTCATCTGCCGGAAGTGGTGCTCGGTCAGCAAGTGATGGGCGTCGGCGGTGGCCGGCGCGTGCATCGAGACGATGTCGGACCGCTGCAGCAGCTCGGTGAGCCCGACCGGCTCGACGCCGTGGCCCGTGATCACCAGCTCCTCGATGTACGGGTCGTAGGCGATCAGGCGCAGGCCGAAAGCCCGGGCGCGCACGGCGACGGCGCGGGCGACGTGACCGAAGGCCACGAACCCGAGCGTCTGGCCCATGAGCCGCGGGAACCGCGACAGCAGCGGGCGGCCTTCCTTCCAGCGGCCGTCGCGGACCATTCGATCCATGGTGGTGAGCCGGCGGAACGTGGCCAGGATCAGCATCATGGCGTGGTCGGCGACTTCCTCGATGAAGGTGTCGGGAACGTTGGTGACCGGGATCCCGCGCGCGGTGGCGGCGGCCACGTCGACCGTGTCGGCCCCGACGCTTCCGAGCGCGATCACCTTGCACCGCTGCAGGCCCTCGATGATCTTGCGGGTCAGCGGGCGGCCCTTGGCGATGAGCGCGTCGGCGTCGCGCGCCGCCGCGATGAACTCGTCCTCGCTCTGCCCGGTCACCTCGACGATCTCGGCGTCGAGGGCGCCGAGCGCTTCCATCTCGAGCTTGTAACCGCCGCCGGATACGCCGAAGCTCACCGCTGGTGCGTGCTGGGTGACGATCTTGAATCTGCCCACGCTGGCCCTCCTCGGGAGAATGGCCGGCATGGTAGCACGCCGTGCGGCCTCGCAGCCCGGAGCCCGGCTCCAAGTTCGGGCTTGACTCTCGGTGCGTCCACGCGTATCCGGTGAGGTCATCCCGACAATGACTCACCTATAAAGGAGGCCGCATGAGCGAGCGGATCCGGCTCGTGGTCGATGGCAAGCCCGCCGAGATCGACGCTGACCCGGCCATGCCCTTGCTCTACGCCCTGCGCGACGACCTGGGGATGGCCAATCCGAAGTTCGGCTGTGGCCTGGCCCAGTGCGGCGCCTGCACCGTGCACGTCGATGGGCAACCCACGCGCTCGTGCGTCACACCGGTCAGCGCCGTCCAGGGCAAGAAAGTCACGACCATCGCCGGCCTCGGCACGCCGGAACGGCCCCATCCGCTCCAGCAAGCGTTCGTCGCCGAGCAGGTCCCGCAGTGCGGCTTTTGTTTGTCGGGCTGGATGATGACCGCCGCCGCGCTGCTCCGCGACAAGCCGAAGCCGAGCGACCGTCAGATCCGCAACGCGCTGGTCGGGCTCAAGTGCCGCTGCGGAACGCACATGGCGATCCTGCGCGCGATCAAGCGCGCCGCCGCCGGGACGATGGCGTAGAGGCCGGCCATGGATCTCACCCACACCTCGCGACGCGATTTCCTGAAGGCCAGCGGCGCCCTCGTCGTCAGCGTGATGATCCCCGGCACTGTTCCCATCGCCCGCGCCCAGACGAGCGGGGTCGGCGACGGCAAGCCGCCGTTGCTGCCCGACGAGCTCGATTCCTGGATCGCCATTCTTCCCGACGGGAACGTCACGGCGTTCTTCGGCAAGATGGACATGGGCCAGGGCGTCGACGTGGCCATCGGCCAGATCGTGGCCGAGGAGCTCGACGTGCGCTTCGAGCGGGTGAGCGTCGTGATGGGCGACACCGCCTTCACGTGCAACCAGGGCGGCGCCTCCGGCTCGACCGGCATCCAGAACGGCGCGCTGACCCTCCGCTACGCCGCGGCCGAGGCCCGGCGCCTGCTGCTCGAGCGCGCGGCCGAGAAGCTCGGCGTGCCCGCCGACAAGCTCGCGGTGAAGGAAGGCGTCGTCTCCGTGATCGGCGAGAGCCAGCGGACCACCGAGAGTCAACGCACCATGACATACGGCGAGCTCATCGGCGGCCAGCACTTCCATCACAAGCTCGAGTGGAACAAGCGCTACGGCAACCCGCTGCTGGCCAAGGGCCAGGCCACGCCGAAGAAGCCTGCCGAGTACAAGATCGTCGGGCGATCGATTCCGCAGAAGATCGTCGCCCGCAAGATCTACGGCTCGCTGCAGTACGTCACCGACGTCAAGGTGGACGGCATGCTCCACGCGCGCGTCATCCGCCCGCCCTCCGCGGGCTGCGGCCCGGTCGCCATCGACGAGTCGTCGATCAGCGACATTCCCGGCGCGCGCGTCGTGCGTGAAAAGGACATCGTCGCCGTCGTCGCCGAGCACGAGTGGGACGCCGTGCGCGCCGCGCGCGCGCTGAAGGTCACGTGGGCGCCGCCCTGCGCGCCGTTTCCCGAGATGGCGAGCCTCTACGACCACATCCGTCAGGCCAAGGCGACGGGTGCCCAGGTGCCGATCAAGAAGGGCGACGTCGACGATGCGCTCAAGACGGCGTCACGCGTGGTCGAGGCCGAGTACGAGTGGCCGTTCCAGTCGCACGCGAGCATGGGGCCGGCCTGCGCGGTGGCCGACGTGCGCGCCGACCGCGCCACGCTGTGGACGGGCACGCAGAAGCCGCACTTCGCGCGTGACGGCATCGCCAAGCTGGTCGGCCTGCCTCCAGAAAAAGTTCACGCGATCTGGGTCCCCGGCCCCGGGTCCTACGGCCGCAACGACGCCGGCGACGCCGCCCACGACGCGGCGCTGCTCTCCAAGCTCACCGGCAAGCCCGTCCGCGTCCAGTACATGCGCAACGACGGCACCGGCTGGGATCCGAAGGGACCGGCGGGCGTCTATCGCGGCCGTGCCGGCCTCGATGCGCAGGGCAACGTCGTCGCCTACGACTTCTTCGCCCGGGGCTTCACGCGGCAGGACGTGGCGACGAACGAGGGCGATCCCAAGGACACGCTGGCCGGCCAGCTCACCGGCGTGCCGCCCAGGCCGACGGTCATCTTCCAGGTGCCGGCCGAGGCGTACGAGTTCCCCAGCAAGCGCTGCGGTTGGGAGTGCATCCCGCCGCTCCTCGACCGCGGCTCGCCGCTCCGCACCGGGCACCTGCGCGATCCGCTCGGGCCCGAGACCCACTTCGCCAGCGAGTCGTTCATCGACGAGATCGCTCACGCCGCCGGCGTGGATCCGGTCGCCTTCCGGTTGAAGTACGTGAAGGACCCGCGTCACGTCGCCGTGATCAAGGCGGCGGCCGACCGGGCCGGCTGGAGCAAGCGCACCTATCCGAGCCTGCGCCGCGGCAAGGGCGCGGTGATGATCGGCCGCGGCTTCTCCTACACCGAGCGCAACGGCACCATCGTGGCCGTGGTCGCCGAGGTCGAGGTGAACCGCGCGAGCGGCCGCGTGTGGGCCCGGCAGCTCACGGTGGCCCACGACTGCGGGCTGATCATCAACCCCAGGGGGCTCCGGCTGACGATCGAGGGCAACGTCGTTCAGGCGCTGTCCCGCACGCTGTTCGAGGAGGTCCAGTTCGATCGCGATCAGGTGCTGAGCGTCGACTGGGCGAGCTATCCGATCCTCGAGATACAGGACGCACCCGAGCGCATCGACATCGTGCTCCTCGACCACCCGACGATGCCCGCCTCCGGTGCCGGCGAGCCGTCGACGCGCACCGTGCCGGCCGCCATCGCCAACGCCTTCTTCGACGCCACCGGTGTGCGCATGCGGCGCGTGCCGCTCACGCCCGAGCGCGTCAAGGCCGCGCTGGCCGCGGCAGAGACGAAACGATGAGCACGCGACGGCTGGCGATCGTCGTCGTCACGGGGTTCGCGGTCGTGCTGCTGCTCGTCAGCTCCACGTCGCATCCCGCCGGCGCTCAGGTCACTGCTGCGGCGTTGAGCGGCCGGGTGACCTCCGCCGCCGACGGGCCGCTGGCCGGCGTGCTCGTCAGCGCGCGGAAGGCCGGCTCGACCGTGACGGTCACGGTGGTGAGCGACGAGCAGGGCCGCTATCGGTTTCCACCGTCGAAGCTCACGCCCGGCAAGCACGCGCTGACGATCCGAGCCGCGGGCTACGAGCTCAGCGCCCCGGTGGAGGTCGACGTCACCGCTCAGCCCGCGGCGAGCGCCGACCTCGAGCTTCGCCCGGCGAGGGATCTCGCGGCCCAGCTCACGAACGCGGAGTGGATGCTGAGCGCGCCGGGGACGCCGCAGCAGAAGGACTCGCTCCTGAACTGCGTCGGCTGCCACACGCTCGAGCGCATCATGCGCTCCTCGCACGACGCGGCCGGCTTCGTCCAGCACGTGCTGCCGCGCATGGGGAAGTACGCGAACCAGAGCACGCCGCTCCATCCCCAGCTCCGGCTCGCCGAGCGCCAGCTCGAGATGCGGGGCGAGGAGCGCGAGCGCTTCCGCCGCGAGCAGGCCGAGTTCCTCGCCTCGATCAACCTGAGCTCGGCGCCGCGCTGGGAGTACGCGTTGAAGACGCTCCCCCGCCCGGTCGGGCGCGGGACGCGCGTCGTCATCACGGAGTACGACCTGCCGCGGCCGACCATCGAGCCGCACGACGTCATCGTGGATCCCGACGGCATCGCCTGGTACTCGAACTTCGGCGAGCAGACGCTGGGCAAGCTCGACCCGCGCACGGGCGCGGTCACGGAGTTCCCGATGCCCGAGCTGAAGCCGGGCTTCCCGACCGGCGCGCTCTCCGTGCGCTTCGACCGCAACCAGAACCTCTGGTTCGGCATGATGTACCAGGGCGCGATCGCGAAGCTCGACCGCAAGACCGAGAAGCTCGAGACGTTTCGCCTGCCGCCCGAGATCAACAAGGACAACACGCAGGTCAACATGACGAGTCCCTTGAACGCCGGCGTGGACGGCAAGGTCTGGGCCCAGAACAACGGCTTCGCGGGCGTGCATCGCCTCGATCTGGCGTCGGGCAAGTTCGAGACGTTCGAGCCGTTCAAGGACGGCCCGAAGGGACAGAACCACAACGTCTACGACGTCATCTCCGACTCGAAGAACAACGCGTTCTTCACTGACTTCGCCCAGCAGCACATCGGGCGCATCGACGCCAGGACCGGGAAGGTCACGCTCTTCGCGACGCCGACGCCGCGCTCGGCCCCGCGCCGGGGCATGATGGACGCCCAGGACCGTCTCTGGTTCGGCGAGTACCGCGGCAACCGGATCGCCATGTTCGACACGCGCACGGAGACGTTCCAGGAGTGGCCCGCGCCGACGCCGTGGTCGGCGCCCTACGACGTCGCGTACGACAAGCACGGCGAGGCGTGGACGGGCTCCATGCTGACCGATCGCATTCTGAGGCTCGACCCGAAGACCGGCCAGTTCACCGAGTACCTGCTCCCCCGGCCGACGAACATCCGCCGGGTGTTCGTCGACAGTAGGACGACGCCGGTGACGTTCTGGGTGGGGAGCAATCACGGCACTTCCATCATCAAGCTGGAGCCGCTGGACTGATTGCATGGGGGGCCACGAAAGGGCCCCCCAAGCCCCCCAAACTTAGCTCGGGAGATTGATTGATGCGTGTTCTGCTCGTCCATCCGAGTCCACTCATGTACTCGGAGGTGTATCTGAAGCTGGAGCCGCTCGGGCTCGAGCGCGTGGCCCAGGCGCTGCGCGCCGCCGGCCACGAGGTGCGCCTCCTCGACCTCCAGATCTTCAGCCACAAGGACTACG
>WNFT01001649.1_pt1 | contig 24511 bp, 19 predicted proteins | sample 5400191 | NCBI WGS metagenome assembly WNFT01 (sample SAMN13153359, study PRJNA577476) | soil metagenome | isolation source: 80 cm saprolite under Madrone tree | place: USA:California | collected 2016-06-14 | reverse complement strand
GGCTTGGCGGTAACAGCAAATCTTGTTCAGGAAGGTAGGTTTTGTAAGTCTTGGCCATGACTCACAAACTTGCACACACTTCTATTGGTTTCAACTGAATTCAACAAAACTCGAAATGAATTCTCGGACAGGCTCCTAGTTTTCCCAAGCCTTTTTCCGGCTATACTGGGCTGACCTTCCATCTGCAAGGGGGAAGCCATGCCGCGCAGATCCGCTCCAGTCTTGCTCGCCTTTCTGCTGGTTGTTTTTGCAAGCGCCAAGGAAAAAGACAAAGTTATTTTGCCGGATGACGTTCTGCAGGCACAGACGGTCCTCGTGGTCATCATGCCCGAAGCGGGAGAGCCCCTCGCCGATCCCACCGCCAATCGCAAAGCACAGGAGGATGTAGAGAAGGCGCTGATGAAATGGGGGCGCTTCCGGCTTACTACGGAAGCGTACAACGCGGACCTGGTGATTGCGGTGCGAAAGGGCACCAAGCAGGCTATCACTCCCGTGATTCGTGGCGGTCCGGTTGACACGCGCCCGGTGATCCTGGAGCCGACGGAAGGGAACACGCGGGTCGGCGGGCAGCAGGGGCGGCCGCCCGATCTGACGCGAGCGGGAAACGGGACACCAGACAACGGTCCAAAGTTGGGAACGGAAGTCGGGCCGTCGCAAGATACCTTCGCGGTTTATCGCGGCAAGGTCGAGTATCCACTGGACAGCTCTCCGGTGTGGCGCTACATCGCAAAAAATTCGCTGCGTTCTCCTGCCGTGCCGGCTGTCGATGAGTTTCGAAAAGCTATCGCCGACGCCGAAAAAGCAGCAGCGCAGAAGCAACAGAAAAAACAGCCCTGACTCGTGCTCAATGGGGACCATCGAGATCTGAGGCACGCTCAGGTTCCCAACAAATTCGGTTGCAACCGAGAATAGCCGTGCTCATGCGCCCAGAGTGTGAGGGGGATCGCGGCGAGATCATCGACCAGGGGGATGGCGTGGCCGTCTTTTGTGAGATCGACCGTGGTGAGAAAAAACTTGCAAGTGTCGCAGGCTTCCACGCGAATGTGCGGCAACTGCTCGGCAACGTAGACCGGCAGCTTGCCTTCCTCTTCTTCGCCGCACGTGGAGCACAAGATTCGGCGGAATTCCCACTCCTGCGAGCAGAACGGGCAGAGCAGGAAGCGTTTTCCTCCGTCGCCTTCAGGACGCAGCACTCCCAAGAGCGGGCGCGCGCCGCACAAGGGACAGACGCGCATAGTTGTAACCATCGGAGGCTTCGGCGTTAGCGCCGCGCGAAATTCGGCATACGGCTGAAGAAACGCGCGGGGAAGGAACTGGGCGAACGCGCCGATTTGCTGGTCGTACTTGCCGGCATGTTCCCAGTACGCTTCGTGGCTTGCAATCCAGGAATCCGAGGGCAGCAGGGACATCTGGCGCGCGGACTCGCGGAGAGCGGCCGGTGCGTGCTGTTCGATGACGGAGAGAAAACCGCGGAAGTGGGGAAGGAGCACAGTGAGGTCGAGCGGAGCTCTTATTTCGGCTGCACGCGGGCCGCTTGATTTCATTCCACTCGAAGAGGCAACGTTGGCGCGGAGTGTTTTTTGAAAGGCCGCGACGTGCTTGTAGAAATTCAAAAACTCCGAGGCGAAAGAGTATTCCGAGGAAAGCCGATCGGCACGCCGGATTCGCGCGTCGTATTCGGTCACAGAGATTTGTGTAATAGAAGTCATCTCATAAATACACTAGTGGACTAAACCGCTTTCTTCAGGTGCTAAAGCCCAACAACAGAGCGGCTTATATCTCGGAGCTAAAGCTCCGACCCCCTGAAGAGCATTCATGAGACAGACCTGGTCATTTGCGCGGCGTGGACGAACCGCCGACGATTTCTTTATACCAGCCGGGATGGTAGCGCTTATGACCGAGCCAAACGCGCCGCGCTCCGCAAACACGCCCATGTACACGTGAATCAGGAACAGCCCAATGGTGAAGAGCGCCGCCGCGGGATGAAGGAGAACGGAAATGTAGCGCAAGAAGCGAAGATTCCACGGAATGTACTCCGGGAACCATAGCACGACTCCACTGGCAAGCAGCGCCACCGCACTCCAGAAAAATCCCCAGAAAAGAAATTTCTGTCCTGCGTTGTAGCGTCCGGCGGGCGGCATCTTGTCGTCTTGATTGGTGCTGTAGTAGCGGACGGCTTTCCACCACGCTTTGTCCACGTCGGTGTGCTTCATCTGCGGCGCCCACATCACATACATATTCCAGACCGCCGCGAAAAAAATCAGTCCGGCCCAAGGATGCAGCATGCGCGATACCGGCGCGCCGCCCAAAATCACAGCGACCCAGAAGAGCCACGGCGACCAAAACGCGAGGCCAGTCACCAGCAAATAAATGTACGCGACTGCCGCCACCCAGTGCGTCAACCTCTCCTTCAGCGTGTAGCGGAGGACATGTCCGTGAGGAATGATTTGTTCGGATTGGCTCACGATTTTCCTCCCGGAGTGAGATCCTCTTCGTCGCGGTCTTTGGGGCCGAATCGCAGGTAGTGCACGAAGAGGCCGATCAATCCGCCAACCATGGCAACGTTGCCAAGCCACTTCAGTGGGCCTTTCCACAGCTTCACCGTCCACGGAACGTGCGGATCTTTCGGAAGGCCACCGTAGATTTCCGGTTTCGTGGCGTCATGCAGAACGTAAATCACGCCGGTGCCGCCGACGCCCTGAGGATCGTACACGCCGGCGTGCGGAAAGTTGGAATGCTCGCGAAGCTGCTTCGCGCGCCCTTCCGCGAGGAACTTCATATCCTCCTTGCTGCCAAAGTGCAGGCAGCCGGTCGGGCAGGACTTGATGCACGCCGGCTCGAGCCCTTCGCTGACGCGATCCGCGCAAAGCGTACACTTGAAAACGCGATGCGTCTTGGGGTTCATCTTCGGAATGTCAAACGGGCATCCGGTGATGCAATAGCCGCAGCCGATGCAATTGGCCTGCTGGAAATCGACGATGCCGTTGGTGTACTGCACGATGGCGCCGTCCGCGGGACATGCCGCCAGGCACCCGGGCTCAGCGCAGTGCATGCACTGGTTCTTGCGCATCAGCCACATCAGGGAGCCGTCTTCTTCGCGCACGTGTTCGTTGAAGAGGATGAGGTTCCAGTAATTCCAGCGCGTCTCCGGCATCGTCTGATACGTGTTGTCGAAAACCGTTTCACCAAAGGGAAGGTCGTTCCACTCCATGCAGGCGACTTCGCAGGCCTTGCAGCCAATGCAGGTCGTGGTGTCAATGAGTTTGCAGACGGTGTATTCGCGCTGGGTGCCTTCGCCGGGAACGGTTCCGGCATGGCCAGAGATTTTTTGAACGCGTAGTATGGCTTGGCTCATGGCATCCCCTACGCTCTCTCGAGCTTCACCAGGAAGCCCTTGAATTCTGGCGTGTAGGCGTTGGGATCAAATACGGTTGGGGTCAGCAGATTCACCAGCGTTCTCGCATCCTTGTCTTTGTCCTCTTTAATGCCGCGATAACCCTGGTGAATGGGAATGCCGATCTGGTAGACCTTTTTGCCGTCGATCATCATGGACTTGATGCGCTTCGTGACCATCGCTTTTGCGATGTACTCGCCCCGGATGCTGGAGACCTTTACTTTTTCTCCGCCCATGAGGCCCATCTCCTGCGCCATTTCCTCGGAGATTTCCACGAACGGCTCGGGCACGAGCTGCACGTTCATCGGATTGTTTTTTGTCCAATAGTGATAAAGCTCGGTCAAGCGATAAGTCGTGCAGACGACGGTATAACCGTCCTTGGGCGTAGCATATTTGTCGTCTGGCGTTTTGAACCGCTTCACTACGGGATTGTGCGTTTGCGCCGGGTGAAGCGGATTGTCAATCGGGCTTTCGATCGGTTCGTAGTGTTCCGGAAAAGGACCGTCGGCGAATGCGCCAAGCGGCGCAAAGATCCGCCCGACGCCTTCCGGATTCATAATGAACGGGCCCATGTGATCCTTGGGCTTGGAATCGACCTTGAAGTCCGGCACATCGTTGCCTACCCATTTTTGCGCGCTTTCGTTCCACCAGACTTGCTTTCGCGTTGGATCCCAAGGCTTGCCGTCGGCGTCGCAGGACGCACGGTTGTAAAGCACGCGACGATTCGCAGGCCAGGACCAACCCCATCCCGGATGCAATCCCAGATTCGAAGGATCCGATGGATCGCGCCGCGCGGTCTGATTGCCCGCTTCGGTGAATGAGCCGCAGTAAATCCAGTTGCCGCAGGACGTTGTGCCATCGGGATCCTCAAGATCCGCCAGCGCCTTGCCATTGACTTCCTTCAACACTTCGGACAGAGATGGACTCGATGGGACAGTGTAGTTCCAAGTCAGGTTCAAGATGGGATCGGGGAACTTGCCGCCGTCCTTCTTGTACAGCTCGCGGACTTTCAAGAAAATTTGTGCCACGATGGCCTGGTCCAGCCGGGAATCTCCCGGCGTCGGCAAAGCCGTATTCTTCCAGAGCAGCCAGCGCGCGGAATTGGTGAACGAACCGTCCTTCTCGGCAAAACCCGCGCACGGCAGACGGTATACGGTTGTCTGAATCTTCTTCTTTTCGTCGTCGCTGATGCCGGGCGATTTCCAGAATTCGCTGGTTTCGTCCGGGTAGATTTCGCCGACCACCAGCCAATCCGCTTTTTTCAGCGCGTCAATATTTTTCTTGGAGTCGGGACCGATGGCCACGCCGTTCATCCCGAAGGCCAACATGCCTTTGACGCTGCCGTTGTACATGTTGTCCCACATCTGTACCCACGAATAGTTGCGATCCACTTTCGGCAGATAGTCGAACGCAAAGCCATTCTGTTTCGTGGCCGCGTCTCCATAGAGAGCTTTCAGATAGCTGGCCGCGAATTTCGGCGTGTTGCCCCAGTAGTTGAACGAATCCCACGGGGCGGGCTTCGAGGATGTCGGCGTAATGCGCTTCATCCAGGCGTCGAAGGAAGTGTCCGCGGGAGTGGGCACTTTTAGGTAGCCGGGCAAGTTGTCGAAGATGCCGGCCATGTCCGTGGCGCCCTGAATGTTCGAATGGCCGCGCAGAGCATTTACGCCACCGCCGGCGCGGCCCACGTTGCCGAGCAGCAATTGCAGCATCGCGGCCGTACGAATAATTTGCGTGCCAAACGTGTGTTGCGTCCAGCCGACGGCGTAAATAATCGTGCCCGCCTTCTTCATGTCGCCGTCTTTGCGAATCGATGTAAAGAGGTCGGCGGCTTTGAGGAATTGTTCCCTGGGAATGCCGGTGATGCGCTCGACCATCTCCGGGGTATACCGCGAGTAATGTTTCCTCAGCAGTTGGAACACGCAATTGGGGTTCTGCAGAGTTAGGTCGAACTCGACTCTTTCCGGAAGCTTGGGAGCGGGTGGAGCGCTTCCGCTAACGGAATGCGTCGCGTCTCCGCCGCCTGTCCCGGCATAATTCCATGTGGACTTGTCATAGCTTTGTGCCTTGGCGTCAAAACCGGAAAATACCCCGTCTGTGTCGGCCGGCAGCTTGAAATCGCCTTTGACCATGAACGCGGCGTTCGTGTAGTTGACCAGGTAATCTTTCGCTATGCGGTTGTTCTCGATGGCATAGCGAACGACGCCGCCGAGGAAGGCGATGTCCGAGCCGGCGCGAATCTGGCAGAAGAGATCAGCGACCGCGGATGTCCGTCGGCAGGATTACCGCCCATGATGAGCATCATGTCGGTATTCTTCATGTCGACCCAGCCATTGGTCATTGCGCCCCGGCCGAACGTTGGTCCCAAACTTGAGACCGTGGGGCCGTGTCAAACCCTGGCCTGGTTTTCCAAATGCACGACCCCCAGGGCGCGCATCGATTTTACGACCAGATAGTTAAACTCATTGGTGTCGGTGCATCCGCCAATCCAGGCGACTGACTCCAGCCGGTTCACCGTGTGTCCCGCGGCATCTTTTTCGATAAACGTTTCGTCGCGGGTCTTCTTCACTTTCGCGGCGATTTCATTCAGGGCATCGTCCCACGAGATATCTTCCCAATCCGTACCACCCGGCCGGCGCACCAGCGGCTTCAGCAAACGCCGGTCGTTCATGATTTCTTGCTGCAGCGAGGAACCCTTGGGGCAAAGCGTGCCACGGTTGGTCGGATGATCCGGGTCGCCCTCGACGTGGACTACTTGCGCGGTCACGTTTTTAGCGCGGTCGCCAATCGTGTAGATGATCGTGCCGCAACCCACCGCGCAGTACGGACACGTTGAGCGCGTCTCGCTGGCACGCGCGATCTTGAGCGTGCGGAGTTGCGCAAACGCGGGCTTCAAATCGAATCCGAAGACCGCGGCTGCAGCTCCGCCAACGGTCGTTATTTTAAAGAAATCACGACGGGTAGGGTTCATGCCGGGCCTCACCTGCGGGAGAATAAGGTAGGGAAAGTACCCGCAGAACCTCCTTAATAAGACTTGCCAGCCAGTGTGTCAAGGATGAAATTGTGGTGTTCGAGATTTACTTTTTTCCGCAAGATTCATGGTATCCGGCTGCCTTCGAACCGCATCTAAGCGGGCCGATCGGTTTGGCGTGGTTCGCCGATTGCCCGCCAAAATCAGGATACGCGATGCTCATCAGCAATTCGGGTGCGCTCTTCAGTCGATGTCCCTCTCAAGCTGAAACATGACCGTAAGACGATAAGTCAAATCTCTACCAACACTTAAACAACGCGCAAAAAGACGCGGAGCCGTGTCGATTTCGCGGTTCCCCGTTCGACGTATAGGTAGGTGGAGATACAACCATGATGCGAGAAGGAAGACTTCGGGAGGGCCACTTGACTCGCCCAAAAACCCCCGGTCCGAGATAGAATGAATGTGACTCCAACCTGCCTCCGGCATCTGTTATTTATAGAGGCTGGAATTCGTAGACTAGGGTGGATGTTCCCAACCGGGAGGGAACGGGGCGCTGATGGCTAGTCCAGAAATTTCGGCAAAACCTGATCTTGGCTCGCTGCGCATCCATGATGGCCAGCGGAGCCAGTCGAAGATGGGCAAACGGATGTTCTATGCCGCAATCCCGGTGGTCATCTTCGCGGGCATCGTCGCCGCCGCCTTTGCCTTCCGCAACCAGAAGGCCGTGGTGGAAGTTGCCGCGGCCGCGAAACCGGATGCGGGCGGGCCGCAGGCGCTGCTGAACGCCAGCGGCTACATTACGCCGCGCCGCCGCGCTACGATTGCAGCCAAGATTACCGGCCGGGTCACGGGCGTTTTCTTTGATGAAGGCACGCGTGTCGCGGAGGGCCAGCTCCTTGCCACGCTCGATGATTCGGACGTCAAGCGCGCCCTTGATTCTGCGAAGGCCGACCGGGATGCCTCGCGCGCTGCAATAGCCGACTTCGAAGTCCAGCTCAAGAACGCTCAGATTGCGCTGCGTCGCGCCGATCAACTACAAAAGGCCGGCGTGCAGACGCAAGAAGCTCTGGACAACGCCACAACCAACGCGGACAGCCTGAAGGCCAAAATCGAGCTGGCCAAGCAACAGGTGGCTGCCGCCGAATCCCGTATTGCGGTCGCGCAACAGGCTGTGGACAATTGCACGATTCGCGCTCCGTTCGCCGGCATTGTGGTTTCCAAAGACGCACAGGTCGGCGAAATGGTCTCGCCTATCTCCGCAGGCGGCGGTTTCACGCGTACGGGCATCGCCACCATCGTGGACATGAATTCCAATGAAATCGAAGTCGACGTGAACGAATCCTACATCGCGCGCGTGGTGCCCGGCCAGCAAGTCACGGCAACTCTCGACGCTTATCCCGATTGGCGGATTCCTTGCAAGGTCCGCACGGTCATCCCCACGGCGGATCGCCAAAAGGCCACTGTCAAGGTTCGCATTTCGTTCCTGAAACTCGACCCAAAGATTCTGCCGGACATGGGCGTGAAAGTGGCTTTCCTTGACGAGGAGCCACCTCCGTCGAAGAACAAATCGAAAGAAAAGGGGCCGCAGGCGGTGGCTTTCATTCCGAAGGGCGCGGTGCGCTCCGATTCCAATGCGTCTTTTGTGTTCCTGGTCCGCGATGGAAAGGTCGAACGACGCGCGGTCAGCCTCGGTATGGACCGGGGGACGGACGTGGCAATTTTGGCTGGAGTCACTCCCGGTGATTCGCTGGTGGTGAAAGGCCCGGAGAATTTGCGTGACGGCGATAAAGTGGAAATCCGGCAATAGGAGCGAAGCATGATTCGAGTTGATGGACGAGACGATTCATCCAGCCTCATCCGTGTTCGCGGTTTGAACAAGACCTACAGCCGCGGCGGCGAGAAGATTCAGGTGCTGCAGGGACTGAATCTCGACGTGGACAAGGGCGACTTTGTCGCGTTTATGGGCCCCAGCGGCTCCGGCAAGACCACGCTGCTCAATCTGCTTGGCGGCCTCGATGTTCCCTCGGCCGGCAGCATCACCGTGGATGGCGACGAAATCACGCACATGTCCGGCAGCAAACTCACGCGTTGGCGCGCCCGCCACGTCGGGTTCATCTTTCAGATGTATAACCTGATTCCGGTTCTCACCGCTTACCAAAACGTCGAACTTCCGCTGCTCTTGACCAAACTCTCTGGCTCTGAGCGGCGCAAGCACGTCGAGACGGCGCTCGGCGTTGTCGGCCTCACCGACCGCATGCACCACTACCCACGACAGCTTTCCGGCGGACAGGAACAGCGCGTCACCATCGCTCGCGCTATCGTGTCCGACCCGACCTTCCTGCTCTGCGACGAACCCACCGGCGATCTCGACCGCAAGAGCGCGGATGAAATCATGGCGCTCATTGACGAGCTGGTTGGCAAGTACAACAAGACCATCTTGATGGTTACCCACGACCCGGTGGTGGCGGCTCGCGCCCATACCACGTTGCATCTTGACAAGGGCGTGCTCGTCGAGAGCAAGACTTCCCGTGAAAGCGTCCTCGCCGGAGGTGCCGCATGAAATTCAGCCGCTTAATCTTCGCGAACCTTTTTCGCAAAAAAGCCCGATTGGTCCTGACCGTCGGCTCGTTTGCCATCGCTCTGGTACTCTTCACGTTTCTTGCCGTGGTGAAGAGCGCCTTCAGCCGCGGCACGGAAATCGCCGGCGCGGACCGTCTGGTCGTCAAAAGCCGTATCGGCTTAATGCAATTAATGCCGATCTCCCACCGGGACAAAATCCTTGCCATCCCCGGTGTCAAGGCCGTCACGCACAATCACTGGTTCGGCGGCGTCTATCAGGATGAAAAAAACTTCTTTCCACAATTTGTCATCGACCCCGAAAATCAACGACAGGTGATGACTGAGCTTGTAGTCCCTGATGACCAATGGAAGAATTTCTTGAACGACCGCCAGGGCGCCATCGCGGGCGCCCGCACGGCTGCACGTTTCCATTGGAAGATCGGCGATCGCATCCCCATCAAAACCACTCTGTATGGCGGAGGATCTTCGGAGTTCAATCTCGACGGGATTTATCACAGCGAACGCCCGGGCGGCGACGAAAGCCAATTTTGGCTGCAATGGAAATACTTTGACGAGAACGCACCTGCTCCGGTCAAGAGCACGGCCGGATGGTACGTGATCAAACTCGACAGTCCCGATGACGCCGTTCGCGTCGCCAAGGCCATTGACGAAAAGTTCGCCAACTCCTCGTTTGAGACCAAGACCGAGACGGAATCCGCTTTTGCCGCGGGTTTCGCCAAGCAGTTCGGAAACATCGAACTCTTGATCACTACTATCGGAAGCGTGGTTTTCTTTACGCTGCTCCTGGTCACCGGCAACACCATGGCCATCTCTGTCCGGGAGCGCACGTCCGAGCTGGCGGTCCTTAAAGCCATTGGTTTTTCCGGCCGTGCTGTTCTTTTCTTCGTTCTGGCGGAGTCCGTCGTCATCGCCCTCGTCGGCGGTTTCCTGGGCCTTATTCTTGCCTACCTGGCGATTCCGGTTATCGGCGTGGCTCTCACGGGTTTGCTGCCTCCTCTCATCCTTTCGAAGTCTCTCCTGACTCTTGGGGTTGGTTTTGCTCTTTTTGTCGGGGCCGTGAGCGGCTTGCTGCCGGGAATCGGCGCCATGCGGCTGCGCATAGTGAATGCCCTTCGGAGGGTTTGACATGTTCGTTGCGGCGATCGGACTATTCTTGTTTGGCGTTGCATCGCTACTGGCATTAGCGATCGTTGTCGGACTGCTATCGCCTCTTTTTATTTCGGTTCCCGTGGCCTACAACTTCCGTAGTATCCGCGTGCGGTGGGCTTCGGCCGTGGTTGCCGTCCTGGGTATCGCCGGCACGGTGGGCGTTTTTATCGCTATGCTGTCTCTCGCTCGAGGCTTCCAGGCCACGCTGGTTTCTTCCGGCTCCGCGGACAACGCACTCATCACCCGCGCGGGGGCCACATCTGAAATGACCAGTGGGGTCGCTCTCGATTCCGTGAAAATTATTCAGGATGCCCCGGGCATCGCTCGCGGGGCCGACGGTCCATTGGTGACGCCGGAGGCTGTGCTGATGGCGCCGATTCCGTTGCGCTCCACCGGCACCGATGCCAATGTTGAGCTTCGTGGTGTCTCGCCTAATGTCCTTGCCATTCGCGGCAATGTCAAAATCATCGAGGGCCGCATGTTTCGGCCTGGTCTGTCCGAACTTGTCGTCGGCAAAAACGCAAAGGCCACGTATTCGGGCTTGACTCTGGGAAGCACCATTTGGCTGGGTAGCTCGCGTTGGCAAGTGGTGGGCATCTTTGACGCCGGCGGAAGCGCTTTCGATTCCGAAGTTTGGGCCGATCCCCACCTCCTTAACGGTGCCTACAAGCGTCCCGACACTTTTTCTCAGTCCGTTACCGTGCATCTGGCTTCACCTGTCGCCTTGCAGCAACTGAGGGACTCTCTCACCAGCGATCCGCGTTTGAATGTAGACGTAGTCCGCGAAATCGACTACTACGCCAAACAGTCCACGCGCATGACCACGCTCATTACGCGATTGGGCGGGTTTGTCGCGTTAATCATGGCCATTGGCGCAGTTTTCGGCGCGCTGAATACCATGTATTCCGCCGTCGCCGAGCGCGGCCGCGAAATCGCCACGATGCGCGCCCTGGGGTTTGGCGGCGCAAACGTTGTTCTGTCTTTCGTCTTTGAAGCGCTGATGATCTCCCTTTTCGGCGGCGTGCTCGGGTGCCTTGCCGTTCTGCCCCTCAACGGGTTGACCACCAGCACCATGAATTTTCAGACTTTTTCCAACCTGGCCTTCGCCTTCAAGATCACTCCGCTGCTGCTCCTGGCTGGCGTGTGTTTTGCGCTGGTGATGGGTTTTCTGGGTGGCATCCTGCCCGCTGTTCGCGCCGCGCTGCTTCCTGTGGCCACTGCTCTCCGCGAACTGTAGCGAAGTCTGCGTCCCGCACGATGGCCTGAGACGCAGCCCCAGTCCAGCCATGCAAGGGAGACTCCCGCCTGACTTTTGGTGTCATTTTCGAGGCGGGGATTTACTCTTCCGCACGGCGTCCCTTGACGATTCAGCGACAGCGACCCTAGCCTAGGTAGAGAGGTGGTGGGCAGCAGTATGGGTACTATGGCAAGACCGATTGCGCATAAGCGCCGCTGTGTATTCTGCGGCAAGCATATTGCTGGTCATCTGACACAGTGCCCGTTTTGCCGTGAGGCGGTTCCGCAGGTACAACTCTCTCGCCCTACAGGGCCAGATGGAGGTTATCAGATTCGCCGCGGGCTTCTTTATATGCTTCTCGCCGGCGTCATTCATTATTTCGCCGCCGGTTACGCCGATCCCATTAAGATTCCATTACCGGCTCCCATCCTTCCGCTCGTAACCCAATACGGCACGCCTCTTCTTTTTCTTGGCGGTCTGGGACTGGCGCTATACGGCGTCATTCTCCGATTTAGACACTGAACCTCAGCCGCCGGGCTGGCCTCGGCATTCGCCGCCACGTTTTCCAAATGTTGAAGAAATTTCCGTGCAGACAAGGGAACCTGTTCGAACGGCCAGCTTGACTGATTGGAGTAGTACCCGCCTACCGCAAGCACGATCTTCCTTACCTGGTGTGGCCTACTGGGGGAGAGGCCGCTTCCCCGAGCCTCGTCCGAAGATCTTCCACTGAGGAGTCACTATGAAAAGACCGATCTTTGTTGTGGCAGTCCTGATTTTAAGTGTTTCGTTGCTCTCGACGGTGGGCGCGGAGCGCGCCGGGGCGCAAGGCCCCGCGGGCGCGGGCGCATCCACAGCAGCACGAGGAAATTCGAACTCGTCGGATTCCAAGAGCGGACATTCGCTCAACCCCATCAAGTGGGTTAAGAAAGATAAGGGTTCAAAAAATTCTGATTCGAACGGCAGCCGGGGCGATGTCGAAAAGAAGCTGACGCCAAAACTGCAGGCTCAGGGTCTTTTGCCGGCCAATGCGAACGCCACGGATGCGTGCGCATCGTTCACCGCGCTTAATGAATGCCTAGCCGCGCTGCACGCCAGCCACAATCTGGGAATAGAGTTCAAGTGCTTGCGCGCCAGCGTGACCGGCGTGCACACAAACGCCGATCTCTCCGGATGCAAAGCCAGTGACGGCGACAAGGCCCTGAGTCTTTCGAAAGCAATTCGTGCGCAGAGCTCTGAAGCAGACGCAAAGGGAGCGACCAAGAACGCCGAGCAGCAAGCCAAAGACGATCTGAAAGATCTCGGCGCGTAAGACAGAAGCCGTAGAAAAAATCGCAACGCGGCTAGATAGCTCTCGACGAAGGTCGGAGAAAATCCGCGAAACCGAAACAGGGCGAAGGCCGATGCATGCGGCTTTCGCCCTTATTTTTTGAAACTAAAGAGCCGTCCGGAAAACAATCGTGGCACAAAGGCACTCCAATTACATTTAGCCGGAGGCAGCCGATGCAGGCGGAGCGGACACCGGGGGCGACGTGGAGGAAGCAGCGGCGGAAGCGGAAGAGGAAGACGATGTGGACACCGGGACGTCGGTGTCCGTGGTGGCAGCGGCGGCGGTCGCGCGGTAGCGGACAATGAGCAGCGTGAGGTCATCGGCCTGGTGGGCACCGCGGGCAAAGTTTTCGACAGCTTCAAGGACGCATTTCTGAAGCAATTCGAGGGGGCACTCAAGCTGGCCAGTGAGAAGTTCCTTGAGGCGCGCGATGCCGAACATCTGTTCGTCGGGATCCACGGCTTCGGTCACGCCGTCGCTGAAGAGAACGAGAGTGTCGCCAGGCTCAAGCTTCAGGCAAACGGCGGTGTACTCGGCTTCCGGAACAAGCCCGACCGGATAAGAGCCTTCCGTGAAGGCTTCTTCGGCGACGCCGCGGCGAATGAGAATGGGCGAAGGATGGCCCGCGTTGATGAATTCCAGGTGGCCTTCCTGATCGAGAGTGCCGAAGAACATCGTGGCGTAGCGGCCCACCTCCGAATGGTCGCAAAGGAACCGGTTGACATGATTGAAGACGCTCGCTGGATTAATCCCGAGGGTCATTCCGGAGAGCGCACCCTGAAGCATGGTGGTGAGAATCGCGGCACCGAGTCCCTTACCAGAAACATCCGCGATGAGAAACGCGGTGCGGCCGTCGCTGAGCGGAAAGACATCGAAGTAATCTCCGCCAACCGCCAGGCAGGGAAGATTGAATCCGGTGACGGCCAGGTGCGGGTATTCGCGGAAATCGCGGGGGAGAAGCGCCTGCTGAATGTCGCGGGCGATGTTGATCTCCTGCTCCAGGCGCTGGCGTTCGCGCTCGCGTTCGACGAGGCGGGCATTGTCCAGAATGTTCGCGGCGTCGGCGGCCAGGGCATCCAGGATCTGGCGGTCGAGCTTGGAGAAGGCGGCGGGGCGGCGCGAATCCAGATAGAGAACGCCGAGGAGTTCTCCGCGCTTGATGTTGATCATCGATTCCTGAGTGTTCGCGCGTGAGATGGCAAAGAGAGGAATCACCACCACCGCACGCAGACGTTGTGCCACGACGCTTTGTGCGGCTTGCAGGTCCATATCTGCCTGCGCTAGGTCTTCGGTGATCACTGGCGATTGCTGTTTGAGCGCAAGTTGGATGGCAGTCTTGCTCGGCGTCACGCTTTCCGGCGGCAGGCGCAATGCGCCGTTGCGCCGGGCGAGTTTTACTTTCAGCGCGTCCGTCGAGCCCTTTTCTAGAAGCAGGCCGCGATCCGCATCGGTTACGGAGACGGCATGATCCAGCATGTGGCTCAATGCTTCGTCAAGAGGAAGCTGAGAGTGCAGCAAAGCACTGGCTTCGAGCAGGCGCTTGAGCTTAATCAGGCCGCCGCCGGATGGTTCGGAGCTGGTGATGTGCTCCATCCGCGTGAGCAGTTGGGGAAGGGAATCACTGTCCGTGCCCTTGGCGGAGCGGAAGATTATTTCGTACGAGTCGTCGAGGCCGAAGGTGATAGAGTCGCCATCCTGAAGCTCGCGGCTATCAACTTTTTCTCCGTTGACAAAAAGGCCGCGGCGCTGGCCGCGATCTTCGATATAGAAGCGATTGGCTTCGATGACCACGGCCGCGCAGTTGCGGGAGATGCGGCGGTCGGAGAGCTGCAGATGGTTGCCGGTCTCAACACCGCGGCCGATCATGAAAGGCGTTTGCGTGATGCGGGCGTAGCGGCGCGCGCCGTCCGGAGAGACGACTTCGAGAACGGCTTCACCGGCAAGAGGTACGGTGTCGGGCATGGGTGAGTCCCAATGCGGGAATTGTAGCATGCGAGGGGACATGCGTGACCGGCGCGGGCGGATTGCGCCTGCCGTCAGGCGGCCGATGGCTGGCCGGCATCGGGCTTGGTTTTCGCGGGCTCGAGGTTGGGGAGAAAGGCCGTGAGGATGCCGATGGCCGGGAGAAACGAGCACACGTGATAGACGAAGTTGAGGTCGGTCAAGTCCGCCAGTTTGCCGAGCAAGGCCGCGCCGACGCCGCCCAAGCCAAAGGCAAAACCGAAAAAGAGGCCGGAGACCGCTCCCACTCTTCCAGGGACCAGTTCCTGGGCGTAGACCAGGATCGCGGAAAAAGCCGACGCCAGGATGAACCCAATCACCACGCTGAGAATGGTGGTCCACAGCAGGCTGGCGTATGGCAAAGCCAGCGTGAAAGGGAGAACGCCAAGGATGGAGCACCAGATGACCAACTTGCGGCCGATCTTGTCGCCCACCGGACCACCGATAAAAGTTCCCGCAGCGACGGCGCCAAGAAACAGCGAGAGATGGAGCTGGGCATCGTGGACAGAGAGATGAAATCGGTTCATCAGGTAAAAGGTGTAGTAGCTGATCAAGCTGGCCAGATAGAAGAATTTTGAAAACATGAGAGCCACCAAGATTGCCAGGCAGAAAGCGACCTTCCTGGCGGGAAAAGCATGGTGAGGATGAGCAGACTCCAGGGATGCCGGAAGCGCGGAATCATTTGAGAATGGTTTCAACTGAAAGGACCGATGCTGGCTCAACCAAGTGCCAATGTTCGTGAGCAATACCATGCCAAGGAGAGCCACCAGCGAATACCAGGCGATGCTGGCTTGTCCTTTGGGAAGAGCGAGTGCCGCAAGCGAGGGACCCAAAGCGGTGCCGGCGTTTCCGCCAACCTGGAAAAGCGATTGAGCCATGCCGTGCTGCCCACCGGAAGCCATGCGCGCGACGCGGGAGGACTCCGGGTGAAATACGGCGGATCCGATGCCAACGAGTGCCGCGGCTACGAGAATCGTGCCGAAACTCGGAGCCATTGAGAACGCCAGCAAACCAATCAGCGTGATTCCCATGCCGACGGCCAGGGAATAGGGCTGTGGGCGGCGGTCGGTGTAAAGGCCCACAAGAGGCTGAAGAAGGGAAGCCGTCACCTGTGACGTGAGCGCGATCAAACCGATTTGCCCAAGATTCAGATGGAAAGAGGTGCGGAGAATAGGATAGATCGCAGGAATCAGCGATTGCACTGTGTCATTCAGGAGGTGGCAAAAACTGATCGCCAGGAGAATCTTGAAGACAGTCTTCCCGCCAGTGTCTGCTGGGGCGGCTGCTTGAATGGCAGTCAAGTTTGTTTCGCTAGCCATCTAGAGCCGGAGTCTCCGAATCATCGTCGGAGGTGCGCATTGCTATTACCGCGCCGCAGAAGCGAGGCGGCGCGAGACGTAGTCGGCGACGTAGGCGTCGAAAAGCTCGTTGAGCCGTTCGCAGACTAGACCGCGGGTGGGAATTATGTTGCCCGCAATTTCGCACACGCTGATGAGATTGCGGTTTGTGGACGAGATAAAGACTTCGTCCGCCGAATAGATGTCTTCCGGACGAAGCGACTGTTCGACGACGGAAACTCCGGCCTCCGGCGCGATTTCCATGAGGATGCCGCGGGTGACGCCTTCGAGACAACCGGAATTTAGGGGGGGCGTGAGGACCTTTTCGCCCTTGACGACGAAGATGTTCGCGGACGTGCATTCGGCGACTTCGCCGCGCTCGTTCAACATGACGACTTCGTCGAATCCTTCTTTGACGGCCTCTCCAACCGCCCAAACGTTATTGAGCCAGGAGATGCTCTTTACTCCAGACATGGGAGACGCGGCATGGCGGCCGTTTTCGCGGAGGGCCAGCCGGACAACTTCGCGATGTTCGGGGAGACCGGCGGTGTAGATAATCAGGTCGACCTGCGGGAGCTTTTCGTCGCCTTGCCAGAAGCCTACCGCGTTGTAGACCAGATAGATGCGCGCACAGCCCTCGGTGACTTTGTTGGCGCGAATCACTTCGTGGAGATGGACGCGCACTTTGGCCGCGGTGTAGGGCATGGGGAGGCGCGTGATGCCGGCGTCTTTTTCCAGGCGGCGCCAGTGGCGCTCGTAGGCGAAAGCCTCGCCGCGAGAGATGCGCAGCGTGGTGAAAATGCCCCACCCGCAGATGAGACCAGCCTGACCCGGAGAAAGCCGCACCTTCTCGATAGGCAGCAGTGCGTCATTGTGAAAGACGTTCCGGTGAATCACCAAGTCCTCACGAAATAGGTTGCCGACTGCTTTCTATTGTATCCGAAATTTGTAATTTGAGCCGGACGGGGAATTGCCGTCGGTGCCGAGCCCCAGAAAAAAAAGAGGGCGGACCGAAGCCGCCCTCATTGCCAGTAATTTTGCCTAAGCTAGAACAGCAGCTTCAAAGCAAACTGGATTTGCCGCGCCGAACCAAAATCGCCGGTCGGAAAGCGGGTACTGGTGATCTTGCCGAAGGTCGTACTCGTAGGAGTGAACGTGAGCCCCGGGTTCCCAAAATTAGGATGATTGAAGAGATCGAACATTTCTGCCCGGAATTGCACATTAAACTTTTCGGTCAACTTGGTGTTCTTTATGACGGAAAAGTCCGTGTTGACAAAACCTGGCCCGGTAATTGCGTCGCGGCTGAGGCTGCCGGGATGGCAGGTCGTCCCTACACAGGGAGTTGCGAATGCTGCAGCGAACTGAGCGCTGGTTCCAAACCATCCGGCAGGATCTCCCGTCACATGGATTGGTCCAGTCACATCAGGACGAACCGTGAGACTGACTCCCGGGTTGATCGCTACCGTGGGATTTAGAGGATTGCCAGTCTGCGCTTGGACGACGCTGCCGACTTCCCATCCAGCGATGAGGCGGTTCGCCTTGAACGGTAGCTGGTAAAACCCGCTCAAAACGAAGCGATGCCGGACATCGAACTCTGATGGACCGTAATCCCCGCGCGGGTTATTGGCATCTTGGAGGATGTAGGTTTCGCCAGTGGACAAGGAATTGTAGTCCAGTGATTTGGAGAAGGTGTAGGAGCTCAGGAATTGCAGCCCGTGAGAGAAGTGCTTGTTAAGCGTTACCCAAAGAGCGTTGTAGTTCGAGTTTCCGTTACTGTTCACTTGGTTGATGTTGCCAAGGGAACAAGCAGGGCGCGGTGCCGCGCACTGTGATGGTAATACGGGGCTAGTGGCCGGAAGTGTTGGGAAGGGGCGCGTGGAACCATAAATCCCGTTCGTGACCAGCGGCTGATTGATGTTCTGGTTCAGTTGCAGGTGCGTGGCTTTCATTCCAACATACGCAATGCTCAAGCCCGTACTGGAAGTTAATTGGCGCTCTACGGTGAGGTTCCAGTCCTGTGAATACATATCGTTAAAGTTCTGGTTGATTGCGGCCGGGCCCAGGCTCGTTGCACCAAGCGAATTCCCAGGGTTCTCGACGGCAATGCTCCCTGAACTAATGGAAATAGGGATGGCGAAGGGGGGATTGCCGCTTAAACCGACTACGATGTTTGTGGTTGGGTCCTGAGTAAGAATGGCGTATGCGGCCCGCACCGAAGTCTTGCCATCCTTGAAAGGATCCCATGCGAAGCCAACGCGGGGTTGGAAGTTTTTGTTGTTCGTGTGATAAGGCTGACTCATTTGAACGAGAGTACCGGTTGCAGGATCAAATTGCGTGAAGCGCCCCGCGGCCTCGGACGGCGAAGAGTTCCAGGCGTACCTTAATCCAAAGTTGATCGTGAAGTTGGGTTTCCACTTAAAGCTGTCCTGGGCAAAAGCGTCATAAGACGGTTGAAGGATCTTGTCATTCCCGGAACCGAGTTGCACTGTAAATACAGAAGCCGAGTCGTTGAGAAAATTCTGCATTGCAGTCTGAAGAGTGGCTCCCGAGCCTGTCTGGTTGAACGTGAAGCTTCCGATGTTCAAGGCGATGTTGTTGTTGTACGCGCGCCGGATTTCCCCGCCGAAAGCGAAGGTGTGCCGCCCCCTCAGCCAGCTCAAGGTATCGTTCAACACCGCCGTGGTGTCACCACGGCCCTGTGGTTCCTGGGTCGGACCAGCAAAGCCCAACGCCCCGCCTATGTTGAAAAATGGCAAGCCCGACGCCACAGGAGCTCCCGCTGGCATGGCAATGCTGAAAGCCGCCGGGTCCAGCAGGGCATTTGGAGTGAAGGTCAAGTGGATGCGGTTAAAGCCAAGCCGAATCGTGTTGGTGAGCGATGGACCAAAAAAATGGTCCTCACTGAGGGTTGCCAGGTGGCGGAGGCCGTCGCGGGTATCTCCGAATCCCGGAAGGTTCGCCCCGATTGCGCCCCCTGCCGTTGGTTCTTGGCGGAGATCTTTCTGCACCACGTAATAGGCGTGGATTCGATTTTTGCTGGATAATTCTACGTCAAGATCAGCCGACCCCTGGTTGAGAGACACATTGGCCAAAGCGCCCCCGGTGAAAGCGTTGAAAGTCGCCGGATCTGCTGGATTGCCGCTACCAACCAGGTTGGCCGCAGGAATAATAGTGATAATCTTCTGGATAACCTGCTTAGTTACTGCTGCTCTTTCATTCTGACTGGGAACCCGGTTGGATGTGACTGTCAAGCTCTGATGCTGGCGCAATCCTTCGTAGGCCAGGAAGAAAAAGACCTTGTTTTTCTTAATCGGTCCGCCAAAGCTGGCGCCAAAATCGTTGCGCTTGAAAGCCGCTTGCGGATTGGGGGCGCCTGTGGAGGTGAGCACCGGATTGAAAAAGTTTCGCGCGTCCAGAGCATTGTTGCGGAAAAACTCAAACAGTTCCCCGTGATATTCGCTCGTGCCGGAGCGCGTAGCGAGGTTCACGATAGCGCCGGAATTCCGGCCGTACTCCGCGGGAAAGGACGAGTTGTCGATTTTGTACTCCGCGAGGGTATCAATCGGCGGCTGGAAAGTAATCTGGTTTTGGACGTTGTCATTGAGGTTGATCCCGTTTACCAGCCAGTTGGTCGTGTCCTCGCGCTGGCCGGCAGTGTTGATACCGAACGAGCCCTGGCCACGGAGCGGTGCAGAGAGAAAGCCATTTGCAGGTGGCGTGACCGTGCCGGGCGTCAGCAGACTGAGATCCGTGAAGTGTCTTCCATTCAGGGGAATCTCTTGTACCGTCTTGTCGTTGATCACCTGGCTCATGCTTGTTGTTGCGGTATCAACGAGCGCAGCGTCGGCCATGATTTCTATCTTTTCCGCGGCCTGGCCAACGCTCAGTTGAACATTTTGCGTTGCCGCCGTTGCCACCTCGAGCTTCAGGTTTGAAATGATTGCGGACTGGAAACCGGGAGCCGTCACTTGGAGGCGATAAATCCCGATGGGCAACGAGGGGAACAGGTACGCTCCGGCAGTGTCCGTCTGCGTGGCCGATTCGACTCCCGTGGCCTGGTTGGTTGCGACAACCTTCGCGTTCACAACGACGGCTCCAGTGGCATCGGTCACCGTGCCGCTAAGTGAAGCTGTGGACTGCGCGGGCACGCTCGTTCCTAAAACGGCCGATAGGACAGCTAAGAGGAACACGCGAAAGAATAAATTGCGGGAGCCCTTGAATTTCACTGCTGCAACTTCCATAAATTTGCTCCTCCTGATGCAAGAACGCACTTGGATTGTTCTACCCAATCCCCAATAGGTTCGCAATCCCGGTGCCAGAATATGACTTTCTCAAGCCGCTTCCAAGACGCCCTGTATCAGTGGCTTATGGGTTTACCTCAATGCATGAGCGACGGCGCCCGTAAGCTGGCTCCCAAAAATGGAAGGCGCCTCCCGAATATCGAAGGTGTTTATATTGAGTTTAGAGGATGGCAAGCCGGCGCATGCCGCGGAATTTCTATGGCTTGCAGCTTGCGGGAACCAGGAGCACTTGGCCTTCGAAGATCAAGTTCGCGTCGCTGACGGCCGGATTCGCCTGAGCGATGCTGGACCAGCAGGAGGCATGGCCAAAATGGGCATGAGCGATGGACGTCAGCGTGTCGCCCTTCTTGACAGTGATCTTCGTCGCCGTCCGCGATGAAGAGACTGCCGCAGGCAGAAAAATCGGCGAGCCTGCCTTGATCTGGTTCGCGTCACGAATTGCCGGATTGACGGAGAGCAATTCTTGCCAGCGGGCTCCCTTGCCCAAATTTTGTTCTGCGATTTTCCAGAGCGAGTCACCTGGTTTGGCAATCACTGCGTTGCGTTTTGCCGCGGCGTTCGGCGCAACAGGAAAAATGGGTGCCGCGGGCGCGACCGGATCCGGAGCGGCCGGCCGCGGCGCCGCTCGAAGCACGGGCGCACTCGGAGGAGCCATGAAAACTCGCGGACGCTCGAACGGTGAGCGCTTCACGGGCGGCTGGTAAGGAACAAACCTTGGCGGAGCAGGAATGGAAACCGGCGGACGCAGCGGCATCACCGGAGGCTTTGGCGAAGCGAGCGCCGGAGCATCGGCGAACGGAAGATGGAACTCCGCCGATCGGTGAAGCTTTTCTGACTCTTTCTGCTTGCGGAAGCGGCGAGCGACGTCACCGAGCGGAGCGTCGGCTGGAAGCGACTGCGCGTCGACGGCATCTCCCGATTTCTCTGCCAGCGGCGCAACGGTCTGGTTTTTCTTCTCCTCCACCTGAGCGCGATCTTCGGGCCTGAGAATCTGCGCGCGCTTTAGATCCTGCTCGGTGTAGACGTGTTTGGATTTTTGCTGCTTGCTTTCCTTCTGTGTGCGCTCTTGACGAGCCGCTTCGGCGACATCCTGAGCGGAGCACTGCGCGGCGCCAAAAATAGCCGAAGTGGTTATCAGAATCGCAGGGAAGGACACGCTTCCTAGACGAGAGGAACGCCTCGCGGGAAGCGACAGGGCTGTCAAGGCTGGAATCTCGAGATCAGTTCGTTGCATTGCAAACCGACCACGGGGGGGAGACCGCTTAGGAAGGAATATACCAAAAACAGGACCCTTTGGGAAGGGGGATTTTTTTTTGGGGGGGGGGTGCCCCCAGCCGAGGGCCTGGCCATTTCAGCAGGGGATTGACAGAGCCCGGCTGCGTTATGATTTGCCTTCTTGAGATCTCGCGCGGGGGCCGCGGCAAGGAGTAAAGAAACTATGAGCAAGGCGCAAAACTTCTCCCGGAGACAATTCGTATCCTCGGCGGTCTCAGCCGCTACGATTTCTTGCTGGCAGCCTGGGCGAGAACTTTTTGCGGCTCTTTCAACCCCCCAAGGTGGAACAAGCGAATTCGTTCAGCATTCGCAAGTCGCGCTGACGACGATTCCGCCTTGGCACGACCAGGGCATTCTCAACCTTGCAAAATCACCGCACGCCAAACTGAGGAACGTGCCGGTACACGCCGTCACGATCGAAGATGGTTTCTGGGCGCAGCGCCGCGAAGTGAACGTCAACAAGAGCATCCCTTCGATGGAAAAATTGCTGGAAGCCAATGGCCGCATGGATAATTTCCGCCGCCTCATCGGAAAGAGCACTGCCGCGCAGCGAGGGCCAGTGTATTCCGATTCCGACGTTTACAAGTGGACGGAAGCCGCCGGCTTCGCTTTGCAATCCAGTGAGCGTCCCGAGCTTCGCGCAGCCGTGGACAAAATCGCGAAGGACGTCGTTGCCGCGCAGCAGCCCGACGGATACTTGAACACTTATTACGTCGGCGAGCATGCTGCACAACGAATGGACCCGAAAGTTCAGCAGTGGGGCCACGAACTTTACAACATCGGCCATTTCCTGCAAGGCGCCATTGCCTGCTACCGCGCCACGGGCGATCGGACGTTACTGGACGCGGGCATCCGCTTTGTAAATGATTTCCTGCTTCCTAATTTTGGTCCGGGCTCGGACCAGAAACCTTTGTTCTCCGGCCATCCGGAAATGGAACTAGCGCTGGTCGAGTTGTATCGACTGACCGGCGACAAGCGCCAGCTTGACCTCGCAGGTTATCTCCTCGCCGGCGACTCTCGGATTCAAGTGAAGCCTTGGGATTACGTTTATCACTTTTGCGGCACTCCTTTTACTTTGCGGACGCATCTCGAAGGTCACGCCGTACGCGCCATGTACGCCTGCTGCGGGGCGACGGACTACTACCTGGAAACCGGCGATGCCGCGTATTGGAAGACCCTGAACGTTTTGTGGAAAGACCTCGTTTCGGCGCAAATGTACGTCACAGGTGGAGTCGGCGCGCGGAGCGACGGCGAAGCCTTCGGTGATCCTTATGAGTTGCCCAATGCTCGGGCCTATGGGGAAAGCTGCGCGGCCATCGGCAACATGATGTGGAATTGGCGCATGCTTGCGGCCACCGGCGAATCCAAATACGCCGACGTGATGGAACGCGCGCTGTACAATGGCATCAATTCCGGGATGTCGCTGGATGGCACGCTCTATTGCTATCGCAATCCGCTGGCGTTTGATCCTTCCGGTGGTGACAAGATTCGCAACGAGTGGTATGACACGACCTGCTGCCCGCCGAACCTGGAACGTACCTTTGCTTCACTGCCGGGATACTTCTATAGCACCAGCAGTGACGGCATCTATCTCCACTTCTTCGACAACTCGCAACTCGACTGGCATCTCGAGAACGGCGTCGGCTTGAAGGTCCGCCAGAAGACAAATTATCCGTGGGACGGCGGCGTCGAAATTACCGTCACGCCCGCCGGGCCAGCCGAGTTCACATTTTTCCTGCGAATCCCCGGCTGGACGGACACGGCACAAGTGAGCGTCAACGGGAAGCCCGTCGCAAGCGCAACTCCCGGCCAGTATCTTCCGATTCGGCGCCGCTGGGCCGGCGGCGACACCGTCCGCGTGCAATTCCATATGAATCCCCAGCTTCTCGAAGCCAACGCACAGGTCATCGAAAACAATGGCCGCGTGGCCGTGCAGCGCGGCCCGCTGGTGTACTGCCTGGAGCAAATCGATCAGCCGGAAGGCGTGCCTCTCAAAGATGTGGCGTTGAACTTGAGCCTGAAATCGGGCGCGCTATTCCAGGAAGAATTTCGCAACGACCTGCTTGGTGGAATTATTCTGCTGCGGCATGCCGGTGCGGCCTATGGAGAATCCGCGGAGCAGAACCGTCTCTACTTCCGATATTCCGCCGAGCCCCGAAAAGCTAAACCGGTCTCGCTAACTCTTATTCCTTACTACGCGTGGGCCAATCGCACGGCAACTCCGATGCAGGTTTGGACGCCCATCTCACAGGCCATCGCTGGGTAAAAAAGTGCGTCGTTCGTGGTATAACTTCACGCATGTCGGACAAATGGGGAACGCGCCTGTTTAAGGCGGGCGCGGTGGCGCTTCTGATCCTGGGATTGGTGCACTCGCTGTCGCTGATTCGTGACCCGGTTCCTGCAAACGATACGGAGAAACAGCTGCTGGGCCTGATGTCCAGCTACAAGTTCAACTTGATGGGATCCGTGCGAAGCATGGATGACTTGGTGCGCGGGTTTAGCGTCTCGTTCATGCTGGCGGCTTTGGGCTTCGCGCTGTTCGATCTGCTGTTGTTCCGCGAACGGGCAGGATTGCTGAAGCGAGCGGCGCTGGCAAATATCATCTGGCTGGCTGCGATGACCGCCGTCGCTCTTCGTTATTTTTTCATTATCCCCACTTCCTTTCTTTCCGTCACGTTACTGATCTTTGTTCTGGCCTGGTTGAAGTTGCCAGCCGAAGGGACGATTTAGAGCGGCTTGCAAGACCTCGGCTTCTTTAGGTTTATTTCGATTCTCGGCAAGTCCTCCCAAAGAGAACTCTCTTGCCCACCCCCAGTTTTGTGAGCGACTTGCGCGAATTGAAGTGCCGCCACTCTCTTCTTGAGTTCCTGGTTTTGCAGATGCCTGTTTTTTCGGTCAGAAGGTGAAGGATTTCCCAGCGGCGTTTGCGGCGGTGCTAG
>WNFT01002604.1_pt1 | contig 24512 bp, 23 predicted proteins | sample 5400191 | NCBI WGS metagenome assembly WNFT01 (sample SAMN13153359, study PRJNA577476) | soil metagenome | isolation source: 80 cm saprolite under Madrone tree | place: USA:California | collected 2016-06-14 | reverse complement strand
AAAGCGCGCGCTTTCCTATCTCGTGGATCGTTCTGCCGGGACGCTGGAACCGAAGGTCTCCCCAAATACACCAACAGCAGCCTTCAACATCACGATCCTGAGCCATCTCATCGGCACGCCGCTGCAGCCGGACTTAGCGGGGCACGTTCTGATGCTCGAAGAGGTCGCGGAATACATGTACAGGATCGATCGCGCGCTGCTTCACATCACCAGCAATCCCGGCATCGGAAAAGTCGCCGGCATCATGCTCGGGCGCTGCAGCGCCATTCCGCCCAACGATCCTGACTTCGGCCAGACCGAGGAAGAGGTGATGAAGCACTGGTGCGCGGTTTCCGGGATTGCCTATCTCGGCCGCGCCGATATCGGCCACGACATCGACAACAAGATCGTCCCGTTCGGCCGTTTCCAGCCGCGATGACGGCATGGTTTTGGTGGCTAAAAGCGCCAAACTTGCTGGTGGACGGGCGCACGAGTAAATTCGAAAATTAAGACCGGCATGGGGCCGTCAGGGCCGCAAGCGGTCATCGGGAGGATCAAATGCTTCGTAAATCTCTGCTGCTTGCCACTGCCCTTTTCGGCGCCGCTGCAATGTCGGCCGATGCCCAGACGGCCCGGACGACGCTCGACGTTTACGTCGTCGACGTCGAGGGCGGCAATGGGACGCTCTTCGTAGCGCCGTCGGGTGAATCGCTGCTGATCGATACCGGCAATGCCAACGGAGCCGTGAGAGACGCGGAACGCATTTATGCCGCCGCCAAAGATGCCGGCCTGACCCAGATCGATCACCTGATCCTCACGCATTACCATGGCGATCATTACGGCGGCATGGCCGAGCTCGAGAAGCGCATCCCGATCAAGGAATACATCGACCACGGAGCGAACACTCAGCCCGCGCCGGGTCCCGATGAATTTGTGAACAAGATTTACCCGGCGCTTTACGCCAAGAGCAAACACACGGTGGCAAAGCCCGGCGACAAGATCGCCATGCGAGACGTCGACATCACGGTGGTGACCTCGAATGGCGAGACCATCCAGAACAAGCCGCTGCGCGGCGCCGGGAAGCCCAACCCCTATTGCGCCAGTTTCATGCCCGCCGAGAACAACGCCGAAGACCCGATGTCGGTCGGCATTTTCGTGCAGTTCGGGAAATTCCGCACCGCGCATTTCGGCGACATCACGAAGAACAAGGAACACGATCTGATGTGTCCGAACAATCCGATCGGGCAGATCGATGTGCTCCTGGGCCTGCACCACGGACAGTCCTCCTCCAACTCGCAGCTCATCATCTTCCCGCTGGCGCCGCGCGTAGGCCTCATGAACAACGGCACGCGCAAAGGCGGCGAGCCTGAGACCATGAGGGTGGTGCATTCTTCGCCCGGCTTCGAGGATCTCTGGCAGATCCACTTCTCGCAGTTGAGCGGCCAGGAATACACGCAGCCCGGCATGTTCATCGCCAATGGCGTCGACGAACCTCTGGCCGCGATGCCGATCCAGCCGGTCTCGGCCCCGGGCCCGGGAGCCAACGCTCCGCCGGCTCCTGCCCACAACGGCCAGGCCTATTGGCTGAAGCTTTCGGCCAAATCCGACGGCACTTTCACCGTCACCAACCAACGCAACGGCTTCTTCAAGACTTACGCCCCGCGTTGATGGCTGAGTAGGTTTGACGCAATTCTGTGCGAGCGGCGTATCGACCATGCGCCGCTCGCTTTATATTGATGCTGCTCATCACCGGAGGGACGACATGAAACGGACGGCCTTACTGCTCGCAGCCGGCCTCATCGCGACAAGCGCCATTGCCGCGGACGCTCAGACCCGCAGCACGCTCGACATCTACGTCATCGACGTCGAAGGCGGAAACTCCACGCTGTTCGTGTCGCCGTCGGGCGAATCCGTGCTGATCGACACCGGAAACGTCGGTGCCGCTCCGTCCAAGCGCGACGCAGCGCGCATCATGGCGGCGGTGAAAGATGCGCGATTGACGCAGATCGATCATCTGATCACCACGCACTGGCATGGCGACCATTTCGGCGGCATGGCCGAACTCGCGGCGCAAATCCCGATCAAGGAATTCATCGATCACGGACCAAGCGTGGAATCCCAGCCCGCGTCGGATGAATTTCTTAAGAACATCTATCCGGGGCTCTACGGCAAGGCGAAGCACATAGTTGCGAAGCCCGGCGACAAGGTCCAGGTCGCCGGTCTCGACTGGCGCATCGTCAGCGCCGCGGGACAGCTGACCAAGACCGCGCTGTCCGGCGCCGGTCAATCCAACCCCTATTGCGCGAACTACAAGCCGATGGACCCTGATCCGACCGAAAACGCGCAGTCCGTCGGCAGCGTGGTGACGTTCGGACGGTTCCGCGTCGCGCATCTGGGCGATCTGACGTGGAACAAGGAATTCGACCTGATGTGCCCGGTCAACCGCATCGGTACGGTCGATCTCTTTGTGGTTTCGCATCATGGCCAGCCGATCTCGAATTCCGAAGTGCTGGTGCACGCGATCCATCCCCGCGTCGACATTTTGAACAACGGCACGCGCAAAGGCGGGCAGCCGAACGCGATGAGGGTCCTCCATTCATCGCCCGGGCTTGAAGACCTTTGGCAGATTCACTTTTCGCTGTTGAGCGGCCAGGAATACACCGAGCCGGGAATGTTCATCGCCAATCTCACCGATGAGCCGCAGACGGCGATGCCGGTCGCGCCGACCGCGGCGCCTCAGCCCGGTGGTCCGCCGGCGCCGGTCCACAACGGCACGGCCTATTGGATCAAGGTCTCGGCCAAGACCGATGGGAGTTTCACTGTCACCAATCAGCGCAACGGCTTTTTCAAGACCTATGCCGCCAGATAGAGGCGATGGCGAATCTAAAGCTGACGCTCGCCTGCAATGATTATGACCGCTGCCGCGCTCTAATCGACGGGCGCGTCAAACCCGAAGGCATCGATCTCGACATTTGCCTTTTGAAGCCGCGCGAACTCTTCCCGCGCATGCTCGATCGTCAGGAATTCGACGCGGCCGAATTGTCGCTCTCGTCCTATGCCTCGCTGGTCGCGCGCAATGAAAGCCCGTTCGTGGCGATTCCGGTCCCGTTGTCGAAGCTATTTCGCCATTCCTGCATGTACATAAGGACCGGCGCCGGCATCAGGACCCCGCAAGATCTGAAAGGTAAGCGCGTCGGAACCACGCAGTACGGCGCCACGGCCTCGATCACTATCAAGGGATTGCTGGCGGACGAATACGGGGTCAAGCCGGAGGACATGCGCTGGTTCGTCGGCGGGTTGAATACGCCGACGGAAAAGCCGCTGATCCCGCTCCATTTGCCCAAAAATGTTCAGCTCGAATTTCTCCCCGCGGGTGAGACATTGGAGAACATGCTTGCGCGGGGTGAGATCGACGCGCTCTTTTCGATCTACTTCCCGAAACTCTTTCTTGACGGTTCGCCGAAGATCGCGCGGCTGTTTGCGAACTTCAAAGAGGTGGAAGCCGACTATTATCGCCGCACCAAAATCCTGCCGATCATGCACACGGTGGTGATCCGCAAGGACATTTATCGCGAACATTCGTGGGTCGCGGGGAGCCTTTACCGCGCCTTCGTGCAAGCGCGCGATTTTGCGATCGAGCCCTATTACGACACCGATGCGCTTCTGGTTTCGCTCCCTTGGCTGATCGACCATATCGAGGAAGCCCGCCGCGTGTTCGGCGAGGATTACTGGGCGTATGGTTTGGAGCCCAATCGTCCGGCATGGGAGGCGCTCTGCCGTTATGTCTACGAGCAGGGCTTGGCGCCTCGGCTGGTCAAAGCCGAAGAGCTTTTCGTTCCGGTAGAGTAGGGCGGGGCGCCATTCGCGCATCGCCCTCGCTGCCGAAAGCCGGATTGACTAACATGCGCCTTGTCGCGCACGAAGGATGCCCATGCCAACCTTGATCGCCGATGTCGCAGAGATTCTCGAGCGCAGGCTGAGCGGGCTTCAGAAGAGCGTTGTCGGCCTCTGCGGCGCCATCCTTTTCGTTGAAGGCGTGAACGCCCAAGCAGCCGGCTACATCGCTCCCGCGCTGATGCACGATTGGAGTCTTTCCTCTTCCGATCTGACCTCGTTCCTCGTTTCCGGCCTTGTCGGTCTGATGCTGGGCGGCCTCGTCGTCGCTCCGCTCGCAGACCGCGTCGGCAGGAGGCCGGTTCTCCTCGCCTGCGTGGCCCTGTTCGGTGTTTGCAGCATCGCGAGCGCGGCAAGCGCGTCCATCGTCATGCTGAACGCCCTTCGCTTCTTGACGGGTCTTGGAGTCGGCGGGGCGATGGCGAACGCCATTTCGCTGACGGCGGAATATTCGCCGGAACGCCGGCGCAGTTCCATGGTCGCTGTCATGCTGATCGGTTTCATCGTCGGTTCGATCGCAGTAGGCCTGATAGCCGCCGCGCTCGTTCCCGCTTACGGCTGGCAAGCGGTGTTCGTCGTCGGTGGAACGCTTTCGCTGCTCCTTTTGCCGCTGCTGTACTTCGCCTTGCCGGAGTCGATCCGTTTTCTGGTGCTCAAGGAGAACTCTCGCGACAGCGTTGCGCGGCTGATCAAGCGCCTCGATCCCGCCGTGGAGATCGACCGCAACACGCGCCTTGTCGTCGAAGAGCGGCCCGCGGCGGGGATTTCCGTCCTGGCTCTCTTCCGCGACGGACGCGCGCGGGTGACCGTGCTGCTCTGGGTCATTTACTTCATGAGCCTGCTCAACCTCTATCTGGTCGCCAGCTGGCTGACCACGCACATCACCGCATTGGGAATCCCGGTGGGCACGGCAATCCTGATCGGCACCATGTTCCAGGTCGGCGGTGCGTTCGGCTCGATCTTCGGCTGGATGGTGGATCGCCGCGGCGCCAGCATCGCGATTACGACCGCCTATCTCATCGGGGCTTTCGCCATTGCCAGCATAGGTCTCGCCGAATCCAATCGGCTGCTGCTCGGCGTTGCGACTCTGGCCGCGGGCTTTGGCATCATTGGCGGGCAGACCGCGACCAACGGGCTCGCCGCGATGTCCTATCCGACGCAGATCCGCTCGACCGGCGTCGGCTGGGCGACCGGGATTGGACGCGTCGGCTCGATCGTGGGTCCGGGATTGGCCGGGATTCTGGTCGGGCTGGGTGTATCGACTCAGCACATCTTCTATATGGCGGTGATCCCCGCACTTTGCGCCTCGCTTGCCGGCGTCGTACTGGGTGCGTCGCGCCAGCCAATTGCCGCGAAGGAAAATGCGGCCGAGTAGTCGGGTGGAACGAAGGACGACACATGCTTTCCAAAGAGGACAATGAGCGCCTGACCCGTGTCGGCGAGGGCACGCCGATGGGCAATGTCTTTCGCCGCTACTGGCTGCCCGCGGTTCTCTCCGCCGAACTTCCCGAGCCCGACGGCGCGCCCGTGCGCGTGCGCCTGCTCGGCGAAGATCTCGTCGCGTTTCGCGACAGCACGGGCGCGGTCGGAATGCTGGATGCTTATTGCGCGCATCGTCGCGCGCCGCTGTTCTTGGGCCGGAACGAGAAGTGTGGCCTCCGCTGCGTCTATCACGGCTGGAAATACGATCGCACGGGCAAATGCGTCGATCTGCCGACCGAGCCGAAGGAGAGCACGTACAAGGACAAGATAGCACTCACTGCGTATCCGACTTGGGAAGGCGGCGGCCTGATCTGGATCTATATGGGACCGTCGCCCGCGCCGCCGCCACCGGATTACGAATTGGTGCGCGCGCCCGCGACGCACCGCTACGCGACACGCACGGTGCAGGACTGCAACTATCTTCAGGCACTCGAAGGCGGCCTCGATTCCTCGCACGCGACGATCCTGCACAACATGACGATCGGGGACTTGAGCTGGCTCGACGATTTCGAGCGCACCACGCCGCGTCTCGATGTGCGGCCAACCGATTACGGTTTCGAATACAGCGGCATCCGCAATCTGAAGGACCGTTATTGGGTGCGCGTCTATCAGTATGTCATGCCGGCAACGCAAATCCGCGGGCGCATAGTTCCGGTCCGCCACGAAAAGAGGACACCGCGCGTTCCGCTGATGAACGGGCACTTCTGGGTACCGGTCGACGACGTAACCGTCTCGGTGGTCAACTTTTCCTATTCGGCCGATCCGAAGATTCCGCTGGACGCAGCGTTCGCGGCGGACGCCGAGGACGATTACGGCCGCGCGCCCGGCGAGGTGCTGCCCGATCTCCGCCTGAAGCGCAATGCCGCGAACGATTACATGATCGACCGGAACGTGCAGAAGACGCAGACCTTCACCGGCATCAAAGGCATCAACACCCAGGACGTCGCGGTGCAGGAAGGCATGGGCAAGATCGTCGACCGGTCCAAGGAGCATCTCGGCTCGACCGATCGCGCCATCGTTCTGATGCGGCGACTCCTGCTCGAGGCCTGCCGCACGGTCGAAGCGGGCGGGGTGCCCAAGGGCGCCGATCCGTCGTCCTATCGCGCGGTGCGCGCGGTCGATCTTTACGCCGAGAGCGAAGCCGCCATTCCCGAACTGATGTCGCGCGAAAGAACGGCCCGCTATTAGATCGACGCCGTGGCGCTTTGATTTTTCCCTCGGGTTCTGATTTTTCCTCCGATTGTTTTCGAGGCTTTCCGCGGCTTTCTGATTGATTTTTTTTATTGAATTAAATCAGAAGGCCTGGCTCTCGGCGTTTCGCCGAGTCGAAAACGATCCAAGTTCATGCGTCGTCACGTCCTTTTCTGTGCCGTCCCGATGGGGAGGCGCACGCCATATATAATCGATGTCACCGGCGAATGCAATGACAAAATCATCGTAAACAAATATGACGTGACGCCTTGCGAGAAGGAAAAGCCATGCGCCTTGATCAACGACTCGTGGACGCGGCCATCGCATTCGCCAACCGGCGATTTCCCACGACCGACGAAGAAGGAGCAGCCGCGCTGTACACGGCCAACGGCGAAATTCTAACCTCGACGGCGATTGCGGTGCTGAACGACCAGGTCGCGCTCTGCCACGAAGTGGGTGCCATGTGTGAAGCCTACGCGAAAAACCTGAAGATCACCGCGACAGCTTGCGTGCACCGAGATAAAGCTGGCCGATTCATCATCCTCGCAGCATGCGGCGTTTGTCAGGAGCGGCTGTGGTATTGGGGCGGAGAGGTCGAAGTCGCTGTGCCACATGAAGACGATCCGACGAAATGGCGGGCGGTGACCCTGAAAGAAATGAATCCCTACTACTAGCGAAAACCATTCATGAGACGAAAGTGACTTCAGCGCGCGGAGCTCGATGGCGGTGCGTTGACGATTCTGCCCGAGCCGGCGATATGCGTATTCAGCGTATGCGGTTGCGTCAGCAGTCGAATCTTGCCCGAGCCCGCGATGTGGATATCAGCTTGCTCTTGCGGCGCGATTTCTCCTTCGCCGCTGCCGGCAATGCGGATGTCGAGATTCTGCACCGCGAGTTCGCCGAGATGAACCTCACCCGATCCGGCGATGCTGACATCGACGTTCTTGGCTGTGCCCGTCGCCCGCACTGCGCCCTTACCGCGGATTCGAATCTTGAGCTCCGGCTGGTTGATGTCTTCGAGCATTAGATTGGACGAGCCGTTCAGCGTAAACTTTTGCAAGGGCCGGCCGGGAAGCGTCAAAGTCAACGCTCGATCGAAGCCGGATTCCCGGCAATCGTAGGCGACGCGTCCGTTGCTGACGCGCAGATGGCGGAGCACTTCGGGAGGGCCGCTCGCAATGAGAGTCGGGCCGCCATCCGGGCGGTAGTGGACGGACGCCGGCACATTGATCGTCACCTCGTCATCGCCGTCCCAGGTGAACTCACGCGAGTTGCCGCCGGTCGCCTTCGTATCGAAAGCTTCACAGCCGTTGAAAAACCAGCCGGGCCCGACGCCTCCGCCGCCCAACGCTGACGCAAGCGAAAGACAGACGAAGGAGATCGTTAGACCCGCGCCGGCGACTACAATGAGAGTTCTCGGCATGGCGGTCTCCTGTTCGTCACATCAGGTTGCGGTTTTTGCGGGACTGAGCAGGCGGTAATGAACGCGCGCATAGCGGCCGAGCAGCCGCACCAGCGCGTCGAGCACCAAAAGCAGCAGCGCGCCGCCGCCGATTGCACCGGCGACCAAGCCGACCCCCGCAAGGCCGCGGGCGGCTGCGCCGGTCAGCGTGCTGAAGGCGCCTCCAAGCAGAAGACTCACGACCATGGCCATGCCGGCAATGAGGCAAGCGATCAGCGCGACGCCGAAAATGAACAGAACGAGGGCAATGATCGAGAGCACAGGGACGAGAAAGATAAGGTCCACGGTCATCAATCCGACAAAGGCGAACACCACGGCGACAAAATTTCCGGCACTCCGGCTCGCTTCCCAGCGGCGCAACCCGGCCTCGGCGCGCAGCTCTCTCGCGAGTCGTTTGGGATCGCCAAGCGCGGCCGCCACGTCGTCCTCGCTTCGGCCGGCAGCGGCGCCTTCGGAAAAATGCGCCGCGTAATCGGCGAGGATCTCATCGATCTCCTGCTTCGAAACACCCGATAGGCCATCGCGCAAGGCCGACAGAAATGTTGTGCGATTCATGCGTGGTCTCCAAGCAATTTGCGGACCGCGGATTCGAAATGGCTCCATTCGGTCAGTTGCCCTTCGAACGCGGCACGCCCCGCTTGAGAAAGCTTGTAGTATTTTCGCGGCGGGCCGCTCGCCGACTCGACGAGATAGGTCTTCACCAAACCGTCGTTCTGCATCCGCCGCATCAGGGGATAGATCGTGCCTTCACCCATTCCGATCCCGTTTGTAAGCCGACTGGCGATCTCGTAGCCGTAACTGTCGCCGCGAGACAAAATCGACAATACACACAGCTCCAGCACGCCTTTCTTCAGTTGGATCTGGAGATCTTCGGACAAACGCGTCACCTCTCTCGTGTATCCTATCCCATACTACCATGTAATGCAAGGTACCTACTTAAGCAGGGGTCCTATGTCGGTGTATAGTGGTGCCTAGTCCGAACCCGGGAGCGGCGGTCATGAGTTCGAGAAATCTTCGCCTGACGATGGTCCTGATGGTCGCGCTGATCGTCGCGTTGCCGGCGGCGATGGCGCAACAGAGGAAGGCTCAGCCGCCGACTTCGGTGCGGCTCTACGTTTTCGATTGCGGGAAGTTGGATATTCCCGATGTCACGCCCTATCAGCTCAAAAGGGAAGACATCGCAACGAACGTGATGTCGGTCCCGTGTTTTTTGGTCGCGCATCCCAAGGGTACCTTGATGTGGGACGTGGGCGCGGTTCCCGACAGCGCGTTCACGCCCGCGGGGTCGGGAACGCTCCGCGTCTATGCAACCTCGACCAAGACGCTCCGATCGCAGATGGCCGAGATCGGCTACGCGCCGGCCGACGTCACGTACCTCGCCTTCTCGCACTTTCACTGGGACCATGTCGGCAACGCCAATATGTTCGCGGGCGCGACCTGGCTCGTTCGAAAGCTCGAGCGCGAGATCATGTTTGCAGAGCCGCCCTCGCCGCGCACGGAGCCGGCCAATTACAGCGCGCTGAAGAACAGCAAAACCGTGATCGTCACGGACAGCGATTACGATGTTTTCGGCGACGGAACCGTTGTGATCAAGTCGGCGCCAGGTCACTCCCCGGACCACCAGGTATTGTTCGTGAAGCTGGCGAAGACCGGGCCGGTGGTGCTCAGCGGCGATCTCTATCATTATCCGGAAGAGCGGAAGCTCAAGCTCATCCCGGCCACGGAATTCAACGCGCAGCAGACCATCGCCTCGAGAGCCGCCGTCGAAGCCTTCCTGCAGAAATCCGGGGCGCAGCTTTGGATCCAGCACGATTTCACGGCGACTGCGAAGCTGAAAAAGACGCCTGAATTCTACGATTAGCGCGTTAAGAAGGCCGTTGAACGCCGCCTTTCGGCACCGCATAGTGCGGGTTGGGGCACATTCCAAGCGAGGCTCAGATGATTTTTAGACGCCGTCTTTCCGTCTTGGCGCTCGTGACGCCGTTCGTCCTTCTCGCCGGCGTGAGCCTGCACAATCCGCTCTCCGCGCAGTCCGCGGCGCCAAGCGGCGAGTGGCGCACCTATGGCGGCGACCTCGCGAGCACGCGTTATGCGCCCTTGGACCAGATCAATCGCGACAACTTCAACAAGCTCGAAGTCGCCTGGCGCTTCAAGACCGATGCCTTCGGCCCGCGTCCGGAAGTCAATTTCGAAGGAACGCCGCTCATGGTCGGCGGCATGCTGTACGCGACCGTCGGCACGCGCCGCGCAGTCGTGGCGCTCGACGCGGCAACCGGCGAAGTCCTGTGGACGCACAGGGAAGACGAAGGCAAGCGCGGCGACAGCGCACCGCGGCGGCTGTCGGGGCGTGGGCTCGCTTATTGGAGTGACGGCCGGGACGCGCGCATTCTGTACGTCACGCCCGGCTATCGGCTGATCGCGCTCGACGCCAAGAGTGGGATTCCCGTCGTCGGTTTCGGCAAGAGCGGAGTCGTCGATCTGAAGCTCGAAGACGATCAGATCATGGATCTGATCACCGGCGAAGTCGGGCTTCACGCGGCTCCGATCGTCGCGAGGAACGTGGTGCTCATCGGCGCCGCGCATCTGCCCGGCGGCGTGCCCAAGAGCTTCACCAACGAAAAGGGCTATATTCGCGCCTTCGATGTGCGCACCGGCAAGCGCCTGTGGATTTTCCACACCATTCCGCGTCCCGGCGAATTCGGCAACAACACCTGGGAGAAAGGCTCCTGGGAATATACCGGCAACACCGGCTCGTGGGGCCAGATGTCGGTCGATGAAACGCTCGGTACCGTCTACGTGCCCGTGGAGCTGCCGACTGGCGATTACTACGGCGGTCATCGCCCCGGCCCCGGCCTCTTCGGGGAGACGCTGGTCGCGCTCGATCTGATGACCGGCAAGCGCAAATGGCACTATCAGCTCGTGCATCACGGTATCTGGGACATGGACATTCCCGATGCGCCGATCCTTGCCGACATCGTGGTGAACGGAAAGCCGATCAAGGCGGTCGCCCAGCCGACAAAACAAGGCTGGCTCTATGTCTTCGATCGCGTGACCGGCGAGCCGGTGTGGCCGATCGTGGAACGTCCGGTCGAGCAAGGCACCGTCCCGGGCGAATGGTACTCGCCGACGCAGCCCTTCCCCAGCAAGCCGCAGGCTTACGATCGCCAGGGCGTTTCGCTCGACGACCTCATCGATTTCACTCCGGAGCTGAAGGCCGAAGGAGCGAGATTTGCCTCGCGCTACAAGATCGGGCCCATCTTCACGCCGCCGGTGGTCAGCACATGGCCGGCGCCCGTCGCTACCCTCATGCTGCCGTCGGCAACCGGCGGCGCGAACTGGCCGGGCGGCTCCTTCGATCCCGAGACCAAGATGCTCTACGTCTATTCGGCGACTCAGGTCACGCAGCTCGGCCTGGTGCCGGGCGAGGGCAAGAAGTCCGAGATGCGCTACGTCAACGGCCCGGCCCCCGATCCCAACGCGCCACCTCCCGCGGCGGCGGGCGGCGGTGGCGGCGAAGGCGGCGGCCCCGCCTTGACCGTGCAGGGATTGCCGCTAGTGAAACCGCCATATGGCCGCATCACGGCAATCGATCTGAACAAGGGAGACATTGCCTGGCAGATCGCCCACGGCGAGACGCCCGACAATATCCGCAATCATCCGGCGCTCCGTGGACTGAACATTCCGCGCACCGGACGCATCGGGCGCATCGGCACGCTGGTGACGAAGACGCTGGTGATTGCGGGCGAGGGCGGCTTTGCGACCCAACCGGACGGACGCCGCGGCGCCATGCTGCGCGCTTATGACAAGGCGAGCGGACAGGAAGTCGGTGCCGTGTATATGCCGGCGCCGCAGACCGGTTCGCCCATGACGTATACGCTGAACGGCAAGCAATATGTCGTGCTCGCCATCAGCGGAAACGGGTTCGGCAGCGAGTTGATCGCGTACAAGCTGCCTTAGCGGCGGGATTATTTGGCTGCCGTCGACAGCCCCTTGTAGACGAATTTCTGCACGCGGTAGCCCTGCGACTCGCCGGTCACGAGATTGCCTTGCGGATCGACGTCCAGGCTGTGCAGGTGGAAGAACTCGCCTGCCTTGCGCCCCGGCCGGCCGATGTGTCCGATCTCTTCGAGCGATGTGCGATCCAGGATGGCGATGCGCTCGTTCGAGCCGTCCGCGATGTAGAGGAAACGCTGCGCCGGATCGGTCGACAGCGCCACGCCGAAGGCCGTGCCGGTGCCTTCCGATTCGCGCTTGATGAAGCCTTCCTTGAGGAATTTGCCCTCCAGTGTGAACGCTTGCACGCGGTTGTTGGCGCGATCCGTCACATAGACGGTGCCGTCGTTGGAAACCTCGATGCCGTGCGGCGTATTGAACTGCTGCGGCCCCGGACCGGACGCTTGGCGCGCCTTCGACGCTTTGTCGTCCGGCTTGTTGCCGTAGGCGCCCCAGTGGCGCTTGTACGCGCCGGTGTTGGCGTCGAACACGACCACGCGGCGGTTGCCGTAGCCGTCGGCGACGAACACCTCGTTGGTCTTGTCGTACACGGTAATGCCCGCGGGCCGGCTCAGATGCTCGGTGTTGTTGCTGTCGACGCCGACGCCACCCTTGCCGATCTGCAGGAGAAACTTTCCGTCCTTGGTGAATTTCAAGACTTGCCCGTCGCCGTCGCCATTGCCCGTCAGCCAGACATTGTCGTGAGCATCGACCGCGATGCCGTGCTCGCCGCTGCCGGGACGGCCGTCGCCGTTGGTGCGCCGTTCGGCCGTGCAGGACGAGCACTCCGCGAACGCCGAATGCAGTCCGCCGCGATTGAACCACTGATACTTGCCGTCTTTCGAAGGGCCGCCCCAGCCCTGGACGTACTTGCCGGCTGCGCTGAATTCGACGACGGGCGGAGCAGGCTTATATCCGTTCTCCGTTGCGTTGCCTTCTTCCAGCGTGTGCGGGCGATGAATCACCCAGACGTTGCCGTGACTGTCCGCGGTCGCTCCGCCGACACCGCCCAGCAGCAAATTGTCCGGCATGGTCGGGAAATGGGAATCCACTTCGAACACCGGCAGCACCGGCTTCGCGCTCGCCTTCTGACTTTGCGCGACGGCGATGTTCTGCAACTCGGGCGCGCCGAGAAACGCCGCCAACGCGACCGCCGCCAACGCTGTACCCGTGAAGACGTCCCTTCTCATGTCACAGCTCCTCCGTCGATAGGGCACCCGATGCGCCTGCTTTCTCGGATTGTACCGCAAGAGAGCGACCGCGACGAATCCCGTTGATAGGGGGTGTTCAGCGGCGAGGGGCGGGAGCGCTGAAACCAACGACGCCGCTTGAAGATAAATCGCTTCGTTCCAATTCGCGGTCGAGACTGCCGACGATGAAGCCGTAGGAGCCGCAGCCGAAGACCAGGGCTACGCCGGCCGCGACAAGCAGCGGCACGGTGAAATCGCCGCTCGCCGAGACGAGGAATCCGGTGACGACGGGCGCGAAAGAGCCGCCGACATTGCCGCCGAAATTCTGCAGCGAAACCAGTGAGGAGACGATATGCGGCGGCGCCACGTCGATCGGCATCGCGTTCACCGCTGCGGTGGAGAAGCTGACGCTCGCGACTGCAAGCGTGAGCAGCGTTACGGCGAGCACCGTCTCCGTCGTGTAAGCGGCCGCGATGGTGAAGATCGTCGCGCCGAACAATCCGCCGACCGCGAAGCCCTTGCGCACCGGCGTCACGCGCGCGCCCCGCGCGATCAGCCTGTCTCCGGCCCAGCCGCCGAGGATCACGCAGGCCGTTCCGACCAGGAACACGAGCATACCGATGAAGCCGCTCGTCGATGTGGAAATGTTGCGCTGAAGCACCAGGTACCCGGGCAACCAGGCGACAAAGACGTAATAAATATAGAGATAGCCGGCTTGTCCCAGCATGACGCCCCAGGTCGTGCGATAGCGCAGCAAGGTCGACCAGCGAATCGCCGACTGCGAGTCGTTCGGCGATGTTGCGGCTCCCTCGTGCGAGGGCGCGCGATAGAGGAGCAGCCACCATGCGATCCAGACGAAGCCGAGCGCGCCCGTGACGATGAACACGAACGGCCAGCCTAAATTCACCAGCAAGAGCGTCGCGAGGGGAATTCCGACCGTGAGGCCGATCTTGTTGCCGGCAAAAAACGTCCCGACGGCGAGCGCGCGATGCTTCTTGTCGAAGGTCTCGCGGATCACGCGCGAGCCCGACGGAATCATCGCCGATTCGCCGATGCCGAGAAGCGTGAGACATGCGGCAAGTGGCGCAAACGCCCGCGTCACACTGCAGAGCGCGGTCGCGAGCGACCACGTGCCGACGCCGAGCGGGAAGGAGATTCGCGGACGCACCCAGTCAGTGAACGGCCCGGCGGCGAGCAGCGACACGGTGAACGCATAATTGAAAATCGACAGCAGCGCGCCCGCTTCGGTCGGCGTGTAGCCGTAGACCCTGATCAGCTGCGGATTGATGACGGCGAGATTGGCGCGATCGATATAGGCGATCGCCTGCGCCGCGGCGAGCAGCAGCATGATGTTCCAGCGATAGGCAGTCGACGCTGGGTTCACGTCGCGAAACAGCGTCAGCCGACGACGAGCGTGCCGTGCTCGCTTAAGCCTTCGGTCAGGCCGTGCGCCTTCATCCAGTCATAGGTGCGGCCGAACAACTTCGGATCGTAATAATCGACGTGCTTGTAGCGCACGAAGGCGCGCGATAGCTCGTGCGGTTCAAGCACGCCTTTGGCCGACGCCGTGACGTGATGGGCATATTTGTAGAAATCGGCGTTGATCAGATCGACCGCCTTGTTCTCGGCGGCATAATAAGCCTGGCGCTGTTCCGGCGTCAGATCGGGCGCGATCACTTCGCCCCCGCGATAGAACTCGGCTGCGATGATATGCGCGCCCTGCTTCAATCCGAGGCTGATGAAGGGCTCCATTACGGTCGCGGCGCGGCACTTGCGATCGCGCAAGGCCTCCCAGCGCCGCAAGGGCAACCCGCCGAACTCGAGCTTGACGTGCTCGGCACCGACCGCGCTTTCCAGCATCTGCACCGTGGTGTAGTGCGAGCCGGTCAGCTCCTGCACGACGACAGGAATGTCGGCGAGATCGCGCGGCACCTGGAGTGCTTCCTCGAAGCTCAAGATTGCCTGCGCCGCGACGGCAGAGCGCAACGCCGCGATGTTGCCGCCGCGCGAGCCGCGCTCGAGCCGGTCGATGCTTGCCCATTCGCAGACATTGTAGGAATCGGCCGAGCCGCAATCGAAAAGGTTCTCTTTCAACCGCGCCATGATCGGCGGTTGGGAATTGTCCTTTTCCCGGGCGGCGCCGACATGCGGACATCGAGTCCGGCGGCAAGAAAGAGGCCTTCCTCGATGCCGACCAGCACAGGAAGATCGAAAATCGGATTGTTGGGCGCGATTTTGACCAGTGGTTTGGCGTCAGACATTGCGGCCCTCGGATTTTCAAATTCCACTGCTTGCGATGTAGGTCTCTGCTTCTCGCCTGTCAATCTGGGTCCTCAAGCCCGCACGACCGCGCACAAAGGAAGGAAAGGGCAAGGATTGCGCGACACTGCCCTTGCCTGCGCGCGGGGGTGCCACGTCGAGGCCGACAACACCAGGGCTCGCCAATGGAGACCGAAACTTAACCGGCCACCCGGCGTTCAGGCTGCGGACGGAATTACTGATCGCGCATTAGGCCGCGCTCGGGCGGCGTTGCGCTTGTTGCCCGACGGAGGGTGCGAGTAACTTGCTCCGCAAGGGCTAAGCGGAGACAGCCGATCTTCCGTCGAACTTTTTCGAGCACGTTCACGCTTGCGCTGATGTCTTGCGCGAGCGCGGGTCCGCTTGCGTGCGCGCCAGGAACGCATCCGATGACGAAGCTCGAGCTGTTCTTCGGCGGCGATATCGGGGCTCAGGGCGGCTTCAGCGAGGACGATTGGCGGCGGTTTCTCGCCGAGGACGTCACGCCGCGTTTTCCCGATGGTTTCTCCGTCGTCGACGCCCATGGCCAATGGCGCAACGCGGCCGGCACGATCATTGCCGAGCAAAGCCGGGACTTGATCGTGATCGTTCCCAACGGTTCGAGCGAAAGCGCAAAAGTCGCAAGCATTCGCGACGCGTACAAAATGCGCTTCCGTCAGGAATCGGTGCTCTTCGTGCAGTCTGAGGTTTGCGCCGGCTTTTAGCGTCAGGCCCGGCTCAATGCGGCTTTCACGCGCTCGGGCGTAAAGGGCACGCGCCGCAGCCGCACGCCGGTGGCATCGAACACCGCATTGCCGATCGCGGCCGGGATCGGGCCGCAGGCATGTTCGGCGGCGCCGGAAAACGCAATATCGGGACGGTCGATCAGAACGATGTCGATGGACTTCGGCACTGAAGGCATTTTGAGGACCGGATAGGTGAGCCAGTCGACGCTGGTCACCATGTTCTCGTCGAATTGCACCTCCTCGAAGAGCGTGCGGCCGGTCTGCCAGACCATCTGCCGGTCGATGACGTGCCTGATGGTCTCCGGATTGACGATCAGGCCGCAATCGTGGGCGCAGACCATGCGCTCGATCTCGATCACGCCGGTGTCGCGATGCACCGTCACCTCGGCGATCGTCGCAACGAACGTGTCATGCATTTGCCGGAAGGCAAAACCGCGGCCCACGGCCACGTTCGCTTGTCCCTGGCCGTTGCGCGGCGATGGCCGAGTATCCCAGCCATATTGTTTCGCGGCGGCGCGAATCACATCGTGCTCGCGCTCCTTCTTGAGATAACGCAGCCGGAGCTCGATCGGGTCGGCATGGGTTGCGACCGCGATCTCGTCCAGGAAGGATTCCATGCCGAAGAGATGCGGGACCCCGAAGGGATCGCGCAAATGGGTTGTCCGGAGCGGCGAGGCGCGGTCCATCAGCGGAGCAACCACTTCCCAGCGGACCCGCATGTGGTCGAAAGCGTAATTGTTACCGGGAATTCCCAATGCCGATTCGGAATTGAGCGGTGCGCCCGTCAACATGCCGGCGAGCGTGTCGCCCGCCCGTTGCTCGCGCGTGTTGCAGTCGTCGTTCGAGAACCCCTTGCTGACGTGCTCGTAGGCGATGATCTTGCCCGACGCATCGAGCCCCGCGCGGTTGGTGGTGATGACAGCCGGACCTTTCGGGTCCCAGGCCAGGCCTTCATGGCGCATATACTGCACGCGCACCGGACGCTTGAGATGCTTGGACAACAGCGCCGCGTCGGCCACCGCGTCACCCTGATCGTTACGGGCATAGGAGCCCGTGCCGAACATCCAGATCGCGCGTACTTTTTCGGGCGGCAGCTCGAGGAGATCGGCGATGCCGACGGCGCAATCGTAAGGCTTCTGTGTGCTGGTCCACACCGTCGCGCCGCCGTCGCGCACATCGGCAACGCCGCAAGCGGGCCCCATGCTGGCATGGGACTGGATCGGATATTGGTATTCGGCCTCCATGATGCTGGCGGCCTGCTTGAAACCTTCCTCCGGCGTGCCGTTCTCGCGGCCGCCTAAACCGCCTTCGCCGCCCCCGCCGTGTTCGGGGGAACGCGCGATCGGCGTCGCGTTGCGCATGTGATCGTAAAGTCTGTCATGCGTGGGGAAGTTCGGCTTCGACGGCGACCAGGTCACCTTCAGCGCCTTCGCCGCCCTCACCGCGTTCCACTCTTTCTCCGCGACAACGGCGAGGAAGTCCCTGATGCGAACCACCTTGGCGCCGGGGATATCGGCGATCGACTTTTCGTCGATGGTGACGGGTACCGCGCCGGCAATTGTCGGGCGGATCGTGCGGGCGTGCAGCATATTGGGCAGCTTGAAGTCGCTGACCTGTTGCAACGTGCCGAACACTTTGCCCGGCATGTCGCGGCGCGGCATTGGTTTGCCGATGACCTTGAACTCCGAAGGCTTTTTCAGCGGCGCCGGCACTTTGACCGCGAGCTGTTGCGCCTCGCCCGTGAATTGGACCGGCGCGTCGAAATGGCGGCCGCCGATAAGCTGGGCGTAAGAGATGCGCTTGAAAGGATCGGCGAGCGAATGTACCACGCCGTCGGTCACCGTCAGGTCGGCCGCCGGAACGCTCAGCGCCTTGCTCGCCATTTCGATCAGCAGACGCCGCGCCTCGGCCGCCGTTTGACGCATGATCGGGCCGGCTTGCCGCATCGCGTTGCCGGCGGTGGCGCCGCCCATGTTCACGGTGAGCTTGGAATCGCCCATGACGACGCGCACGCGTTCCCACGAAACATCGATCTCTTCCGCTACCAACTGCGCAACGGAGGTTTCCAGGCCTTGCCCGCCGTCGATCTTGCCGTAATAGGCGACGATCATGCCGTCGGGCTCGATGGAGATGTAGGAGGAGAGCGTGCCGGCCGATACCGGCGGCCGTGTCGCGAGGCCATTCTTGGCAACAGCGGCAGCCTTGGCGAATTCCGCAGGCGCGGCAAGCGCAACCACGAGCGCCCCCGTGGCGGAGAGGAACGTGCGGCGGCTGAGATCGGTTAATTGATTCTCGGGCATGGCTTTCCCCTCACGCCTTCTCGGCGGCGCGCTTCACCGCCTTGACGGCAGCGTTGTGGGTGCCGCATCGGCAGATCAGATCGGAGAACGCAGCTCTGATCTCGCCGTCGGTAGGATGGGGATTGCGGGCGAGCAATTCGGCGCCCGTCATGATCCAGCCATTGATGCAATAGGCGCACTGATTCACTTGCTCCTCGATCCAGGCGGTCTGGAGCGGATGCGGCTTCTCCGGCGTGCCGAGACCGGCAAGCGTGGTGATCTTTCGCTTGGTGACGGCGGACACCGGCGTAATGCAAGAGCGTACCGCCTGTCCGTCGATATGCACGGTGCAGGCGCCGCACTGGCCGAGGCCGCAACCGAAGCGCGGATTGTTGAAGCCAAGCTCGTCGCGCAACGCGTAGAGCAACGGCATTTTGGGATCATCGACGGTGATCATGTGCACCTTGCCGTCGACGTTGAGAGTGAGCTTCTGCGCCATAGGCGTTCTTCCCGCGCAAAGTGGATTGCTCGTCGCCCGACTATAGCACAAGTCGGCTACGGTGAAGGCCGCGGCTCTAAGTGCCTCGCCGGATCGGCTCTAATTTGCAGCCAAAGGTCCCGCGATGTCGGCCTGTTTGGCGGTCGTACCGTGGCCGCCGGCAAGCGTGGCGCCGCTGATGCCGTACTTCCTGAGCGCGTCGCCGACTGCAACCGTCTGGTCCGAACGATCGATCGGGCCGCGCGGCGAAACGAGATCGGTGACATAGACGATGTTGTGCTTCGGCAGGTAGCCGATGAACATGCCTTGGACGTGCGGGTTGGGAATGCGGTAGAGCCGCACTTCATCCGTATCGTCCTTCAGCGACATCTGGTCCTTGACCTCGACGATCGTCGCCGCGCGCGGCTTCTTTTGCAGATCGTCGGGAACCAGCGTGTGCGGCGACTTCACGTCCTTTTCGAAATAGGCCTTGTCGGGACTGGGAACGATGATTGTCGCGCCTTCCGCCACATAGGTGCGCATGCCGCCGGTATGATCCATGTGGTGATGCGTCAGTACGAGATATTTGATCGGCTTGCCCGGATATTTCGCCTTCGCCGCGTCGATGGTCCAGCGCGACTGCAGCTCGCCATAGGGCGCATCGAAGATGATCAGATAATCCTTCATCGCGACGATCAGATTGTTGGCCGTGCCGCCCTGCACATGCTGCACGTTGGGCGCGAGCTCGACCAGCTTCAGTCCGCCGCCGGTCGGGTAAATGATCGCGTCGCTGTCGGTCAGCCGCGTCAGGAAGAGCCGCCGTAGCACCCACTGATAAGGCACGTCTTTTGTTGCGGGCTGTTTGACCGCCGCTTGTATCGCGGCGGGAACGGCAAGCGTATCCGCCGCGATCGCCGGATTGGCTGTCACCGTGCCGTAGTTGAGCTTCGCCACCTCAACGCCATTGATCTGATAGGAGAGCGATTTGGCGAGCCGCGCGCCGCCGATTTGTGTCCAGCCGCCAAGTACGAGATCGTAATTCGAATCGCCGTTGATGTTGTCGTCGTCGCGCGTGCGGATCGCGGCCGGCAGATGGGTTGTGCGATCGAACAGGATGACGAATGTCGTCGGTCCGTCGCTGAACGAGACCGCCGGCAGCGATTGCCTGCCGAGCTGCTGCTGCTCCATCGCGTGAACATCATTCGGATTGTCCAACGCCTTGAGCAGCAGACGCGGCGAGGCCCGCTCCAACTCGCGCAGCTGGGCGGCGATCCGAACGCCAGACATCGGTTGGCTGCCATTGTTATCGGTGACAAAGCCCGTCGCCGGAAGCAGCGTCTCGGTATATTTCAGCTTGACCGCCGGGGGCGGATATTTCTGATCGCGGTCCCACTCGGTGCGTGCCGTTCCTTTGGCGAGATCCCACGTGATCGTGAAATTCGCATCGCCAAGGAAACGCGGTTCACCGCCGGCCGCAGCCGACTGTCCCGGCTCCCAGAACTTGGCGTCGCCTTTGACGGCGAGGCCGGTCAGTCCGCGCAGCGCCTCGGCGCCACCCTCGGCCGCGATGGCTTGCTTGACGAGATCGCCGGCGCCTCCTTGAGAGAGAACCGGCTGCACCAGGCTCGTTGCCAGCAGCAATGCGGCAATCGACAATGTCCACTTCATGGGGGTTCCTCCGTGATTTTGGCCAATTCTACTCGTTGGCCGGCTGCTGCTACAAGCGGCTGGGCGGAAGCACCCGTCACAACTCGTTCGAGAGCGAGCTCAGCAAAGAGATAGGAGTGAAAGAATGCACAGCCCGATACTTGCGCCGCTGGTCGCGCTCGTCCTGTGGTCATTCGTGATGTGGGCGTGGCTTTATGCCACGCGCATTCCGGCGATCATGAAGAACAAGATCGCCTTCGACCCTTCTCGTCCCGCCGCGGAATTTCACGCGCAACTTCCCGCCCAAGTGCGCTGGAAGGCGGACAACTACAACAATTTGATGGAGCAGCCGACTCTGTTCTACGCGGTCTCGCTGACCCTGGCCTTGCTCGACGCGGGCGCGGGCCTAAACACCTATCTGGCTTGGCTGTATGTCGGCCTGCGGATTGCTCACAGCCTCGTGCAAGCGACCATGAACGCGATCATGCCGCGCTTCGCCATTTTCATGGCGGCGTCGGTCGTTCTGCTGGTCATGTCGGTGCGCGCGGCGGTTGGCATCTTCTAGGCCCGCTCCTGTACCGGCACGGATGTAATCGGGTACAATGCAGCAACATCCTTGGAGGAGGTTGCCGTGAAAATCTTGCGCGCCGCATTGTACGCGTCCGTGGTCCCAGCAGCTCTTGCTTTGCTACCGGCGCACGCAGTGGCGGCAGCCGCATCGTGCGAGACATTGGCGAAACTGTCCTTCCCGGACGCGACGATCGACAAGGCGCAGACCGTGCCGGCGGGAGACTTCACTCTGCCGCCGAGCGGACCGGCGGGACGCGCACAGACATTCAAAAACCTGCCAGCCTTCTGCCGTGTCGCCGCCACGCTGAAACCTTCGGTGGACTCCGACATCAAGATCGAAGTCTGGCTGCCGAGCGCCAATTGGAACGGAAAATTCCAGGCCGTCGGCAATGGCGGCTGGGCCGGCGTGATCAGCTACGGCGCATTGGCTGATGCGCTACGCAATGGTTACGCCACGACGTCGACCGACACCGGTCATGTGGGCGCGAACGGCAAGTTCGTTCCGGGCCATCCCGAGAAGCTGATCGATTTCGGGTGGCGCTCGGAGCATGAAATGACGGTCAAGGGTAAAGCGATCGTCGCCGCGTTCTACGGCAACGGTCCGCAACGCTCCTATTGGAACGGATGCTCGACCGGCGGCCGGCAAGGTCTGATGGAGGCGACACGCTTCCCCAACGATTTCGACGGCATCATCGCGGGCGACCCGGCCAATCCGAGAGCGCGCATGAATTCATGGCAGCTATCGATTCAGCAGACGATTCACAGCGACAAGGCGAGCTACATTCCGGACAGCAAATATGCGGCGATCCACCAAGCGGTGGTTACAGCTTGCGATGCACTCGACGGCGTCAAGGACGGCCTGATCGAGAATCCGAAGGCCTGCCGTTTCGATCCCAAGGTGCTCACCTGCACCGGTGCCGACAGCAATTCCTGCCTGACCGCGCCGCAAGTGGAGATGGCGCGAAAGATCCTGAGCCCCGGGAAATATTCCGGCGGCAAGGAATTCTGGCCGGGCTTCGAGCCGGGCAGCGAGCTCGGCTGGGCGGTGCACGCCGGGCCGGAGCCGAGCGATACCGGCATCGATCACTTCAAATATGTCGTGTTCAATGATGCGAACTGGGATTGGCGCACGCTCAATCCCGACACCGATGTGGCGCGCGCCGAAAAAGCCGGCGGCACCATCGACGTGACGAAGACGGATCTTTCGGCGTTCACGCAGCACAACGGCAAATTGATCATGTACCACGGGTGGAGCGATCCTCAGGTCGCGCCGCAGGCGACCATCGACTACTTCAAGGACATGCAGAAGACGACGCAGAAAGCGTCGGAATCGACTCGCCTCTTCATGGTTCCCGGCATGGGCCATTGCCGCGGCGGCGAAGGGCCGAACAGTTTCGACATGGTGACGGCGTTGGACCAGTGGGTCGAGAAGGGCCAGACGCCGCAGCAGGTCGTTGCCACGCACAGCACGAACGGCAAAGCCGATCGCACGCGACCGCTTTGCACCTATCCGCAAGTCGCGCGCTACAAAGGGATGGGAAGCATCGACGAGGCCGCGAATTTCGTCTGCACGGCGCCCTGATGTTCGGTGGCACGCGAACGCCGGCAATCGCGGGAAGTGTTCTCGCCGCCGCGTTGTGGCCGGCGCTCGGCGCGAGCGCGACGGGGGAAGGCGCGGGATTCAATCTCGCTCCCGACGCAACAACGGCCTGGATCACGGGCCGCCTCGACGGCGACGATTTCCTGCCGCCGCCGAGCGGGCCGGGTCCCGTCATGTCGGACAAAGGCCATCCGTATATTCCGAATGGCCTTGGCCGGCAGCCGAGCTACCGCGTCGCCGATCTTTCCAATCCCATTCTGCGGCCCTGGGCCGTCGAGCAAATGCGCAAAGCGAACGACGCGGTGCTCGCCGGAAAAGTCCCCTTCATCGCGCGCGAGCGGTGCTGGCCGGGAGGCGTTCCGGGCTTCCTCGTCGATGCGCGCATCGTGCCGGTGTATTTCCTCACGACGCCGAATGAGATTTTGATGATCATCCAAAACGATGCGCTGACCCGGCACATCCACATGAACGTGCCGCATTCGGCCAATCCAAAACCGTCCTGGTACGGAGAATCCGTCGGTCATTACGAAGGCGATACTCTGATCGCCGACACGATCGGGATGAACGACAAGACTTTCGTCGACAATTATCGCACGCCCCATACGACGCGGTTGCATGTCGTGGAGCGCTTCAGCCTGCTCGACGGCGGCAACACGCTGGAGGTTCGCGTGACGATCGACGATCCGGGTGCTTTCACCATGCAGTGGTCGGCGATCCAGCGTTATAAGCGGGTGCAACGTGCGCCGATGACCGAAGAGCGCCGCGCCGAGAACAACAGCAATTATCTGAACGAAGAGGTCCGTCCGATTCCGACGGCCGCCAAGCCCGATTTCTGAGATCAGCCGATCGACGAGTCGTCTTGCCTGCTCACCGCGGATTTGATCAGCCAATATCCTGCAACCGCCGCGCCGCCCAATGCGAGAGGCAGGGCAAACGCAGCGAACATGAACCAGAACGCGGCCTTTTTGGAATCGGCTTTGCTCATCTGCGCAATCGGCGCAGGAGATGTGGGCGGCGGACGGAGCTCGAATTGGCACGGCCTGGCCGAATTCGAGCCTGAAAACGTCAAGCCCAAATCGCAACCGCTAAAGTCGTTGAACGAGGGCGGGTCCGCGAGCTTCTGCATCGGCGGCTGGGAAGCGATCACCGTGTGGATCGCCTGCGACATCGCATATTGATAGCCGTAGAACATGAGCCCGACGGCAACGACCGCGAGATAAAATCGCCCAAGTCCGAACTGAGAATCCATGCGAGTACGCGATCGATGTGGACAGCGCATTGGCGCGCCAGCCAAGCATCGGCGTCTTTTGTATAGAATGGATTAACGCGCTGCAGCCCACCGTGCGGGCTCGATCACCGGTTCGTGGCCGCCGTCCCGGTACCGTCGGGAACCAGCATCCTGATCATGCCGTCCTGCCGCGAGGTGAGCAAAAGCTCGCCGTCGCCGGTGCGGCTGATGTGCAGATCGGCACGAGGCAGGCTCGCCCCCATCGTTTTGTCGATCAGCTCCTGCAGCGAGACGTTCACGCGGTTGCCGTTCGCGTCACGAACATAGAGCTGGACCTCCTCGATCGGCGCCACGGTCTGGGGAATGCCGTCATCGGCCTTCTTCATCGCCGCGAGGTCGGACGCGAAAATGCGCCCGCGCTGGATGTCGCCGAACACGAACTTGCCGCGCAGCGCCGTGATCCGGCCGTGATAAGCGAAGCCATCGGTCACCGAGC
>WNFT01000956.1_pt1 | contig 24516 bp, 26 predicted proteins | sample 5400191 | NCBI WGS metagenome assembly WNFT01 (sample SAMN13153359, study PRJNA577476) | soil metagenome | isolation source: 80 cm saprolite under Madrone tree | place: USA:California | collected 2016-06-14 | reverse complement strand
GTCGTGGATTGCAGACCAGAGGCAGGTCGGATTCATGGATCGGCGATTGAGCTGTGCTGCGCGGGGAATCAGGGGGATCTGCCTGCCTCGCGCCCCGAAGCGCCTTTCCTTGTGGAAATGCGGCCGGGCTGTATTTGTCGGCTGCGCCATGGCTCTCCTTCTTGTCCAGCCGGGCCTGGCCCAGGTGTTCAGCCTCACCAAGAACGGCTTCACCCTCAACGTCGGATTCAAGGCCGGCATCGGCGGGGTTGCCACGGGAAACACGAATTTCGGCGCCGGCACGCTCAGGCCGAACGGCGACCTCCAGCACGATGTCACCTATGGCGAAGCCTATCTGCTGCCCAAGGTCGACTTCAGTTACGATACCGGCAATTCCGGGACCCTCTACGGTGGCGTGTCGTTTGTGGCCGTGGGCACCCGCGGCGGCGATCCCGCCAACTTCACCGTCAACAGCCCATCGGCCGTCGACCTCGACCAGCTCTATGCCGGATGGAGATCGGGGAAGGTGTTTTCCTCCCTCGGCAACGACGCGATCGACGTCTCCGTCGGGCCGCAGATCTACAATATCGGCGACGGATTCATCATCTGGGACGGCCATCTCGACACGGGCAAGGATGCCGGCTATTGGCTGGCGCCCCGCTTTGCCTTCGAAAATGCGGGGATCATCAAGGTCAACACCAAGCCCGTCAGCGGCGCCCTCTTCTACCTCAAGGGCGACCCGAACCAGGACAGCAGCGAACTGGCCGGCGGCAATGTGGATTACAAGAACGACAAGTTCGGCACCTTCGGCGGCACCTATTTCCAGATCTTCAATTCAAACGACAGCGGCGCCTTCATACGCAACGGCATGGATGTGATCGACGGCCGGGCTTTCGACGTTCCGGTGCCTTACCTGCCCAATCTGAAGCTGCGCGGGGAGTTCGCGCATGAATGGGGCAACGATCACGGCATCACCATCGATGCCAATGGCTGGTATGGCGCGGCGACCTATAGCCTGGCCGACATCCTGCCCTGGTCGCCGTCGCTGACGTACCGCTACAGCTTCTTTTCCGGCGACAACGACCCGACCGACCGCACCAGCAATGCCTTCGACCCGCTGTTCTACTACGGGCCCGGCACCTGGGGCACCTGGTTCCAGGGCGAGATCGTGGGCGAGTATCTGCTGTTCAACAGCAACGAAATCGCCCAGATGGTGAATCTGAGCGTCAACCCGACGGACAAGATCAACGCCGGCCTGCTGTTCTTCGACTTCACCCTCGACAAGAACAATTACTTCGGCACCCCCGTCTCCGACCGGCACTTCGCCGACGAAATCGATCTCTACGTGAACTACAACATCACCGACCACATCTACTTCGCCGTCGTCGGCGCACTCGCCTTTCCCGGCGCGGCCGCCAAGGAGGTTTTCGGCTCCAACGAAGTCTATCAATTGATCGAGTCCCAGGTCGTGGTGACGTACTGAGGGGTTGCGCCCTCCAGTTCTCTTCCTTCCCATTCCTTCTTCGTCATGCCCGGAGCGGCCAAGGGCCGATCCCCCGCCCCCTTCGAAATCAGCAGGCCCCCCACCCTGACCCGCCCCCACAAAGGGGGGCGGGAATAGATAGCGAATGCCGTGAATCTTCCCCCGCCCCCTTCTTCAATGGGGGCGGGCCGGGGTGGGGGTGAGCCTTTGGGCCCTGCTTCTGCAGGAAATCAGCAGGCCCCCAACCTTGACCCGCCCCCACAAAAAGGGGGGCGGGAATAGAAAGCGCATGCCGTGAATCTTCCCCCGCCCCCTCGATGGGGGCGGGCCGGGGTGGGGGTGAGCCTCTGCCCAGCCGCGCGAGAAACCCTCTCTCGATCGCGCCCTGCTTCTGCAGGAAATCTGCAGGGCAGCCAGGGCGTCATCGGAGCTTAAATTAATTGTACCACAGGCCCCCTAACCCGCGCACACGAAAGGGTACGGGGACAGCAAGAGACGCCGTTATCTCTTCCCCGCCCCCTTTCTTCAATGGGGTTGGCCGGATTCGGTTTGGAATCGAAACCCGCCATTTTTCGCAACTTTCGAACCAAGATTTGGCTCCAATTGAGATGTGTCCACCCGATAGGGGTTGGGGTTGGGGTGGGGGTGGCATGGCGCGATGAATGCGGTCGCGCAAGTTGCGAGCGGCCGCTGCGTCGGCTTGCTTTGTTCACCCCCGGCAGCACCGCTTCGCTGCCCTCGAAGCTTCGCAATCCGTAAACTCCCGCCCAACCTCCTGCAATGTTGGATCGTTGACACTGCGCGCGCCGGCATTCATCCCCCGGCAGCGCAACAACGAGGTTAGACAATGCGTCCCCTGCGAATCATTCCAGTTGCCGCGGCCCTGACACTCGCCGCGTCCGGCTCCATCGGAGGCGCCCATGCTGCGTCGATGGCAACCCCACCCGCCCCTGCGGTTTCCGCATATCGAACCATTGCCGATCTCGAGATGACGGTCTCCAACAGCAGCGGCTATGCCAATCTCCGCGAGAAACCGACGACCGCCAGCCGAATCCTCGACAAGCTGGCCCAAGGAACCAAAGTCGTCGTTATCGATAAGACAGCCAGCGGCAAATGGGTTCATGTCAAAGTCAACGACAAACAGGGCTACATCGAAACCAAATTGCTGAAGTAAGCGCGGCCTCTCAGCACCACCAGCGAAATCCAAGACATCGTCCAATCGGCGGCGCCGCCGTTCGCGCGGCACGAGGCTGCTCCGAGTTTGACGGTGTTCGCCTGGCCTATCGGCGCCCAAACTTCCCAAAACTTCTTTAGCCCACATCGGAGAGATGGAATGAACCGAACCGAGCAGAGCGAGCCCTCGGGGCTGTTGAACAAAGTGCCGGAAGTCACGATCTACTTCTGGATCATCAAGGTAATGGCCACGACGGTAGGCGAAACAGCCGCGGACCTTCTGTCCGTGAGATTGAATTTTGGCTTGACCACCACATCCTACGTCATGAGCGCTGTTTTCATAGCCGCCTTGTTCTTTCAGGTCAGAGCAAAGCGCTACACGCCGCCCTTGTATTGGATCACGGTGGTGGCGATCAGCGTCGTCGGCACGCTCGTGTCGGACAGTCTGGTTGACGGTATGGGAATCAGCCTGGTCACGACGTCGATCGCCTTCGGCCTGATTCTCGCGGTTGTCTTTTCGCTTTGGTACTTCAGCGAAAAGACGCTCTCGATCCACACGATCTTCACGACGCGCAGAGAGCTCTTTTACTGGGCGGCAATCCTGTTCACCTTCGCTATGGGCACTTCCGTCGGCGATTTGATGGCGGAAAGGCTCGATCTGGGATACGGCCAGGCCGCCATCGTCTTTGGCGCGATGATCGGGGCCGTCGCCTTCCTGTATTACGTCCTGAAGATGGACGGGATTCTCTCGTTCTGGCTTGCCTACATCCTGACGCGTCCGCTCGGCGCCTCCACGGGCGACCTGCTCGCCAAACCCGTCATCGCCGGCGGGTTCGGTTGGGGTACGGTCACCACGAGCGTCGTTTTCCTGGGCGTCATCGTCATGCTCGTCGTCTACCTGACTGTCACCAGATCCGACGAGATAGCGCAAGTTTCGGCGGAAACCTAGCCACTACGCTGGGGCTGGAATTCCTTGTCAATTCGGCCTCATGCGCTTGCCACGCCCCCTTCACGCCAGCAGAAAGGATACATCGATGAGGCATAATTTCCTGAGGCTCGTCCTGCTCTCCGTCGCGATCGGCATTGCCGCAACTGGCCTCGCGCATGCGGATTGCGAGAGCGATCTGATTCAACTCGAGCAGGCGCTCAAGGCACCCAATCTGACGGCAGCCGCCAAGGCAGCGTTGGACAACGCAACGACGAACGCCGTTGCGGCGATGAAAAAAGACGATGACGCCACGTGCCACAAGGCCGTGGGGGAAGGGATGGCCAAAGCGGGCATGACGCTGAAATAACCGCGGCATCGAGGATCGATGATGTTATGAGAAGACAGGGGCGCGGCGCGCGGCGCCGCGCCCCTGAAGCAAGACCCGGTCGGTTTGCATCAAACTGATCGGTGAATCATATTCAACAAAGTCGCCCACCCCGTCCAAGCCCTTGGTTCACCTTGCTAGGAAGGCGCGCCGGCCGGGAACCGCAGGGTAACTTTGAGACCCGGCCCATTGTCCGCAAGATCCACGGAGATCCGGTGAAGTTCGGCGATGGCCGCCACCAGGCTGAGGCCAAGCCCGCTGCCCGGCGTCGCGCGGCTGGCATCGAGGCGATAAAATCGGCGAAACACCTTGTCATGCTCTTCGGCGGGTATGCCCGGACCATTGTCCGCCACGACGCAGTTGGCGGACCCGGCGACCCGCTCGAGGCGGACATCGATCTTCGTTCCGCCCGGCGAATGACGCAGGGCATTTTCCACCAGGTTGACCAGCATCTGGGTCAGCAGTTCCCGATCGCCGCGGACGCTCACGCCATCGGCTATATCGCTCGTCAGGTCCTGCTGATGATCCTCGGCAAACGCCGCGTATAATTCGACGATGGCCTTGAGCACGGCGGAAAGTTCGACATCCGTGAATCGGGAGCGCGCCGTTCCCGCCTCTATCTGGGCAATGCGCAGCATGGCCCCAAAGGTGCGCAATATTTCATCCGTATCGCCGATCACTGCGTCGATGACGTGCTCGTACTCTTCGACTGTCTTCGCCTTCAAACGCGCCACTTCGAGGCGCTGGCGCAGACGGGTGAGGGGTGTGCGCAGATCATGGGCAATGTCGTTGGAGACCTGGCGCAAGCCCTCCATGAGCATTTGAATTCGATCCAGCATGTCGTTCAGGCTGGCGGACAAAAGATCGAAATCGTCGCCCGCGCCGCGGGTCGGGATTCGGCGCGACAGGTTGCCCGCCATGATCTCCTGGGCTGTGCGGCGGACGACCTCGAGCCGTCGGAGCAGCCCGGCGCTCATCAGCATGCCGCCGATGAGGGCGAGCACCGCCGTCACCAGCATTCCCCAGCCCAAGGCTCGAACGATGAACTCCCGGGTTTCCTTGAGTTGGAAGGTGCTCTCCCCGACCAGCAGAAACATTCCCTGGGGCAGCATGACGCCCTTGGCGCGGATGGTGTCGCCTTCGTCCGATCCCTCGTCGCCCGTGGGCACGGGCAAATCCTGCCAGCCCACCTTGGGTGCCATGGGCGGAAGATTGCCCGCCACCCGCTTGCCCGCCGCATCCTGCAGCAGATCGTAGGTCGAGCGGTGGTTGGGCGCGCCCGAGCGTTCGCCGACAGCGGCAGCCAGTTGATCACGCCCGCCTGACGTTTGCGTATCCAAAAGCGAGGATAACTCGGCCTCCACCGAAAGCTCCAGCCCGTGAACCATGTAGCCGGCTGTGGCCCAATAGATCACGCCGAAGATGACCAGCACCGAAAGGCTGAACAACGCGACGTAGAGCAGGATCAGGCGGAAGCTATAGGTGCGAAACAGCCGATTCATGTACGCAAGCAGTATCCGGCGCCACGCACGGTATGGATCAATTCTTGATCGAAGCCCCGGTCGACCTTGGCCCGCAGGCGGCTGATATGGGTTTCGACCACCGTCGTTTGGGGATCGAAATGGAAATCCCAGACCGCCTCGAGAAGCATCGTGCGCGTCACGACCCGCCCGGCGTTTTGCATGAGATATTCGAGCAGGCGGAATTCGCGATGCTGCAGCTCGATTTGCCGGCCCTGGCGCGTGACTCGGCGCTTCAACAGATCCATCTGAAGATCGCCGATTTGGAGCGTAGTTACCTGCGCGCTCAACGCCGGCCGCCGGCAGAGCGCATTCACCCGGGCAAGGAGCTCGGCGAAGGCAAAGGGCTTCGCGAGATAGTCATCGCCGCCGGCGTTGAGTCCGCTTACCCGATCGTCGATTCCGCCGAGCGTGCTGAGGACAAGCACCGGGGTGCTGACACCCGCCGCCCGCGCCGCCTTAACGACGCCCAATCCATCGAGGCCAGGCAGCATCCGATCGATGATCATCACGTCGTACTGCCCGCTGGCCGCGAGGAACAGGCCGTCGCGCCCATTGCCGGCCTGGTCGACAAGATGACCCTCCTCCTGCAGCCCATTGACCAGATAGGCGCAAGTCTCCGCGTCGTCCTCGATGACCAGGATCTTCATCGCCGCATGACGCCAGTGTCCGGCCACGCTGTCCAGCCCAAGCTGTAGCACCTTACAAATAGGTATAGCCCAGGAGACGGCAGGGTAAGGCATCCGCGGCAATGATCGATCGCGATAAGCGGACTGCAAGGCGATCTCCGACGCCCCTAGAATTGACCCGATCAATGCCAGCTGAACCCAGCGCGCCGGAAAGCGACGTCCCCTCATGAAGCGTAGAACCATCGGCTTCCGCATCGGCGCAATCGCCGCCCTCGCCACTGCGCTCGGCGGGCCCGTGATACCGAACGCGCCCGCCACCGCCTGGGCCCAGGAACAACCCGTCGCACCGGAGGCCAACCCGCCGGGCGACATTCCCGATTCTCAGGTCTTTGTTACATATGTCTCGCCTCTGGGGTTCTCTCTCAAAACCCCAGAGGGTTGGGCGCGCAGCGATCGGCCCGATGGTGCGCGATTTGCCGACAAGTATGACAGCGTCGATGTGTCGTCCCTGGCGGCATCGTCGGCCCCCACGGCCAAGACCGTGCAGACCAGCGAAGCCGTGGCGCTGGCAAAGACGGGGCACGCGGTCGAGATTTCAGCCATCAAATCGATGAGGCTGCCGGCGGGCAACGCCGTGCTGATCGTCTATACGTCGAACTCCGAGCCCAACGCCGTTACCAACAAGCAGATCCGGCTAGAAAACAATCGCTACCTGTTTTTCAGGGCCGGCAAGATCGTCGCCCTCGATCTATCCGCGCCGATGGGCGCCGACAATGTCGACCAATGGAAGCTGATGGCTGAGTCCTTCCACTGGAATTGATATGCACGCCCTCGAAGCATTCGAGCTCTATCGCTTCTATCACGCAGGAGAAGACGAGACCTTTGCCCTTCGGGGCGTCGGCCTGAAGCTCGCCCGCGGCGAGCTGGTTGCCGTCATTGGTCCGTCGGGCAGCGGCAAATCGACCCTGCTGGCCTGCCTTGCCGGGCTCGACGAACCCAGCGGCGGTCATGTCGAGATCATGGGCCGTCGCCTCACGCGCCGCCCCGAGGCCGAGCGAGCCAAACTGCGCGCAAGACATATCGGGGTCTACCCGCAGACGGGAAATCTATTCGATCACCTGAGCGTCGAGGGCAACATCCGGCTGCAAATGCGCATCGCCGGCGGCGCCGGCCCCGATCGGCTCGATGGACTTCTGGCTGCATTGGGCCTGTTCGACCTCAGGAAATCATCGACGGCGCAGCTCTCCGGCGGCGAAAGGGCGCGCGCCGGCCTGGCCGTCGCCCTGGCCAATGATCCGGATCTGCTGCTCGCCGACGAGCCGACAGCCGAAGTCGATCGGGCAACGGAATTGGCGATCTTCGACCTGTTCGCGGCGCGCCGGGCACAGGGCCGCGCCACGCTTGTCGCCAGTCACAGCCGGGCGCTGGCCAGCCGCGCCGACCGCCTGTTGGCCATGCAGGATGGGCGGTTCGTCGATGCCTGAGGTGCTCCTCGAGGCCATCGCCGCCGGTCGCGTTTTTCGAAGCGGAAACAGTTCCGTCCCGGCCCTCGCCCCCGCCAGCTGCCGGATCCTGCCGGGGCAGCGCATCGCCCTGGTCGGCCCATCGGGCAGCGGCAAATCGACGCTTCTGAACCTGATGGCCGGCCTCGACCGGCCGAGCTCGGGGCAAATTGCCTGGCCCGCCCTGGGCGCTATCGAGACGTTGCGACCCATGAAGCTCGCCTGCGTCTTTCAGATGCCGAGTTTGCTGCCGGCGTTGAACGTCCTGGAAAATGTCGAACTGCCGCTGCTGCTGGGACGCTCGACGAAGGGCCATGGCGCGGCACTGGCCGCCCTCGATCTGTTTGGCTTAAGCGAGCTTGCCGAAAAATTGCCCGAGGAACTCTCCGGCGGCCAGGCCCAACGGGTGGCCATCGCCCGCGCCATCGCCGGCGAGCCCCGGCTGCTCCTCGCCGATGAGCCCACCAGCCAGCTCGATCACGCCACCGCCATGCACGTGCTTGACGCAATCCTCACTCATTCCACCGACAAGGGCACGGCGGTGGTCATTGCCACCCACGATCTCGGCGTCGCCGCCCGGATGGATCGTATGTGGCGCATGCATCATGGCGTCCTCGACTTGGACGCGGTCATCGAGGCTGGGTCATGATCTTGATCTGGCTCGGCGGATTGGCGAGGCGGCGTATCGGCCGGCTGCTGGGTACGATCGCCGGTGTGGCTCTTGCTGTCGCTCTCCTGGCCGACCTCGGCGCGTTCCTGGCGTCGAGCTCGGCCTCGATGACGGCCAAGGCCGTGGCGAGCGTGCCGGTGGATTGGCAAGTGCAGCTCGTCAACGGCGCCGATGCGGAGGCCGCCGGCGCGGCGATCGGCAAGGCTGCGGCCTACGACAAGCGCCAAGCCGTCGGTTACGCCGATGTGGCAGGCTTTGAAGCCCGGTCCGGCGGGACGGTCCAGACCACAGGACCAGGCAAGGCGATCGGGTTGGATCCATCCTACCACCGGGATTTTCCAGGCCAACTGCGCGCCCTGCTTGGCCCACTCGATGGCGTGCTCCTGGCCCAGCAGACCGCGGCGAACCTGCATGTGACAATCGGCGACCATGTCACGATCCAGCGCATGGGGCAGGCGCCCATCGAGGTGGCCGTCGATGGCATCGTCGATCTGCCCAACGCCGATTCCCTGTTTCAGGCCGTGGGCCTGCCCGCCGGCGCGGCACCTCAGGCCCCGCCGGACAATGTCATTCTGCTACCCCTGACCCGTTGGCACGAACTCTTCGACCCGCAGGCCAACGTCCGGCCGGACTCGGTGAAGGTTCAGTTGCACATCGGTCTGCGACATGACCTTCTGCCTGGCAATCCGGCGGCGGCATTTGCCCAAGTGGCGAACGCGGGGCGGAACCTGGAAGTCCGAATTGCCGGCAGCGGCCTTCTCGCCAACAATTTGGCGGCGCGATTGGATGCCGTGCGCGCCGACTCCCTCTATGCCCACGTGCTGTTCCTGTTCCTGGGCGCCCCGGGCGCGCTGCTTGCCGTCTTGCTGACCATCGCCGTGGCCGCATCGGGTGCCGCGCAACGACGGCGGGATCAGGCGCTGCTTCGCACTCGCGGGGCCACGAGCGCGGGGATTCTCCTGCTGGCGGCCAGCGAAACGCTGGCTGTCGCGGGCTTCGGCATCGCGTTCGGCTTTTTGATCGCCGATCTGCTCTCGGCCATCGTCTTGCACGCTTCCTTCTTCGATCGCGGAATGTGGATTTGGCTCTGCGTCGCCGCGGTTTTGGGTTTGATTGCGACGTCGGTTGCGGTTCTGGTCCCCGCCTGGTTAGGCCTCAGGAATTTGACAGTGGCGCAGGCCAGTGCGGCGCTCGCGCCATCGCCAACGCCGCTTTGGCAGCGCGCATATATGGATATCCTGCTCCTCGCGCTGGCCGCTGTTCTCTTTTGGCAAAGCCAGAACGCCGGTTATCAGATCGTGCTCGCCCCGGAAGGCGTGCCTCAATCCTCCATCGACTATCACGCCTTCCTGGCGCCTCTGTTGCTGTGGATCGGAATCGCCCTTTTCACCATACGTCTCTTGCGCCTGGCGCTGGGACGCGGGCGCGGATTCCTCGCCACGGCCTTGCGTCTCGTCGCGGGAGCCTTGAGCGGAATCGTCGCCGTCTCCCTCAGCCGCCAGAAAAACAGGCTGACCCATGGCGTTGTCCTGCTGTTGGTCGCCATATCTTTCGCCACATCGACGGCGGTGTTCGATACCACCTACAATGCCCAGTCTCTGGTCGATGCCGAACTCACCAACGGCGCCGATGTGACGGTCACGGGCAGGCCCGGCGCGCCAGCCGGCGATTTGATGGCAAGGTTGAGGGCACTTCCGGGCGTCGCCGCGGCGCAAGCGATGCAACATCGATTTGCCTATGTCGGCACGGATCTTCAGGACCTCTACGGCGTCGATGCCGCGCATATCGGTGAGGCGACGAGTATGTCGGACGCCTATTTTCAAGGGGGCGATGCCAAGGCGACGCTCCGGGCGCTTGCCGGCACGCCCGATGGCTTGCTGGTCTCGGAGGAGACGGTCAGGGATTTTCAACTCCGGTGGGGCGATCGGATCAATCTGCGGCTGTAGAGCCTGTCCGATCATCAATATCATGTCGTGCCGTTCCGCTTCATCGGCGTCGTGCGCGAGTTTCCGACGGCGCCGCGGGACTCTTTCCTGGTCGCCAATGCCGCCTATGTGGCCGGGCAAACCGGCTCGAACGCCGCCGAGATCGTTCTGCTTCGCGCCACGGGCGAGCCGAGCGCCCTGGCGGCGGCGGCGCGCGAAGCGAGCGCATCGCTCCCCGGCGCGAAGGTGACGGACGTCGGCGCCAGTCTGCGGCTGATCCAATCGAGCCTCACCGCCATCGATCTGGCGGGACTGACGCGTCTCGAACTCGTCTTCGCCATCCTCATGGCTGCCGGTTCGGCGGGGATCGTCTTCGCGCTCAATCTGGCCGATCGCAGGCGCGCACTCGTTCTTCTGTCGGCTCTCGGCGCGACGCAGCGCCAAATCGGCGCCTTCATTTGGAGCGAGGCCTTGATCATTCTCGTGGCGGGCCTGATTCTCGGCTTGGCGACAGGTGCGGCGGTGGCGCAAATACTGGTCATGATGTTGACGGGCGTATTCGACCCGCCACCTCAGAGTCTCGCGATTCCCTGGGGATACCTCCTTCTCCTGGTGGCTTGCGCCATCCTGGCCAGCGTGGCGGCGGTGCTGATCACGCGAGCGGCGGCGGGTAGATCGTTGATCGAGGGACTCAAGACGCTCTGATTCACCCGTTTCGGAACCTGGCGGCCGCTGATCGGCGAGTCCGACGTCTCATGGGGCGATGAATGCGGTCGCGCAGATGTGAGCGGCCGTTGCCCCGATCTTCAATTGTTCGCGCCTAGCCGCGTCCCTATGCTGCCAAGGATAGAGCAGCGCCAGCGGGGGCCCATGCGCAGACTAATCTTGGCTTTTTGTCTGCTGATCGTCGGCGCGGCTTCCGCCGTCGCCGGGCAATGGGATGATATCCTCGCCAAGGCCCGCAGCCAGACGGTCTATTGGAACGCCTGGGGCGGCGATGAGACCACCAACAATTTCATCGCCTGGGTCGGGCAATCGGTCCTCGATCGCTACGGCGTCAAGGTGGTCCAGGTCAAGCTGACCGATACCGCCGACGCGGTGACGCGCGTGCTTTCGGAGAAAACCGCCGGCCGCAATACCGGCGGCACCGTCGATCTTATCTGGATCAACGGCGCCAATTTCGCGGCAATGAAACGCAAGGGTCTGCTCTATGGCCCCTTTGCCCGGCAATTGCCGAATTACGCCCATGTGGATGTGGCGGGCAAGCCGACCACCACGACGGATTTCTCCGTACCGGTGGACGGGATGGAATCGCCCTGGGAAATGGCGCAGTTCGTCTTCGTCTACGACAGCGCGCGCTTGCCCCAGCCGCCGAAGACCATCGCCGCCTTGCTCGATTGGGCCAAGGCGCATCCCGGCCGATTCACCTATCCCCAGCCGCCGGATTTCATCGGCCTCACCTTTCTGAAACAGGTGCTGGTGGATTCCGTGGCCGACAAATCGATTCTGCAGCAGCCGGCCACCGACGCGAATTTCGATTCCGCCACCGCGCCGCTGTGGACCTACATGGACGAGCTGCGGCCTCTCCTGTGGCGCCAAGGCAAGGCCTATCCCAAGAGCGGGCCCGACCAGCGCCAGCTTCTGGGCGATGGCGAGATCGATATCGCCCTCAGCTTCAGCCCCATGGAGGCGGCAACATCCATCGCCCAGGGCCTGCTGCCGGCGACGGCACGGGTCTATGTCCTGGACGGCGGCACCATCGCCAACACCAATTTCGTCGCCATTCCCTTCAACGCGACGGCCAAGGAAGGCGCCATGGTGGTGGCGAACTTCTTGCTCTCCGCGGCAGCCCAGGCCCGTGCCCAGGACGCCCGATATCTGGGCGCCTTCAGCGTGCTCGACCTGAACAAGCTGAGCGCTGCGGAGCGGGAACCGTTCGCGGCGATCCCGGCCAACCCCGCCGTGCCGACGAACCGGGAATTAGGGACCCAGCTTCTGGAGCCCCATGAATCCTGGATGGAGCGCATCAAGAGGGCCTGGGTGGCCCGCTACGGGGCCGGCTGAGGGGTGGGTTGACGCGGGGGCTCACTCGCGGAAATTCACGTATTGCAGCGGTTGATCGACCTTGAGGGTGCGCAACAGCGCGATGGCGTCCTGCAGGTCGTCGCGCTTCTTGCCGGTGACTCTCAATTCATCGCCCTGGATGGAGGCCTGAACCTTCAGCTTGCTGTCCTTCAGATCCTTCACCAGGCGCTTGGCCAGTTCACGATCGATGCCTTGTTTGACGATCACCACCTGGCGCACCTTGTCGCCCGAGGCGCGCTCCGGGTCCTTGAATTCGAGCGCCGAGGGATCGACCTTGCGCCGAGTCAGATGGGCCTTCAGCAGTTCATGCATCTGCTTCATCTTGGGCTGATCGTCGGCCAGCACGGTCAACGTGGATTCCGCCCGCTCGATCTTGCATTGCGAGCCCTTGAAATCGAAACGGGTGGCGATCTCGCGCTCGATATTGCGCAAGGCGTTGTCGACCTCGGTCAGGTCGGTCTTCGAAACGATGTCGAAACTGGGCATCTGCGCCTCCCGCAAAAGAACAAGGTCCCAGACTAGCACCTTCGGCGGGCGGCTGCCGGCCCGGATGCCGTCGCACCCACCAGTGCGGCCGCGATCACCAGGGCCGCCGCGGCGGCCAGGGACGGCAGGCGAAAATTGCCGCTGAGGTCATGGACGAATCCGGCGAAAGTGGGGCCGATCATCTGTCCGACGCCGAATATCGCCGTCATCAGGGCGAGGCTGCGCCGCGGATCGGCCGTCGATAGCTCGCGGGCATTGACCAAGCCCGTGGCGGTGATGCCCACGAAGGTTCCGCCCAGAAGCACCGCCGCCGTTGCCACGACCGGCGGCTGCGTTGCCAGAACGCTGAGGGTCACGCCCGCCGCCTCCGCCACGCAGGCGATGGCAAAGCCGCGGCCGTTGCCGATGCGCCGGCCGACCCAGGCCCAAATAGCGACGGAGGGGATGGCGGCCAAGCCGACGATCAGCCAGACGACCGGCTCGAGGGATTGAAGGTCCGGCGAGGAGCGAACGATGGTGGAGATGAATGTTGCGGTGATCACATAGCCGAAGCCGAACAAGCCATAGGCGGCGATAAGAGCGCGCAGGCGGCGGTCGATCGGGCCGCCGCGCTGTGCGGCGGCAGCCGGTTTGACCTCCGCCATTCCCGGCACGAGCCGGACGACCGCGCCCAGGCCCAGAAGCGAGAGCGCGCCGCTGGCCAGCCAAAAGACGCGCCAATCGTAGCCGGCCGCCGCCAGGCCTGCGACAAGCAGAGCGGATAGAACGATGCCCGAACCGACGCCGGCGAAATAAAGGGCGATCAGCGCCGGGCGCCCCGCCGCCGTCAGGCGGTCGAGAACCAGGGCCGAGGCGAAGACCAAAGCGAAGGCGCTGGCGACGCCACCGATGAAGCGCAGGACAAGAAACACCGGCAGCGACGAAGAAAGCCCCATGATCCCGGTCGATAGCGCGCTGACGGCAAGTGCCGCGATCGCCCAGGCCCTGCGCCCGCCGGGAAGCGCCGCACTCGAGGCACCGAGCGCGCCCAGCAGATAGCCCAGGAAATTGGCCGAGGCGATCAGGCCAGCTTCGCCCTTGGTCAACCCCAGGCCCTCGGCCATGAAGGGCAGGATCGGCGTATAGACAAACCGCCCGATGCCCATGGCAACCGCCAGCGCGATGAACCCGCCAAGCGCGACGCTGATCGGGCGATGGCTGACGGCGGCGCTTGTCATCCGGCTCTGCCCGTCTGTCGCAGCGCCGCCTGGACCGCCGCATCCAAGGCGCTGAGGAACCGCGAGCGGTCGGCCTTGCTGAAAGGCGCCGGCCCGCCCCCGGCCACGCCCAGTTCTCGTAAATGCCGGGCCATCTCGCGGCCGGCCAGCGCGTTGCCGATATTGTCCGTCGTCCAATGCTTGCCCGTGGGCGCAATGGCCCTGGCACCCTTCGCCAGGCAGCGCGAGGCCAGCGGGATGTCGGATGTGACGCAGATGTCTCCTTGCCCTATGCGCTCGGCAATCCAATCGTCCGCCGCGTCCGCGCGCTCGCTCACGACGATCATGCTCACATTGGCCCGGCCCGGCGACAGAATCGGCCGCGAGCCGTTGGAGACGACGAAGACCTTGAGGCCCAGGCGATCGGCCACGCGATAGACCTCCTCGCGCACCGGGCAGGCATCGCCATCGACATAGATATCGCTCACGCCTCGGCCCTCGTTGCTCGTCTCGCGGATGATCGCGCATGGCCGATTGCCCATGGCGATCGTCCAGGCTATCATCGCTTGCTCGAAGTGGGCGGAAAATTCAGGGAATCGGATGAGCCACTGGACGGGGGAGAATGCCGTGCGAGCGCCGTATCCGGAACACCTGGGAAAGCATCTGGCGCGGCCGACATCGTCGGCGAGCGGCGCAGGATGTTGAAGAAGCTGGGGCGCTTCGCCGTGGTCAGCGCACCGGCGGTCACATTGCTGCTCGCGGCGAACCTGAAGCCCAAGACGGCCGTGGCGGCGAGCTAGCACGCGGAACCCATGCCAGGCGACAAGACAGCCTCGCCACCCTCGCCCGAGCTCTTCCTCGACGGCGTGCGCGCCTTTCACACGACGGCCGCCCTCAAGGCAGCCATCGCGCTCGATCTCTTCAGCCATGTGGCCGCGGGCGTCGACAAGCCCGACTCGCTGGCACAAATGACGGGGGCCGCGCCGCGGGGCCTGCGCATTCTCTGCGACTTTCTGACGGTGGCGGGGTATCTGGAAAAGTCCGCCGAGCGCTATGCACTGACACCGTCCAGCGGGATTTTTCTTGATCGGCGCTCGCCCGCCTATGTCGGCAGCATCATCGAGTTTCTTGCCTCGCCGGAAATGCTGGAGATGTTTTTCCATGACCCGACGGCTTTCGTGCGCAAGGGCGGGGCGGGCGGTTCGGGAACTGTCGGTCCGGACGATCCCGTTTGGGTGAAATTCGCCCGCGCCATGGCGCCCTTCATCGCGCCCGTCGCCCAAGCGACGGGCGCGATTCTGTCGGCCGACGGGCCGCCCCTGCACCGTGTGCTCGATATCGCCGCCGGTCACGGCCTGTTCGGTCTGGAGATCGCGCTGCGCCAGGCGCAGGCGCGGGTGACGGCGGTGGATTGGAAAAATGTGCTGGATGTGGCGGCCGAGAACTATCGCGCCAAGGCAATCGCCGATCGTCTCGAAAGGAAGCCCGGCAGCGCCTTCGATGTGGACTTTGGAACCAGCTACGACCTGGCGCTGTTGACAAATTTCCTCCATCACTTCGACGAAGCGACCTGCATCTCCCTTCTGCGGAAAGTGCACGCAGCGCTTCGCCCCGGCGGCCGCGCCGCGGCGACGGAGTTCGTGCCGGACGAGGGCCGCGTCTCGCCACCCATGCCGGCGAGCTTCGCCTTCATCATGTTGGCGACGACCCCCGCCGGCGACGCCTACACCTATCGCGAGCTCGATCGCATGTTCCGCGCCGCTGGCTTTGCCGGGACCCAAGCCCACAAGCTGCTGCCGTCGCCCCAGACCCTGGTGGTTGCGGCCAAACCGGGTTAAGGCGGCCGCAGGGCGGCCCGACTCGCCTTTGCCCCGGGCCCGGCATAACATTCGGCAAGAACCGCCCCAGAATTTCCGAGGGTCCATGGAGCCGGAGCGCCGCCTGACGACGATCCTGGCCGCCGATGTGGTGGCCTATAGCCGCCTCATGGGCGAGGACGAGGCTGGGACCCTGACGCTCCTCAAGCAGCGCCGGCGCGAGGTGCTGGCGCCGCTGGTGACTCGCCATGGCGGGCGGATCTTCAAGCTGATGGGCGATGGCGCGTTGGTGGAGTTCCCTAGCGTGGTCAATGCCGTGCAATGCGCCGTGGAGATCCAGAAGGGCATGACGGCAGCCAATGCCGCCTTGCCCGAGAACAAACGGATCGTGCTGCGCATTGGCGTCAATCTGGGCGATGTGATCGTCGAGGGCAGCGATCTCTACGGCGACGGCGTCAATCTGGCGGCGCGGCTGGAGGGCCTGGCCGAGCCGGGCGGCATCTGCCTCTCGGATACGGCGCATCGGCACGTTGCCTCGAAACTGCCGCTGGGTTATCGCGATCTGGGCGAGCAATCGGTCAAGAATTTCACCAAGCCCGTCCGGGTCTATGCCGTCGGCTCCGAAGCCGCGCCGGCCCGCGGTGAAGAATCCCCTCATCTGCGCGACAAGCCGGCCATCGTGGTGCTGCCCTTTGCCAATATGAGCGGCGATCCGGAACAGGAATTCTTCGCCGACGGTCTGACCGAGGACATCATCACCGCGCTCTCGCGCTTTCGCGATCTGCTGGTCATCTCGCGCAACACATCGAGCCGCTACAAGGGCAAGGCCGTCGACGTGAAGAAGATCGCCAAGGACCTGGCAGTCCACTACCTGATCGAAGGCAGCGTGCGCAAGGCGGGAAATCGGGTGCGCGTCACGGTGCAGCTCATCGACGCCGAAACCGATCGCCATATCTGGGCCGATCGCTATGACCGCGAACTGGCGGATATCTTCGCCATCCAGGACGAGGTGACGTCATCGGTGGTCGCCACGCTGCCCCGGCGCGTCGAGGCGGCCATGCGCGATCGCGCGGCCAGCAAGCCGACGGAGAGCATGGCCGCCTATGAGTGCGTGCTCGCCGGCAAATTGCGCCATCATCGCTCGACCAAGGAAGACAACGAGGCAGCCCTTCGCCTGCTGGAGCGCGCCGTCGAACTCGATCCCAACTACGCCCATGCCCATGCCTGGTACGCCTGCACCCTCGGGCAATCCTGGGTCAACGGATTCTGCCAGGATCGCGACGCCACATGGAACAAGATGACCGATGAATTGAGCACGGCGCTTGCCCTCGACGACAATGGCAGCGACGTCCACCGCATTCTGGCCGCGGTGAACATTGCCCAGGACAACCACGACAAGGCTACCTATCACCAGGAGCGCGCGCTGGCCCTCAATCCCAACGACGATCTTGTCGTAGTCCAGCAGGGCGAAATTCTGACCTGGCTCGGCCGACCCGAGGAGGGCGCGGATTGGATCAAGAAGGCGATTCGCCTCAACCCCTATCACCCCGAGCGCTTCTGGAATCATCTGGGACGGGCCTATTTCGTCGCCCATCGCTATGGCGAGGCCATCGACGCCTTCAGGCGCCTGAGCGCCCCGGACCACCTGCATCACGCCTTTCTCGCCGCATGCCATGCCCAATTGGGCGATAAGGCGCAGACGCAGAGCCACGCCAAGGAGGTGCTGAAGCGTCAACCCGACTTCACGGTGGAGGCCTATCTTTCGACCATGCATTACAAGCGCCCGGAAGATCTGGACCATCATCGCGAAACCCTGCTGAAGGCCGGCCTGCCGGCATGAGCCGGGCACGATGATCGCCGCCGATCTGAGAGGCAAGACAGCGCTGGTCACGGGCGGCGCTTCGGGCATCGGACTTGCCACCGTGGAAAAGCTCGCCAGCTGCGGGGCGCGGGTGGCCATCAACGATCTGCCGGCAGGCGAGCGCCTGGCCTGCGAGGTCGCGCGCCTGCATCGATTGGGCCGCGAGGTTCATGCCTGTCCCGGGGACGTGGGAAATCCTGCCGACGCCGGGCGCATGGTGAAGGCGGCCGCCGACGCGCTCGGCGGGCTCGACTATCTGGTCAACAACGCCGCCACGCCGGGCACCTCGACACCCATCCCGCCCGACGATTTCACCCGCATGGACGAGGCCTTCTGGCAGAGGCTGCTCTCGGTCAATCAGATCGGGCCCTATCGCTGCCTCGCCGCCGCCGCCCCTTATCTGAAGAAATCCCGCGGCGCCGTGGTCAATGTCGCCTCGACCGCGGGTCTCGGCCGCGGCGCCTCCTCCAGCGTCTATGCCGCCACCAAGGCCGCCCTCATCCTGCTGACCAAGGAATGGGCCCGCGCCCTGGGGCCCGAGGTTCGCGTCAACGCGATTGCGCCCCATCTCGTCGAGGGTTCCGGCTGGGATTGCAGATGGACGCCCGAGGATATCGCCGAAACTGTCGCCCATATTCCGCTGCGCCGCGCCGGCCGGCCCGACGACTATGCCGAGGTGATCTTCTTTCTTCTGGCGGGCGCCGGCTATGTCAGCGGCGAGACGGTCGTGGTGGACGGCGGCGGGGTTGGTTAAGGCGAGAACTCGCGAAGCGACGCCTAAGAGTCGAATTTCCGCGCCATCGCCAGAAGCTTTTGAACGGTGTTCCAGTTGCGGAAGGTGGCGGGCGTGTCCAGCCGGCGCTCGAGTACGCCCGGCGGCAGCTTCGAGCCGGTCACGCCGTTGGGATAGTCGACGCAGAGCTCGCGGCCGACGAGCTTGAATCGCTCCGGTCCTCGGTACTGGAGGAGCTTCGCAAGGCTTCCGGCGTCCGGTGTCGCGGCCAGGAAGCAGACGACCAGTTTGCTCGGCCGGAGCGCGGCCGCCTTGGGAAAGGGATTCTCGGCGACGATCGCGGCCAGATCGTCAGGTTTGCGCATTACGACCCGGTTGGCGAGATCGAAGCCGCGCAGTACGCCTTCGATGATCGCCCGCACGGCCGCAGCCGATTTGCGGGACTCCAAGATTAGGTTGCCGGTCGCGATATATGTGGCAGCCCTCTCCAGCCCACTCGCTTTGCAGGCGTTGCGCAGATCCTCCATCGACATCTTGGCGTGGGTCGCTGGACCGATGGCACGCAGGAGGGCGATGAGGACGGTCATTCCGATGAGGGACCGCAAAAGTTGGACGCGCCGCTCACCTTACCGGTGGAGCACGTCAAGGACGAGCTGGGTCGCTACATCGATCAGAAGGATATCGGTTCCCATAACCAGCCATTGTTGGCCGGGCCGCGGCGGCAACTGCCCCATCAGATCGGAGGGGAAGTATCGCTTGGCGATGCCGGGCGGCAGGCTGCCGCCCCGCGCGAGCTTCTTGGCAATGCCAGGCGGCAATGGCTTCATCCCGGCGAACTGCGGCGGCGGGTTGGCCTGGTGATTCTGGATATAGCCGAGGATGGTCGAACGCTCGAACGATGTGATAAGGGAGACGGTGAGAGCCGTGCCCGAGAACTGTCCTCCCGTCTGATTCTGACTCTTACTCTTATGCCCATTTCCATTGCCATTGCCTTGGCCCATGGCGAGCCCGGCCAAAACGAGCGAAACCGTGAATGCGATGAGTATAATTTTGCGCATCGAAAACCTCATATCTGCCTGGTCGTGAGTGCCGCCGACGGCGCCGATCGGCCAGGTTGCAGCCCTGGCTAGAATAGAGTTTCGACGTGGCGCCCGCCACCGCCAATGCGCTAAAAGGCAACCGGAGATCGCAACGCTGAGGCGCTCGGCCCGCGACAGCCTGGAGCGCGGGCGGTCAGGCGGAGTATTGAAGGCCAAGGTAGGGGACATGCGCGGCAGGCTGGGGCAAATCTTCGGCAATGGGGTCGGCAATTTGCGCGGCCGGGCGATCGGCATCGGCGCGGTGCTCGTTGTCTTCAATGTTCTGGCCTGGCTCTGGGCGCTGGCCGCCTTTCATGACCATCCCGTCCTGCTGGGCACTGCCCTGCTCGCCTACAGCTTCGGGCTGCGTCACGCAGTCGATGCCGACCACATCGCGGCCATCGACAATGTCACCCGCAAGCTGATGCAGGAGGGCAAGCGGCCGGTCACCGTCGGATTCTTCTTCTCCCTCGGCCATTCGACCATCGTAGTGCTGGCTTCGGTCGCCGTGGCGGCGAGCGCGCTGGCCTTCAAGCAGGAATTCGAAACCTTCCACCAGGTCGGCGGCGTCATCGGCACGCTGGTCTCCGCATTCTTCCTGCTGGCGATCGCCGTCATGAACATCGTCATAATGGCGGGGGTCTATCGGACGTTTCAGCGGGTCAAGGCGGGCGGGCGTTACGTCGAGGAGGACCTGAACGCGCTGCTGGCCGGCCGGGGTTTCCTGGCCCGGCTGTTCCGCCCGCTGTTCGCCATGATCCGCCACAGCTGGCAGATGTATCCACTGGGTTTTCTCTTCGGCCTGGGATTCGATACCGCCACGGAGATCGGCCTGCTGGGAATCTCGGCGGCGGAAGCCTCCAAGGGCCTCTCGGTCTGGTCGATCCTGGTCTTTCCGGCGCTGTTCACCGCCGGCATGTCGCTGGCGGATACGATCGACAGCATCCTGATGTTGGGCGCCTATGGCTGGGCCTTCGTCAAGCCGATCCGCAAGCTGTTTTACAACATGGCGATCACCGCGGTGTCGGTCGTGGTCGCGGTGCTCGTGGGCGGCATCGAGGTCTTGGGCCTGCTCTCCGACAAGCTCAATCTTCAGGGCAGCGTCTGGGATTTCGTCGGCGCGCTCAACGACAATTTCGGGGCCATCGGCTATCTCATCATCGGCGTCTTCGCCGCAAGCTGGCTGATCTCGACGATCGTCTATCGGGTCAAGCGCTACGACGATATCGAGGTGCAGTCGAGTTGAGGCCGGGCCGGCGGGGGAAGCGCCGCCCTCCCCGGGCGGATCATGCGCTGAGCTTGCGCGGGAGCGCGAATTGGGACGCCCGCTCGCGGGGCAGGCACAGGAATTGTTCCGCGCGGGCAAAGTCGAACGGCTTGAGGCGATAGCCGCGCGGAACGGCGCGCTTGACCACGTCAAACAGCATGCAATCGTCGTAGAGCTTGGCACGCAAGCCGGCTTCCCCGCCGAACAACCAGCGGCTGGCGGCAGAAAGCTCCGCGACGATTGCCGGCCGATACCGATTGATCGTCTGGACCAGGCCGCCAAGAACCAGCTTTTCGCTGCCTTCGACGTCGAGCTTGATGATGTCGGGCGGCAAGAGACCCCGCTCTTGGACGAGACGGTCGCCCCGGGCCACGGGGAGCAGCATCGATGTTCGGCTGTTCTCCCGGTTGACCCCGGCGAGAAAGCTGCCTGTCCCGCGATTGACCGTGACCGGCGCGTAGTAATGTGCATCGCCATCTCGGTCGCCCAAGGCCACCGGCAGCATCTCGATATGGTGCAGGCCGTTCAACCGGATGCGCTGCTCGAATTTCTCGCGGACGGGGGCATAGGGTTCGAAGGCATAAATGCGCTGCAGGTTGCGGGCGACGAACAAGCTGTGCTGGCCGCTGTTGGCACCGATATCGTAGAGAATGGGCTTTCTGTCCGGCTTTGCCAGCTTTAGGGCAAGATCGTCCAACAATGCTACGACCGGCCGTTCGAACGCACCGAAATAGAAAACCTGCGAGTCGATGACGTCGCTGCCCGAGCCGGGATAGCGATAACCGCGAAAGTCGATCTCGAATGGCAGGCGGGGCCATTCGAAGCGATCCGCGAGGAACCAGACAAACCGACACTGGAAGTCGAACAGGACGGGGAGATGTCCGACCGCCCGGCCGAGAAGCATGGCAGGCCGCCGGAGGTATTGTCGCAGAGAGCGCGCGGCGTTCCGAGCCATCGTGCCGGCGCCAGCAATGCGGGCCGCAGTCTCGTTTCGCGCTTCCGCGTCTCTGATGTAGCTCACGCTCAGGTCTCGCGCCGAGGGGGGAAGACTGACCAATACGTCCTCGAAGCAGGCGACGAACCTGTCCGATCCACGGTTTAGTGCGGTGACGGTTTCGGGCAAGCTCGGCCACTGGTTCGGATCGTAGCCGGTGTGCGGTGGGGCCAGAAAGAATCTGGCATCGTCGACCAGCACGAAGGCCGAATCCCAACAGGGCGCGATGGCTTGAAGCTCTCCCAGCAGGGGACATTGCTGCGCTTCTCCGGATGTTTCGCGCATGCCCCAGTGGGCGTCGAGCCAGAAGATTGCCGGCGGAAGCGTCGCGGCCAACTCGCGCAGATGCTGACGAGAGTCACCCAACAGCAGTTGGACGTTGGGTCGTGACGCCAGCTCGCGCTTCGACTTGGCATAAAAATGGGGAGACAGTTCTATGGTGACGACGCGCTCAAAATGCTCGGCAGCCCAAGCGGCGGTCTCGGCTCTATGCGTGCCGGTTTCGACAAAGCATCTGATATCGAATTGCCGCGCGAGACTGAGCACATAGTCTTTCGGCACACCGGGGTGGATCTGACCCATCGACTAGTCGCTCCGGAGACTCAGGCAGGGCAGGACGGCGCCAGCCCGCACGTGCCAATTCAATTAAGCCGAAAGGTTTCAGCCAACCTGTACCCTGCCCAATCCGCGGGCCGGTGCGGCCGTTCGCCGGGATCGCGCACCGCCGCGGATTGATTTGATCCGCGCACCATGCTTAACAAAGATAGGCACTGGAATATAACGATTTTTCTGAGGTGCTGACGATTTGATAGCCCAATGCTGCCTTATAGCCTATGCCGAGTCCTTGCCCTTCACCTTCCAAGTGAATAGGGCACCGGCCACATCAAACGCTTCTCCTTCGTTCCTTTCGGCTTTGCGAAGGCCGCACCCCGACGGGATCTGACGGACATTACTGCTCATCTTCGGTTTCCTTCATTTGTCATGGTTGGTGGAGTTCGACTGCAGTAGTCATGGGCTTTCCATGGAAAAAGGGACGGTGGGCGCCGTGCGCGCCTGAATGGCGGAAGTGGCGTACAGGGCGCTCCCGGCTTTCGTAATGAAATCCCGGAGAGCCGCAAGACTTGCAGTCTCCCCGGTAGACGTTTTCGCGTACATGGGTGCCTCGATCCGGTATGCCCGGCGCACTGACTCGCCAATGATCGCCGGATCGTAAATCCGAATTTTCCTACAGTGACGATGCAATATCCCGCCTCGAGGAAAGTCGGTCGGCGAGCGCAGGAATTGGGCAGGGTGGACGCGCAAATGCCACGGCGTATCGGGGAGGCACATCCAATGCTGCCAAAGCGCATCCTGGCATGTCTGATCCTGGCTGGATCCTTGTCCGGCTGTTATGTCTATGGCGGTCCCTACGGTTATGGGGATGGCTACCACAGCCGGCCTTACTATGGCTATGGGGGCGGCTACTACAGTCAGCCCGGCTATGGCGGCTACTACTACAGCCAGCCCCGCTATGGGAGCGGCTACCACAGCCAGCCCGGCGATGGGGGCAACAACTACAGTCGGCCCGGCTCCGGGGGAAGCTATCACACCCTGCCCTACCTCCCATACTATAGCGATGAAGGCGACTCGTAAAAGCGGTGGAGGTTTCTGCGCCCGGCAATCCACGAGATGCGGCGCTCGCCAACGTCCATTCACTCGTCGTGTCCCGCGGGCACAGGCGCAAACCGGACGCAACCGCGGCCTCGGGCACGGCGCATTGCTGCTTAGGCCGCAAAGAGAGGTTGCGCCGAAGCGGGCCACAGAATCCTTGAACCCATGCCAGGACTTGTCCGGAACGGATCAAATCCCGTCCTTGGCGTTCCCCTTGTCCTCAGAACCACGCACATGCCATTCCCGTGGCACGCGAACCAGTGTTTGGCGAGCTTCCGCGATCACCCGACCCAGATCATCTCGCGTGATCCGGTCATGGGCCAGAAGTACGTCAAGGATTGGGTCGCTGAGCAGGTCATCCAGCTTCGGCTCGCACCAGTGCTTGTTCATGGCGAATTTACCACCGAGTGGCCAAGGTCAGCTTGAATATGCATACGGTCCGCTTCATTTGCGCGACGCAAACGGGTTATTTCGTGATCTATGGTAATCGCTCTCTCGCCGTGTTCGGCCCACCAGCCCCGTAGGTCGATCGTCGAGAGCTAGGGGGAGCGAACTTAATTCTCTCTTACTTGCCCGGTTGGTCGACGATCTGAAACCCGAGAATATGTCGGGCGCACCAGCCGCAGCCAATTCGGGAAAGGTATTTTCCATGTAGGAGAGGATGCCCCAAGTATCGACCGACAATGCCCTGCCATCCCGGCTGATGTCGAGAACGACATAGTTGAATGTGTCGGGGGGAATAAAAATCGACTGGCTGGCGCCGACTTGCCCGGTCCTAGCCAGTAAGCACTCGCGGCGACCGGCGCTTCCGGGATGTGCCAGATCCGGACATGATGACTCCCTGTGCGTCAGACGCGCCAGCCCCTCGCCCACCGTTATGGCTGCCGGAGCCGCTCCCGTCTCGAGTCTGGTTTTTTAGGGAACCTGGAGAATTTGCTACTATTCACGCCAGTTCGGGAGTCATCTGGGAATGCGGGTCTAATGCAGATGAGGCAGGAATATGTCGCAGTCTAGTCCTCTATGGTGGTCCAAGGCGCCCACGATTTTGACCTATTCGGTTGCGGTTCTATCGGTTGCCGCAGCGCTGGTCGCCGGGCTGCTGTTCAACACCTTTCTGCAAATTGATCCGTTCGTATCATTGTTTCTTTGCGCGA
>WNFT01000953.1_pt1 | contig 24544 bp, 23 predicted proteins | sample 5400191 | NCBI WGS metagenome assembly WNFT01 (sample SAMN13153359, study PRJNA577476) | soil metagenome | isolation source: 80 cm saprolite under Madrone tree | place: USA:California | collected 2016-06-14 | reverse complement strand
CGATGCAGTTCGTCGAGGATAATGAGCGTTCGTCGCGGCGCTGGTATGCCGGCGCGATCGGAGCTGTCAATTTCGATGGCAGCATCAACACCGGGCTGACGATCCGCACCATCCGGATGAAGGACGGCCTTGCCGAAGTGCGGGTCGGCGCCACCTGCCTGTTCGATTCAGATCCCGCCGCCGAGGACCGCGAATGCCAGGTCAAGGCGGCGGCGCTGTTCCAGGCGCTGCGCGGCGATCCGCCAAAACCGCTGTCGGCGTTCGCGCCGGACGCCACCGGCTCGGGCAAGCAGGTGCTGCTGATCGATCATGACGACAGTTTTGTCCATATGCTGGCGGATTATTTCCGCCAGGTCGGCGCTAACGTCACCGTGGTCAGGCACGTCCACGCGCTTGAAATGCTGAAGCAGAAGAACTGGGATCTGCTGGTGTTGTCGCCGGGTCCGGGACGGCCGGAGGATTTTGGCATCTCGAAAACCATCGACGCCGCGCTCGGCAAGAAACTGCCGATCTTTGGTGTCTGCCTCGGCGTGCAGGCGATCGGCGAATATTTCGGCGGCCAACTCGGCCAGTTGGGACGGCCGGCGCATGGCCGGCCGTCGCCGGTCCAGGTTCGGGGCGGGCGGCTGATGCGGAACCTGCCCAATGAGATCGTGATCGGCCGCTACCATTCGCTCTATGTCGAGCCCGACAGCATGCCTGATGTGCTATTGGTGACGGCGAGCACCGAGGACGGCGTTGCGATGGCCATCGAGCACAAGACCTTGCCGGTCGGCGGGGTGCAGTTTCACCCGGAATCGCTAATGTCGCTCGGCGGCGAGGTGGGCCTGCGCATCGTCGAGAATGCGTTCCGGCTTGGCGTACCGGCCAATTGAAACGATGCGAATTTCATATACACGTCATTCCGGGGCGCGAGTGAAGCGAGCGAACCCGGAATCCAGAGATTGTCGGCGCGAGATTCCGGGTTCGCGCTGGCGCGCGCCCCGGAATGACGATCGCAGTTTCAAACGAGGATGAAATGACTTTTGAATATGATTTGAAGGCCAGCGTCCGCACCATTCCGGACTATCCGAAGCCGGGAATCCTGTTTCGCGACATCACCACCCTGCTTGGCGACGCCCGCGCCTTCCGCCGCGCGGTCGATGAACTGGTGCATCCTTGGGCGGGCAACAAGATCGACAAGGTCGCCGGCATCGAGGCACGCGGCTTCATTCTCGGCGGCGCGGTCGCCCATCAGGTCTCGGCCGGCTTCGTGCCGATCCGCAAACGCGGCAAGCTGCCGCATACCACGGTGCGCATCGCCTACTCGCTGGAATATGGCCTCGATGAAATGGAGATGCATGCCGATGCCATTCATCCCGGTCAGCGCGTGATCCTGGTCGACGACCTGATCGCCACCGGCGGCACCGCTGAAGGTGCGGTCAAGCTGATGCGCCAGATCGGCGCCGATGTGGTCGCGGCCTGCTTCATCATCGACCTGCCGGACCTGGGCGGCGCGGCGAAATTGCGCGCGATGGACGTGCCGGTGCGAACGCTGATGTCGTTCGAGGGGCACTGAGCTTACAACACGCTATAGACCCCGTCGTCCCTGCGAACGCAGAGACCCATACGCCGCGGCCTCTCGGTTAAGCACTCGGGCAAACGCCGTCGTCAACAACGAAAGCTGGTGGTTATGGGTCCCTGCGTTCGCAGGGACGACGAAGAATCACGACCGCTGCAGAATCAGATTCAGCTCAATTTCGCGAAAGTTTAGATAGTTGCTGCGGATCCATTGGTGCAGTTCGGTCGATGAATCCTTCTCGTGACGAAGGTAGTCGGTGAAGGAGAACGTCAGCCGGTCGATATAGGTCTTCAGAAACACCGGCAGCGCGGCGATGCGGAGGATCCGGCCATTGGCCATCGTCGGCGGCAGCTCGCCACGCACCACATATTCGTTATCGACGGTAACCAGAGCGCTTGGTGGAATCTGTTGCTGCAGCATGGCATGGCCGCGCGCCGAGGCGCGGTCGGCGTCCGCGACAAACAGGATCACCGGCGCGACCCCGCGCCGCGCCGCTTCCTTCATGAACCCGATTTGCTCGGACATCTTGAAGAACTCATCGAAGGCGTGAAAGCCGAGATCGATCACCTTGGCGAGGGTGTCATTGACGATCAGGCGGTCCATCAACGCCATTTTCCCGAAAGTATCGTCGACCTCGGCGGTCTCGGTGATCCCGGGCAGATAATCGAGCAGCGAGGGCTCTTTCAGATTGATGTCGAATGCCGCGACCGTGCCGTTCTTCAAAAGCAGGAACTCGCTCAACAGCCTCGCGATCAGCGTCTTGCCGACCAGCGGGCGGGGCGAGCAGATGATGTAGACGGGCGTGCGGCTCATCGATGCTATATCAGGCGAATTGGGCGCCTAATCCAGCCAATTCATATTCGGTAAGCAATTATTTTTCGCCGCCACGCGCGCCAGATTTGCCGGAGCCGACCAGATCGGTCAGCTTGATGCGATCGAATTCGCTCCAGACGTTGGCCAGCCAGTGGCGAACATAGCCCCGGAGCACGAACGAATAGTTCGCGGCCTCGTCCTTGATGCCCTTGTTGGCGACGAATTTTAGGAACGGCACGGAGGCGACTTCGACCTGCTCGTAGGCCATTTCGTTGAGCTTGGGAATGGTGAGTTCGGTGGCATCCTTGATGCGGTGGAAATAGGAATTGTAGGTCGCCTGGTCCCATTCGAAAAAGCTGGTGTTGTTGATGAAATTCTTCACCAGGAAATATTTCGCACCCTGCATGAAATTCGCGGTCTCCGCTATTTCGTCCAGCGAAGCGATCGACGGGCCGAGGATATGGAACACGGCAAAGGTGATCTGTCCCGCCTTCGCCGCATCGAGGAAGCCGATGTCGCGCAATGCGGTCAGCGACGGCGACAACAACCCGGCGCGGACGTCGATCACGGTGACGGACGGGGGTGCCGAATTCAGCGTATCGAAGATTTTCATCTGATCGGACGTCGCCGTCATATCGACGATCTCGGTCAGATCGGGATGAAAACGCTTCAGCGTGCCGCGCGGATTTTCGGTATCGAAGGCCCGTGTGGCCACGTTGTTGGCGCTGAAATAATCGAGCAAGGTGCGCGCGACCGTGGTCTTGCCGACCCCGCCCTTGTCCGCGCCCACCACAATCACCACCGGCTTCGCCATGAACTTCCCTACGCCCCTATCGTTGAAGCACAATCCCGGAACCAACAAAGCCGTCTCTTTCCGGAAAACCGGTTACGGCTGTCCGGATCAAGCCCTCGAACTCCGATCGCCTGAGTAACCGGAACGTTGCCATCCCTGCTTTGGGCGCGAACATGGCAGAAACAAGGGAGAATTCAATTCATTAGACCGCCGGCAGGGCGATCGTGCCGAAGTGTCGTTAACGCCGGGAGCGGTTTTTCGGCGACCGAGCCCGATCTGCCCGGATATTCGGCTCTGAGCGGCGTTAGTGGGGACCCCAGGGACCCCGCGATGTACCGGCCCCGCCCCAGGGACCGCGTCGCAGCCGCGGCAAGGGCTGGTCCGCCGGTAGCGGATGCGGCAGCCGATCTTCCGGCCCGTCAGCCCAATCCGACGGCAGCGCCAGCCGTCCGGGATCGTGTCCGCCCGCGAATTTGACCAGCGCCTGGACCCGGGAATCCACCGACGGATGGGTGGCAAACAGGTCCGCAAACCCCTCGCGCGGGTTATCGACGCATAATTCCATCACCGCCGAGGTCGCGCCGGGAAGCTCGCCGCGGTTCTCGATCTTGCGCAAGGCCGAGATCATGGCGTCCGGGTTCTTCGTCAACTCGACCGAACCGGCATCGGCGAGCAGTTCGCGCGATCGCGACAGCGCGAACTTCACCACCTGCGACAACAGCCAGGCCAGCACGATCAGCGCGATCGCAACGATGACGACAACAATAGCGCCGCCGCCACCGGATCCCTTGCTGTCACTGTCTGACGATGAAGAAGAGGACGACGAGGATGATGAAGATGACCACGACGATCCGCCGCTGGAATTCCACTGCAGATTGGCGAACATCCGGAAAAACAGCTCGCCGAAAAAGCCGACCACACCGGCGATGATCACCGCGATCACCATCATCTGCACGTCGCCGTTGCGGATGTGGGTGAGCTCATGGCCCAGCACCGCCTCGATCTCCTGATCGTTGAGCGCCTTCAACAGGCCCGTGGTGACGGTGATGGCATATTGGCGCTGGTTGAGCCCGGTCGCGAACGCGTTGAGCGCGTCGCTTTGCATGATCTTCAGTTTCGGCATCGGGATGCCGCGCGAGATGCAGAGATTTTCCAACAGGTTGTAGAGCCGGGGCTGCTGCTGCCGCGTCACGTCCTCGCCGCCGGTCACGGCATCGACAATCGATTGATGAAAGAAATAGGCGATCACGATCCACAGCACTGCCGCCGCGGTCGCATAGGGAAACGCCGTGACCAGGTCGCGCGATGCCGCCATCAGGTAGTCGTCGACCGATCGGTCGGTGTCGATCACTACTTCCGCGAGCAGCGCGCCGGCATAGACCAGGACATAGATCAGAACGAACAGCCCGGCGAGCAGCAGCATCGAACGAAATTTGTTCGATGCGATGTGCGTGTAGAGACCATACGCGGCCATAATGCGCTTCCGCTAAGTGCCGTCATTCCGGGGCACGCCAATGGCGTGAACCCGGAATCTGGAGATTTGTGACTAAGATGAGATTCCGGGTTCGATGCGGAGCCTGCCGTCGGGCCGCGCCTCGCGCGGACCCGTTGGCATCGCCCCGGAATGACGGGAATGGGCGCATCGCCTTAGAATTTAACCGTCGGAACCGCCTCGACTTCGGTGCGGGTAGCGCCGAGATCGAAGAAGTCTTTGCGGTTGAAGCCGAACATGCCCGCGAACAATGCGACCGGCATCTGCTGGATGCCGGTATTGTATTCCTGGACCGCGTTGTTGAAGAAGCGGCGGCTGGCCGCGATCTTGTTCTCGAGGTCGGACAATTCGCCCGCGAGTTGCTGGAAGTTGGCGTTGGCCTTCAGGTCCGGATAGGCCTCCGACAGCGCGATCAGCCTGCCGAGCGCGCCGCTCAGCTGGTTTTCGGCGGCCGAGACCTGTGCCGGTCCCTGCGCCGACATCGCGCTGTTGCGGGCTTTTATCACCTCATCGAGCGTGCCGCGCTCGTGCGCGGCGTAGCCCTTCACGGTCTCAACCAGATTAGGGATCAGGTCGTGGCGCTGCTTGAGCTGCACGTCAATGTCGGCAAAGGCCTGTCCGACGCGCTGACTGAGGGTAACCAGACGGTTATAGGCGCCGACCGCGAAGAGAACGAGAATGACGAGGATGCCGAGAACAATCCAGCCCGATGACATGACCACTTTCTCCTGATGAGACGACCGATGCGCAACCTAGATGAAAGATGGGCACGCGTCAGGGGGCCCCGGCAAGGGGGTCCGCCTCGGTTGGTCGCTACGGGAGCGGGGCAAGTTCAACGGCGTGCGCGGCACCACGCGGCAGCATCGCGAAGGCCGGAAGGGGGTGACCCGCGGCATGGCCGGGTGGCAGCCATTGCCACCCATGCCGGTGCGGGTTTGTTGCAGCCGATCGTGAAACCTCTACGCCATCACGGCTTGGCCATGTGCCAGGCCCCGTTCAGGAAGCCGTCACCCTTGGTCTCGCCGGGAGCAGTGTCCTGCTTGAAAGTGTAGAGCGGCTTGCCCTTATAGGCCCACATCTTCTTGCCGTCGTCCCGAACCACGATGGTCATATCGGCGGTCGGCTTGGCGTCGGCGGCGACTGCGAGCGGTGGCCAGTTCTCGGCACAGGGGCCGTTGCACGTCGACTTGCCGCCGGCGTCCTTGTCGAAGGTATAGAGGGTCATGCCCTTGGCATCGACAAAGGTCTTGCCCTTCGGCGTGTCGGCCGTCTTCAGCATCTGCGCCGACGCGGCGGTTGATGCGAAAATGAAAGTCAAAGCCGCTATTGCGGCGAATGTCCTGGACATTGCAGCTCCACTCCTGATGAAACATGTCGAAGACGCAGGGTGCGTCACTTGGACAAACGCCGCGGAGCACGATTTATTCCGCCTGATGGTGATCGGCGTCGAAAATTGCGTCGCCCCAGGCGATTTTCTTGAAGCGCTGGTATGCGACCTTCTGGCGACGCGCTGCGACCGCGTTTAAAATTCCCTGATCCGTGCAAAGTCTGGCGGTGACCGCGACCTTGGTGACAACGGGCCGCGCAATGACGCGGGCAGGACGCCGCGCGGCCGGCGCACGGCTTAGCGCCACATAGCTGAATTTTTCGTCCTCATAGGGAAGTTCTGCGGATTTGAGTTGTTTGTGCGCTCGCGACCGCGGCAGGCGCTGGGTGAAATGACACCAGTCAGGCGCTGTAAGCGGACATTCGCCGTCGTGCGGGCAGGGGGCTGCGACATGCGCGCCGGCCGCGATCAGTTGTCTCCGCAGCGCGATCATCCTGCCATAGCCAGCGGGCGTACCGGGCTCGACGATCAGCAGCGTGTCGCGGGTTTTTGCCCACATCACATCGGCGAGCGGTGTTCGTTCCGCATCATCTATTTCGCCGATCATGTAGCTTGCGATCACAAGGTCGGCGGCTTCACTGTCGGCCAGCGCCGCGCGGGCCTCGCCGAGTTGGTATGTGATCTGGCGCAAGCGTGTGCTGTCCCTGCCAAGATCAAGCGCCAGCGCGCGCAACGCGCTGTTGGCATCCAGCAGCGCAAAGCCTGTCAGCGATGGAAAAGCCGCGGCCGCCGCCCAGGTTGCCGTTCCCGGCCCGGCACCGACATCGAGCAGGCTTGTTGGCGCGAAATCCGGCCTGATGTCGCGAAGCGCGTTCAGGCTGGCGGTCACCGCGGCGTAGGTCGCGGGCATCCGCGCCAGCGCATAGACAAGCGCATCGGCCTCGGACCTGATCGCGCTGGAGCCGCCGCCCTCGCGATAGGTCTGCGAGATCAATGAGGCGCGCTCGGCGGCAACGTTGCGCGACAGGCCCTGCAGCCTGGCCTCGAGGGCTGCTTTCAGTTCGGCCGGAAGGTCGGGCGCGGTCATCGCATGCCGTCATCCTGAGGCGAGAGTTCTTGCGAGCCTCAAAGGGTGACGGCATTGGATGTGGCCCATCCTTCGAGACGCCGCGCAATAGCGCGGCTCTTCAGGATGGCGCAAGCATTTACGCCACGTTCTGATCGAGAATCTTCACCGCGTCCTCGAGATCGACCGAGACCAGCTGCGAGACGCCGCGCTCGGCCATGGTGACGCCGAACAGCCTGTTCATCCGCGCCATGGTGATCGGGTTGTGGGTTATGATGATGAAGCGCGTTTCGGTCGCCGCCGTCATCTCGTGCAGCAGGGTGCAGAACCGCTCCACATTGTGATCGTCGAGCGGCGCGTCAACTTCGTCCAGCACGCAGATCGGCGACGGGTTGGTGAGGAACACTGCAAAAATCAACGCCAGCGCGGTCAGTGCCTGCTCGCCGCCCGACAAGAGCGACAGCGTCTGCGGCTTTTTGCCGGGTGGCTTGGCGATGATCTCCAGGCCAGCCTCGAGCGGATCGTCGCTCTCGATCAGATGCAGCGCTGCTTCGCCGCCGCCGAACAATTCCACGAATAGCCGCTTGAAATGGCCGTTAACGACTTCAAACGACGTCAATAGCCGCTCGCGCGCCTCGCGGTTGAGGCTCTGGATACCCTGGCGCAATCGCTTGATGGCTTCCACCAGATCGTCGCGTTCGGTGGTGAGCGACGTGTGCTGGGCTTCGACCTCGCGCAACTCTTCCTCGGCGCGCAGGTTGACCGCGCCGAGCCGCTCGCGGTCGCGCCGCAGCTTTTCGAGATTTTCCTCGATCTCGCTAAGCGGCGGCAATTCCGCGCCCGGCTTGATCTCGGCCAGATCGGCCACGCCTTGCGGTGCGACTTCCAGCATGTCGTGGATCTCGCGCTCGATGTCGGCAAGGCGGCGCCTGGCGCCATCCATGCGTTCTTCGGCGCGGGCGCACGCTTCGCGGGCACTCGACAGCGCTTCCAGCGAAATCTTCGCGGCGCGGTCAGTCTCCGCCATGACGTTTTCGGCCGATGCCAGCGCATCGGCGGCAACGCGGCGGGCGTTTTCCGCCGCTTCGATTTCGCCGATCAGCGCGCGGCGCTTTTCCGCGAATATTGCGGGCGCATTGTCGAGTTCGGCGCGTTCGGCTTTGACCTCATTGATGCGGGCTTCGATGGTGGCGATTTGCGAGGCCGCGCTATCCTTGCGGTTCTGCCATTCGCTGCGCTCGGCCAAAATAGCCTGAACCCGCCGGTCGGCGAGTTCAGCCTCGCGCGCCAGCGCTTGCGCTTCGGCCCGAACCTGGGCGGCGAGGCGGCGATGGCCGTCGATGTCGGTGCGGACAGCGGCGAGCTTGGTTTCAGTGTCGAGGCTCGGCGGCAATTCGGCCAGCGCTGCGGTCGCGGCCCTATGGGCATTAAAGGCTTCGGTGAGGTCAGCGTTGAGGCGGGTGTGGGCTTCGGTCAGCGCCGACTTTCGCGCGGCGTGGCGGTTGATCTCGCGCTCGGTAGCGGCGTGGCGTCCACGCGCGGCGTCAGCCTCTCGCTGCGCGGCGCGCCAGGCATCGCGCGCGGCAGTCTCGGAAGCGGATGCGGCCTTCAGCTCGCCTTCAGCGGCTTCCAGGGCCTGACGCTTGGCGGCGGCATCGATCCGGGCCTGCTCAAGCTCGTTTTCAATGTCAACGAGGCGGGCGCGCTCGGCGAGACGGCGCGCCGCGCCGGTCGGGGCATGGGCGGCGGCGACAAAACCATCCCAGCGCCAGACGTCGCCTTCCAGCGATACCAGCCGCTGGCCGGTCTTGAGCTGCGATACCAGAGAGGCGCCGCGCTCTTTGGTAACGACGCCGATCTGCGCGAGACGGCGCGCCAGTTCGGAGGGCGCGTCGACATGGGCGGCGAGTGCCTCGACCCCATCGGGCAGTGCGGGGTCGCCCTCGGTCACGCCGGCATCGGTCCAGCGCATCGGCGCCGACGGGTCGACCGGGGCATCGAGGTCATCGCCCAATGCCGCGCCAAGCGCCTTCTCATATCCCTTGGCGAGGGTGACGCCGTCAATGATCGGCGGCCACAGGTTCTTGGTCTCCCCATTGACGAGCTTTGAGATCGTGCGCGCTTCGGTCTCGAGCCGCTGCACGCGCTTGTCAGCCTCGTTGAGCGGCGCGCGGGCGGCTTCCAGCTTTTGCCGCGCGGCGGCGTGGGCGGCTTCGTTCATCTGCGCCGCGGCTTCGGATTGCGCAAGGCTCTGCTGCGCGGTCTCGACGGCAGCGGCGAGCACCGACAGATCGCCCAATCCGCTGGTTTCCTGCGCCAGCTTCTGCTCTTCGCTCCCGACATTGGCGATGTCAGAATCGAGCCGCGCCAGCCGGTCACGATGGCTGCGCACGCTTTCCTCAAGCTGATGGCGTTTGGCGGTGAGGTCGGCAAGGACGGTGGTCAGCTCGGCAAACAAACGCTCGGCGGCGGCCAATGTCGTTTCGGCCTCGGACACGCGCTGATCGACGCCGCTGCGCTTTTCGACGCGGGTCTTGATCTCGTCTTTCAATTCAGAATCTTCGGCATCGAGCCGCCGCAGCGCCACTTCGGCGTCGGAGGTCTGCTGCTGCTCGCGCGCGATATCAGCCGCAAACTGCGTCAGCCGGCGATCGAGCTCCGCGACGCGGTCCTTGGCGCGCTCTTCCTCGCGGTCGAGCGTTTCGCGCGCATTGGTGAGCCGCTGCAGTCCGGCCGCGGCGCGGGCCTCGGCCTCGCGCAGCGCCGGCAGTTCGGCGGCGCGCACCGCCTGGATCCGGGCTGCTTCGGCCTGTTCGCGGGTGCATTCGGCCATGTCGCGGACGCTGAGGTCGTGGACATGGGCGGTTTCCGCCACGTCGGAATTGGCGTCCAGCCAGCGCAGGTGAAACAGCATGGCCTCGGCCTTGCGCACCTTGGCCGCGACTTCGCGGTAGCGGATTGCCTGCCGCGCCTGCTTCTTCAGGCCGTCGATCTGGCCGGCCAGTTGCCCGATCACGTCCTCGACACGGGTGAGGTTGGTTTCCGCGGCCTTGAGGCGCAGTTCGGCCTCATGGCGGCGGGCGTGAAGCCCGGCGACGCCGGCGGCGTCTTCCAGCACGCGGCGGCGCTGCTCGGGCTTGGCCTGAATGATCTCGCCGATCTTGCCCTGGTGCACCAGCGCCGGCGAGCGCGCGCCGGTGGCGGCGTCGGCGAACAGGATCTGCACGTCGCGGGCGCGAACGTCCCGGCCATTGATCCGGTAGACGGAGCCGGCCTCGCGCTCGATCCGTCGCGAGATTTCCAGGACCTCCCGGTCGTTCACGGCCGCCGGCGCGGAGCGATCGGAATTGTCGATCGTCATCACCACTTCGGCGTGGTTGCGCGACGGACGGTTGCCGGAACCGGCGAAGATCACGGCGTCCATGTCGGCGGCGCGCAGCGACTTGTGCGAGGTCTCGCCCATCGCCCAGCGCAACGCCTCGACCAGGTTCGATTTGCCGCAGCCGTTCGGCCCGACCACGCCGGTCAAACCGGGCTCGATCATGAAGTCGGTGGGTTCAACAAACGACTTGAAACCGTGGAGGCGAAGGCGGGTCAGTTTCATGGACACGATTCTCTGTTGGCAGGGCGCGAATCTCCCTGCCGGGACAATACCATAGAAGGCAATGTCGGTGTGTGGGCGAGTCGCTTGCGGCGGCTCATGGCAGGCGACAATGGCGAGGCCGGGGCCCGAGGGCAACCGCCGCAGGGGTTTTTCCCAAGGCTTTTGCGCGGGTTACGGGCGACAGGTAATCCTGGTTCCACCCGGGCGCAAGAATCAGCTCTTCAGCAGCGATTTGATCCTCTTGTCGAATTCCGCAAACGAGGTCTCGCCCTTGATCATCTCGCCGTTGATGAAAAAGGTCGGCGTCGAGTTGACCTTCAGGACCTCGTTGGCGAACTTCTGGTCGGCGGCGATCTTGTCCAGCAGCGCCTGGTCTTTGAGGCAATCCTCGACCGCCTGCTGGCTGAGGCCGGCCTGCTTGCCGATCCGGGCCAGCGTTTCGGTGGTGTTCTTCGTCACCCATTCGTTCTGCTGCTTGAACAGCAGGTCGATGACGGCGAAATATTTCCCGGCATCGTCCTTGGCGATGCAGCGCGCCAGCATAGAGCCCGCCGCCGCCTTGATGTCGAGCGGGAATTCGCGGAACACGTAACGCACCTTGCCGCTGTCGATATATTCCGACTTGATTTTCGGGAACACGTTCTCGTTGAAGGCCGCGCAATGCGGGCAGGTCATCGATGCGTATTCGGTGATGGTCACGGAGGCGTTGGCGGGGCCGAGCGCCATGTCCGGGAGCGATTGCGGTTTTGCTACATCGGATGCGCTTTGCGCCATCGCCTCTGCAATCAGACGCAGCGGCGAGAAGCCGGCGAAAGCGGCAAGTCCGGTCAGTGACAGGGCAATAGTGAAGGCGCGGCGCGTGATGATCAACGGTTTGCTCCCGTATCGGCGCGTTCACGCCCGAAGAACCAAAGAAGTATGTTCGCTAGCTTGAAACGACAATCGAGGCAATGGCGGGCCGCAATTCCCGGACCCGGCGGCGGGCTCAATTTCGCTTGATCGAGGCGCCGAGTCGCGCCAGCGCGGCCCGCAGTTCCTCGTCTTCGACCGACGACAGGGTTTCCGCGACTTCCGCAACCGATTTGGGGTCCGGGGCGCGGGAGACGGCAGGCGGATTCCGGCGCGAGAGCGGCGCCTGACGAAGCGCCAGCCGTCCCACTGCGCTCCAGCCGAAAAAACGATTGACGCGCTCCAGGATAACGTCCGAGGCGTGCTGGATTTCCAGCGCCATCGGACCCTCTACGCGCAATACCAGCGTGGCCGCTTCCTGCGGCTGCCCCTCCACCGGCCGTGGCCACTGGATTTTAAGGGGCTCGGAATGGGCTGCTATTTCCGGGCCGGCGATTTCGGCCCAGCGCGTGACCAATTCGCGCGCGGCAAATCCCTGCTTGGCGTAGGCGTCGGAAAATACGTCGCTGAGCAGGACGGAAAGCGGTTTTGCCGTGATCGGACCGGGCTTGGACATGGGTTCTTATAACACCGCTGATCGACCGTGGCATTCCCGCTCATGCCGCGCGCGGGCGGATGCTTTTCAGGTCCCGGTCGATTTCGCGCCGCCGCTGCATCAGATCGTAATCCATCTGCAAGCCGAGAAAGAAGCCTTCCGACAGGCCAAAATAACGCGCGAGTCGAAGGTCGGTGTCAGCGGTGACATCCCGCTTGCCAAGCACGATTTCGTTGATGCGGCGCGGCGCGACGTGAACCGCACGTGCCAATGCATTCTGACTGAGGCCCATTGGCTTGAGGAACTCTTCAAGCAGGATTTCGCCGGGATGCGGATTGTGAAGCAGCCCGCTCCTAGACGTGATAGTCGACGATTTCGACATGAACCAGTTCCTTCCAGTCATTCCGGGGCGCGCGTGAAACGCGCGAACCCGGAATCCCGAAGTTTTCCTCTTGAGATTCCGGGTCTGGACCTTCGGCCCATCCCGGAATGACGTTATATGGCCGCATGACTCTATCAGGCGCGACCGTCAGGCGAAAGAAAGTCCCTTCCTTCGACGATGACGCGGCGCCCGCGCGCCCGGCGCTGCTGCTTGATTGGTACGACCGGCATCGGCGGAAGCTGCCGTGGCGGCCGCTGCCGGGCGGGCGGGCCGATCCCTATTCCGTTTGGCTGTCGGAAATCATGCTGCAGCAGACCGGCGTCAAGACCGTCGTGCCGTACTTCAAGAAATTTTTGGCGCGCTGGCCCGATGTCGACGCGCTCGGCCGCGCCTCGCTCGACGACGTGCTGCGGATGTGGGCCGGGCTCGGCTATTATTCTCGCGCGCGCAATTTGCATGCCTGCGCGGTGGCGGTATTGCGCGATCATCGGGGTGTGTTTCCGGACACCGAGGAAGGCTTGCGATCGCTGCCGGGGATTGGGCGCTACACCGCCGCCGCGATCGCCGCGATCGCATTCGGCCGCCGGATCATGCCGGTCGATGGCAATATCGAGCGGGTGGTGTCGCGGCTGTTCGCGGTGGAGGAGTCGCCGCCGCAGGCCAAGCCGTTGATTCAACAACTCTCGAGGACGCTGCTGGGCGCGACCCGAGCGGGCGATAGTGCGCAGGCGCTGATGGATTTGGGGGCCTCGATCTGCACCCCGAACAAACCGGCCTGTTCGCTGTGCCCGCTCAACGACCATTGCGCGGCCCGTGCGCGCGGCGATCAGGAGACTTTTCCGCGCAAGGTGCCGAAGAAAACCGGTGCGCTGCGGCGTGGGGCGGCGTTCGTCGTCACGCGCGGCGATGAACTATTGGTCCGCACGCGGCCTGAAAAGGGCCTGCTCGGCGGCATGACCGAAGTGCCAACCTCAGGCTGGCTCGCCGCGCAGGACGACAAGACGGCGCTGCAGCAGGCACCGATGCTCAAAGGCATCGCCCGCTGGCATCGCAAGGCAGGCGTGGTCACCCATGTCTTCACGCATTTTCCGCTGGAGCTTGCCGTCTACACCGCAAACGTTCCCACGCGCGCCCGTGCGCCGCACGGAATGCGCTGGGTCCCGATCTCGACGCTTGGCGATGAAGCGCTGCCGAATGTGATGCGCAAGGTGATCGCGCATGGGCTGGGGAAGAAACCTCCCCACGCTACGTAGGTTTGCGCTTCGGCCGCTCAAACTCTCGTCCAATTCCAAGCATGAGGTTGCGCAGCCAGATCGATCCGGGATCGAACTGGGCGCGTGTCGGGTAGAACATGAACTGCTCGTCGATGCCGGGATCGAGCGGCGGCGTGATCGCCATCAGCGACAATGGTTTTGCCAGCGCCGCGATCAGCCGGCCCGGAACGAACGCCACCAGATCGGTGCGCGCCACGATATGCAGCGCCTCGATATAGCCCGGCACCACCAGCGCGATGCGCCGCTCCAGCCCCTTGCTTCGCAGCCATTCGTCGATCAAGTCCACATTCTGGCCGCGGATCACGACGGCGACGTGCCGTGCGTTGAGAAAAACATCGCGCCGGCCGAGTTTCGCTCCCACAGGGTGGCCGCGCCGCACCGCGAGCGCGTCGCGATCGGTGTAAAGGAGCTGACGGTGAAATCCCCTGAAGGCGTCGCCGATTGAGATCACGAGATCGATGGTGCGCGCGAACTCCGCGGTGAAAATCGCGGGCCCGCGCCATGGCACGATGTCGAGCCGAACGTTCGGCGCCTGCGCGCCAATTTTCTCCATCAGCGATGGCACCAGAAGCTCCACGGCGAGGTCGGGCATCATCAGCCGAAAGCGCCGCTCGCTGCTGGCGGCATCGAAATCGTCGGGAATGAAAAGTCCGCGCACCTGGTCGAGCGCCTGCGCCAGCGGCCCGCGCAGCGCCTGCGCCCGCGGCGTCAGTTCCATGCGCGCGCCGACGCGAACCAGCAGGGGATCGCCGAGCACCTCGCGCAGCCGCTGCAGCGCATGGCTCGCGGCCGGCTGCGACAGGCCGATGCGCATCGCGGCGCGGCTGACATTGGCTTCGAGCAGGAGCGCGTCAAGCGCGACGAGCAGGTTCAGGTCGAGCGAATTCAAATTCATCAGGTGAATATATATCATATCCACTATCGATTGGAAGAATGCCCAGGGCGCGGCCATGATTGGCGACCATTTCACGAACGGAGATGCCGCCATGAGCGCGATAGCCAACAAGAAACTGATGGAAGAGATTTTCGCCAGCGCAGGGAATCCCGATCATGCGGCGCGCGATCGCTCGCTGTTCGTCGCCAGTCTGGCCGATGATGCGAGATGGGTGGTCACCGGGCAGTATTCGTGGTCACGCACGTTCACCGGCAAGGAAGCTATTTTGAATGATCTGCATGGTCACGTCCGTTCGCTGCTGGTCGAGCGGGCGCGGACGATCGCGCACCGCTTCATCGCGGACGGCGACCGCGTCGTGGTCGAGGCGCGGGGCGACAACGTCACCAAGACGGGGATCCGCTACGACAACGACTATTGCCTGGTGTTTTGTCTGGAGAACGGGAAGATCAAGGAGGTCAGGGAATATTGCGACTCGCTCCTGACCGAACAAGCGCTGGGGCGCTTTCCTGAACCGCGCAGGCGCGCCGCAGGTTGAGGGTCGCCGTCGTCATTCCGGGGCGCGAGTGAAACGAGCGAACCCGGAATCCATAACCGCGATAATGAGTATGGATTCCGGGCCTGCGCCTCAGGTCGGCAATTGCCGACCGAAGGCGCATCCCGGAATGACGAAGATGGATAGGCTCACGCCGCCTTTGTCTTGAGGTGGCGAAACATGATGGCGCGCGCGTCGTCGTCCATTTCGGCTTTGAACACAAACTTGTCTTTCAGCGCGATCGCCCGGGGCGCGGCTGGTCTTGCGGAAATCTCGTCCACCAGCCGCTTCACGTTGGAAAATTTTGCATAGGCCTGCTCGCCGAGCACGAACGGCGCCAGACGTGCCCAACCCCAGAACGCCATATCCGCGATGGTATAGGTGTCGCCGACCATGTAAGGGCTGTTGGCAAGATGATCGTTCAAGATGGCGTAGTGGCGCTCCGCCTCGAACTGGTAGCGGTTCACCGCATAGTCGAGGTCTTTCGGTGCGAAGTTTTTGAAATGCACGGCCTGTCCCGAATAGGGGCCGAGCCCGGTCGCGATGAACATCAGCCATGACAGCAATTGCGCGCGGCTTTTCGGCGTATTGGGCGGCAGGAATTTGCCGGTCTTCTCGGCGAGGTAAAGCAGGATCGCATTGCTGTCGAACACGGACACGCCGTTATCGTCAATCGCCGGCACCTTGCCGTTCGGATTGACAGCCAAGAACTCCGGCTTGAACTGATCGCCTTTGCGGGTATCGACCGGCACCAGCTCATAAGGCAGGCCGGACTCTTCCAGAAACAGCGCGACCTTGTTGGGGTTCGGCGCTCCGTTGAAGTAGAATTTGAGCATCAAAATTTCTCCCCTTGCTTGTTTGTTGCCGAGAAAATCGGGACGCGGCGACAATGCCACGGGCGTGTCCATTGCTCAAATTTTTACAGAATGCGCAACCGACGAGTTCGTGAGCATGGGCGGCGCTCGGCCGACAAGCTGCGCGTCATTCCGGGGCGCGACCAACACGTCCGCGGTCGTTTGGCAACGATAGTCCCCGCCGATCAGGCGAGATCGAAACAGAAAAAGCCGATCAATCCGGCGATCGCCAATCCGGCACCCGCCACGTGCATGAGGGTCGCGAAACGAATGGCCGAATGCAGATTCGACGCCTGAATCGCCCGTTCCGACCGTCGTGCATAGCCGTGGACGATGACCTGCTGATTGAAGTTGCTATTGGCCTCCAGCCCGTCGGCGAGGCCGACACAAATCAGCAGAATGCCGAGGATGACGAGTCCGGCAAAGCCCAGGAAGCTCAACAGCAGCATGGGGGGCACGCCGACAACGAAGATCGGCAGCAGCGGCAACAAGAGCAAAGTATCCGGTTCACGAGATCGCATCGGGGATGTCATCCCGGCCGCGAATAACGGCCTATATGGATTGCAGACACGATGGCAAAGAATAAAGGCGGAATAGGGTGGAGTGGCCTGCGGAAATTACAGGGCTGCCATCCCGGAGCGTATTTCGGCGCGCAATTCGTCGATCAGCCGCAAGCCTTTCTTGGTCTCGATATGCCAGAAGGTCCAGCCGTTGCAGGCCCCCGAGCCCTGTGCCACCGCGCCGATGCGGTGGATCGAGCCGACCTTGTCGCCGAGCATGATGGCGCCGTCGGCGCGGACCAGGGCGCCGTGGCGCTTCCTGGAATCGACCAGTCTGGTGCCCGGCGAAATCATGCCGCGTTCGATCAGCTCGGAGAACGCCACCCGCGGCGCGTCGCGCGCGGTCATGAATGGCGCCAGCGTCGCTTCCGGCAGCGGTTCGACGGCGGCGATGCGGGCTTCCGCCGCACGCGCATAGGCCTTGTCGCGTTCGAACCCGATGTAGCGGCGGCCCAGACGCTTTGCCACCGCACCGGTCGTGCCGGTGCCGTTGAACGGATCGATCACGAGATCGCCGGGTCTCGATGACGACAGCAGCACGCGCGCCAACAGGCCTTCGGGCTTCTGGGTGGGGTGGACCTTCTTGCCGTCAGCGCCTTTGAGGCGTTCCTCGCCGGTGCAGAGCGGGATCAGCCAGTCGGAGCGCGCCTGCACGTCCTCATTGGCGGCCTTCAAGGCTTCGTAGTTGAAGGTATAGCCCTTGGCGTTTTCGTCGCGCGCGGCCCAGATCATGGTCTCGTGGGCGTTGGTGAAGCGGCGGCCGCGGAAATTCGGCATCGGATTGGTCTTGCGCCAGACGATATCGTTGAGAACCCAGAAGCCGAGGTCCTGCATGATCGCGCCGACGCGAAAAATGTTGTGATACGAACCGATCACCCACAGCGTCGCCGACGGCTTCATGACGCGGCGGCAGGCGAGCAGCCAGGCGCGCGTGAAATCGTCATAGGCGGCGAATGATGAAAACTTGTCCCAGTCATTGTTGACGGCATCGACGTGGGATTCGTCGGGACGCTTGAGATCGCCCTTGAGCTGCAGATTGTACGGCGGATCCGCGAACACCAGGTCGACCGAACCGGCCGGAAGCTTCGACATTTCGGCGACGCAGTCGCCTACCACGATGCGGGTACTCGGGTGGGACTCAAATTTAGTGCGGGGCGCCTTTGCAGACGCCCCGCGACGCGACACAACCATGACTCAAATACTCTGACTCAGGCGACGCTGTCGGCGACGCGGGACCAAACAACCGACTGGCGCTACATTGACCGGGCAAAGTAAAAATCGACTTAATCGAAATCGTTATCGAACAGGATGGAACGGCGCTTCGCACCGTTGCGACGCAAGTCCTCACCGTTTGCGGCAAGCTTCTGCGACTTTGGGATTCGAAAGGGCGCCAGGGTCTCCGATCCCGGGTGGGTTTGGCGCCGAAGTTCTCCGAAACCGCCACCCTAGGCAATTTTTGCCGGGCGAGTTATTGATTAACGAAATGGAAATTTTACGTGTCTGCCGCGTTAGTTTCAGCGAATGGGCTGGCAGCAGGCTGAATTAGGGAAAAACCGCCATGCGTTACGATGATTTCCGCCGCAGCGACGACATCGAAGACCGTCGCGGCGATGATGGCGGCGGAATGGGCGGTGGTGGCGGCTTTGGCATTCCGATGGGCGGCGGCGGCCTCGGCATCGGCACCATCATCATCCTTGGCCTGGTCGGCTATGCGTTCGGCATCGATCCCCGCATCCTGATCGGTGGCGCGGAAATTCTGACCGGGGGCAACCAGAGATATGAAGCCGATCGCAGGTCCGGACCCGTCAAGACCGGCGCGCCAACCGACGAGATGGGCAGCATGATCTCCGGCATCCTCGGCGAGATCGACGATCGCTGGAGCGAGATTTTCCAGGCCAGCGGGCAAACCTATACGGGTCCGAAAATCGTGCTGTTTCGCAACGCCACCAATGGCGGGCGCTGCGGCATGGCGCAGGCGGCGATGGGGCCGTTCTACTGCCCGCCGGACAAGACGATTTTTCTCGATACCGGATTTTTCCGCCAGGTCGAGACCCGGTTTCACGGCTGTTCGGGCAATGCCTGCAAGTTCACCGCAGCCTATATCATCGCCCATGAAGCCGGGCATCACATCCAGAACCTGCTCGGCATCCTGCCGCGCGTGACGCGGCTGCAGCAGCAGGTCGGCAGCAAGGCGGAAGCCAACGCGCTGCAGGTGAAAGTCGAATTGCAGGCGGATTGCCTGTCGGGCGTCTGGGTCAACCGCGAGCAGAAGAAGCGCCCGAATTTCCTCGAAGCAGGCGACATCGACGCGGCGCTGACCACGGCATCCGCGATCGGCGACGACACGCTGCAGCGGCAATCCACGGGAAGGGTGGTGCCGGATTCGTTCACCCACGGCTCCGCCGCGCAACGAAAGCAATGGTTCATGACCGGCTACCAGCAAGGCACGGTGCAGGCCTGCAACACTTTTGGGGCGGGTTCGCTGTAAGTTAGTGATCCGTCATCCTGAGGTGCGAGCCCTCTTAGGCGAGCCTCGAAGGATGACCAGCAAGGTGTCTGCGGCTCATCCTTCGAGGCGCGCAAGCGCGCATCTCAGGATGACGGCGTAGCGCTGGGCCAAGAGGTGCAAGAATGTCCTCAATCGACGAACCAAAACAATTCATCCCGCTCAACATCGCGGTGCTGACGGTTTCCGACACGCGCACGCTTGAAGATGACAAATCCGGAACCACGTTGTCCGAGCGGCTTACCGCGGCCGGTCACAACCTCGCGGCGCGCGAGATCGTCGCGGACGAGGTCGACGCGATCCGCATCCTCATCAAAAAATGGATCGCCGATCGCGACATCGATGCGATCATCACCACCGGCGGCACCGGCTTCACCGGCCGCGACGTGACGCCGGAGGCGATCGAGCCGCTGTTCGAAAAGCGGATGGATGGATTCTCGATCGCATTTCACATGCTGAGTCATGCCAAGATCGGCACCTCGACAGTTCAGAGCCGCGCCACCGCGGGCGTCGCGGGCGCCACCTTTATCTTCTGCCTGCCGGGATCGCCGGGCGCCTGCCGCGACGCGTGGGACGGCATCCTCGCGGCCCAGCTCGATTACCGGACGCGGCCCTGCAACTTCGTCGAGATCATGCCGAGGCTCGACGAGCACCTGCTCCGCCCGAAGGCGAAGGGCGCATCGGCCTAACGGTCATTCCGGGGCGCGAGTGAAGCGAGCGAACCCGGAATCTCGAGATTTTAGCATCAAGATTCCGGGCTCGCGGCTACGCGTCGCCCCGGAATGACGCCGTCACAGCTTCAACTCCCAGGTCTCGCCGACGAGATCGACGCCAAAACTATGGTGCTGCTCTTCCTTGACGCGGCGAAAGCCGGCGCGCTGATAAATGCCGCGCGCGGCGAGCAGGATGCTCTGGGTCCAGAGCGTGATCGATCCATAGCCGGCCTGTCGTGCGAAATGGATGCATTGCTCGGTGAGGGCGCGCCCCAGCCCAAGTCCTCGCGCCTTTTTCTCCACCAGCAGCAGGCGCAATTTCGCAACCTCGTCCGACGCCTTGACCAAAAACACCGAGCCGACCGGCTCGCCGCCGATCTCGGCGATCCAGCAGTGCTCGCGGGCAGGGTCGTATGATCGGATGAACTGCGCCGCGATCTCGGCGGCGAGCGCTTCAAAGCTGATGTCCCAACCATATTCCTGCGCATATACCGCGCCGTGCCGGGAAACGATCCAGCCGATGTCGCCGGGCCGATGGCTTCGCAGCAGGAAGCTCGCGGGCTCTCGCGCCGGCGGTTCCAGCGTGTGCTCGATGGTGGTCATGGCGTTGACGACGGCCGTGCGCTGGCCGGCATCCAGTCTGTCCAGCAAGGTGGCGACCACGCCGCGAGATCGGCTGTCGAGGTCCGCAAACGCCGCGCGGCCCTTCGCCGTCAATGCGAGTTCGGTGGCGCGGCGGTCGGTCTTTGACGGCTTTCGCGCAAGGACCTGGCGGCGCTGCAATGCCTGCAAGGTGCGGCTCATGAATCCGGCGTCGAGACCCAGCGCGCGGACCAGATCGGTGGCGGTGCAGCTTTGCCGTTCCGCGATCTCGTAGATGATCCGCGCTTCCTGCAGGCTCCAGGGGCTATCCAAAAGCTTCGGCTCGATGATGCCGAGCTTGCGGGTGTAGAACCGGCTGAAGCCGCGAATGGCGGCGATCTGGCCTTCCAACTGATCCGCCGATATACTTGACTTCATCAAATGATTATTTGACGGAATCAAATATATTGCAACCCGAAAAATCAGGCCACGATGATGCGGCTGCGCAGCAGCGTTCGCGAGGAACGGCCGAGCCGCCGCAGCAGTCTGGCCTCGGATCGGCGGGCGTTTGGCGCATGGCCGCCGAGCTGGTCGTAATGGTCGCGCGCGATCAACAGCCCCTGATCCGCCGACGGCCCCGCGATCATCCGCGCCACAAACTTGAAACCGTCGCGCAGCCCCGTTTCGGCATAGGGCGAGCGGGCGTAGCGGAAAATCCCCGCCCGTGGCCGGCCGCTGGTCGAGACACCCTGGACGAACTGCGCGGTTTCCTCGATCCACCCAGAATCCAGCACCGCGCCGGCATGCAGGAACATCAGCCACGGCGAGCGCGCCTGCCGGGCGCCGGCGGCGAGCGCCGCCGCATGCGATCCCTCAAACGGCAGGAAGCGGCAGCCAGCGACATCGGCGACGCGTTCGATCACACCGGAGCCGCCCCGATCGACCAGCAGCACTTCGCGCACCACACCGGCCGCGACGCCCGGCACCAGCGCCGCAAGGGTTGCAACGGCCGGATGTTCGAGGCCTTCGGTGGGGATGATGACGCTCAGCACGGTTCTTCGATGCCTCAAGGACTTATAAAGCGGCGAACTGTTATCATTTTGTCACACTCAAATCAGCCTCTCGGGTGCAGCTTTTTGCGGCAAGTGGCTCCGATCGGCGAGCCAACGCGCCGCCTTTGGGTCTGGATGTTTTGTTCTTGATTTGTTCTTACGGCTTGCTATGTTCAAGCCATGAGTCGAGCATCCTCTCATGCCTTCAAGCACCCGCCGGTCACGGCGCCCTCCGAGCCGGCGGGTGCGCCTTCGCCCTTTCCCGAACTCGCCGTCGCGATCGAGCGCGAGCGGCGGCGCGGCCGCGGCGCGCAATCCAACGCCAGCGGCCGTTTCGAGGCCGAGGCGCGGCTCGGATTCGACGACGGCTGGCAGAGCCTCGAGGAATTGCCGCCGTTCAAGACCACGGTCGCGGTCGATACCGCCCGAAAGGTCATTACCCGCAACGACTCGCCCGATATCGGCTTCGACCGCTCGATCAACCCGTACCGCGGCTGCGAGCATGGCTGCGTCTACTGTTTTGCGCGGCCGACGCATGCCTATCTCGGCCTGTCACCGGGGCTCGACTTCGAATCAAAACTGTTCGCCAAGCCCGATGCGCCGCAGCTATTGGAAAAGGAACTGGCGGCGCAGGATTACGAGCCGCGCATGATCGCGATCGGCACCAACACCGATCCCTATCAGCCGATCGAGCGCGAGCGGAAGATCATGCGCGGAATCCTCGAAGTGCTGGAACGATCAGGCCATCCGGTCGGCATCGTCACCAAATCGGCGCTGGTGACGCGCGACATCGACATTCTCGCGCGGATGGCGAAACGCAATCTTGCCAAGGTGGCGATTTCGGTCACGACGCTCGATGCAAAACTTGCACGCACCATGGAGCCGCGGGCCTCGACGCCGACCAGGCGGCTGGAGGCGCTGCGGCAGCTTTCCGGGGCGGGAATTCCAACCACGGCGATGGTCGCGCCGGTGATCCCGGCGCTGAACGATTCCGAGATCGAGCGCATCCTTGACGCGGCGGCGCATGCCGGCGTCAAGGAGGCAAGCTATGTGCTGCTGCGGCTGCCGCTGGAGGTGCGCGATCTCTTTCGCGAATGGCTGATGGCGAATTATCCCGACCGGTATCGCCACGTCTTCACCCTGATCCGCGACATGCGCGGCGGGCGCGATTACGATTCCCAATGGGGAACGCGGATGAAGGGCACCGGTCCGATGGCTTGGATGATCGGGCGCCGGTTCGAGATCGCCTGCGAAAAGCTCGGGCTCAACAAGCGGCGTTCCAAATTGACCACCGATCATTTCGCGCGGCCAAAACGCAGCGGGCAGCAGCTGAGTTTGTTTTAGTCAACCCTTCCGTTTCGGGGGAGGGAGGAGAAATGAATAGCGGGAATTGCGCCGAGTTCCCGGTTGCGCCGCAGGCCCCGCTTGCGCACGATGCCCGGCATGAGTCGGGAAAAATCCGGGAAAGATCCAGCCAGGCTGCCAAACGGCGTGATTGCGGTCGCGCCGCCGAGCTTTCGCCGCGAACGCGCGCTGATCAAGCGCGGCGTCTGGCCGGTGGCCGGCTGCGACGAAGCCGGACGCGGCCCGCTGGCAGGTCCGGTGGTGGCCGCGGCGGTGGTGCTCGATCCCAAGCGGATCCCCAAGGGCATCGATGATTCCAAACGGCTGACGCCGGAGCGGCGCGAGGAGCTGTTCGAGGAAATTTGCCTGACCGCCTCGTTTGCGGTGGCCTTCGCATCAACGGCGCGAATCGATCGCGACAATATCCTACGGGCGTCGTTGTGGGCGCTGGCGCGCGCCGTCCACGCCCTGCCGGAGATGCCGAAGCATGTGTTCGTCGATGGCCGCGACCCGCTCGATATACCCTGCGACTGCGATGCGGTGATCGGGGGCGACGGGCTGGTGGTCTCGATCGCGGCGGCATCGATCATCGCCAAGGTGACACGCGACCGCCTGATGTGCGCGCTGGCGCAGGACTGCCCCGGCTATGGTTTCGAGTCGCACAAGGGCTACAGCGTGCCGGAGCATCTCGAGGCGCTCGACCGGCTGGGACCGACGGTGCATCACCGCCGCTTTTTCGCACCCGTCGTGACGGCGCGGGAGAAACATCAACCGACGATCATTGAAGGCGGTCCGCTCGCGATCGAGACGCAGCTCTCCGTCGAAATCGCAACACCGGCTTGATGGAGTTGCTTCAACCGGCTCCGGGCTCTATTACCGTGACATTGACCAGTGCGAAGCGTTGGTCCTCACTGTGAGGGGCGCACCTTGCGCCTCTCGAACCACGAGGACCTCATCCTTCAAGATGCGACGAGACGTCGCTCCTTGGGGGATGATGGACATTCCTGCCGGTCGGTGAGCTCGTATCAAAAGCGATCCAGCCGTCTTATGCGTTTCACTTCCCTGATCATAGAACTGATCCGCGCCCGGCCGCGGCTGGTGGTCTGGCTCGTGGTGCTGCTGCAGGCGGCGCTGTGGCTGATCCTGCCGTTACTATTGTATCGAAGCCCACCCGGCGAGCTCGCCACGCTGCTCGCCTATGGCCGGGAATATCGGGTCGGAACCGATCTCGGCCCGCCGCTGCCGTTCTGGCTCGCCGATATCTCGTTCCGCGCCGCGGGCAATAACATGTTCGGCGTCTATCTGCTGGCGCAGCTTTGCTCGATCGTGACGCTCTGGGCGCTATACCTGCTGGCACGCGCCGTCGTCGGGGGACAACAGGCGGTGCTCGCGGTGTTGCTGACGATGACGGTCACGGCGTTCAGTTCGCCCAGCGTCGAGTTCGGCCCCCTGATGCTTGCGCGCCCGCTCTGGGCGCTGCTGCTCTTGCATTCCTGGCAAGTCATGGGCCAGGGCCGGCGCAACGCGTGGTTCGCATGGTCCATCGAGGCCGGACTGTTGTTGCTGACAACCTCCGCCGCCATCGGCCTGTTGCTGCTCATCATCGTGTTTGCGCTTGCGACCGTGCGCGGACGGCGCACGCTGATGTCGTTCGATGCACTGTTTGCGCTGTTGGTCGTTGGAGTGCTGGCGCTGCCGTACCTCGTTTGGCTGATCCGCGCCGACACCCTGGCGTTGCCGCAATGGCCGG
>WNFT01001160.1_pt1 | contig 24551 bp, 19 predicted proteins | sample 5400191 | NCBI WGS metagenome assembly WNFT01 (sample SAMN13153359, study PRJNA577476) | soil metagenome | isolation source: 80 cm saprolite under Madrone tree | place: USA:California | collected 2016-06-14 | reverse complement strand
TTCGGTCACCGCTCCGTCTTTTGAATCCTTATTCCAAAAAGGCATGGCTCAATTGTAACAGGGAACTTAGCCACAAAAGGCACATAAGGCACAAAAGGCATAGCGGCGAAGCCGCAACCGAATTGAACTCCCCTCCTAAGTTAGGAGGGGTGCCTGCGAGGCCATCAAGTTCAAAAAAAAGGCCGAGCAGGCGGGGTGGTTCCAAAGCCGCTCGTTGGAGGGTTTTGCCCAGGAACCACCCCGTCTGCGCCTGCTTCGGTGGCTTCGCGACATTTTCTTAATGGCGCAGCCACCCCTCCTAACTTAGGCTGAACAAACACACGCTTGACTCCGCCGGTACTTTTTGGCAGTATTGGCGCGTGGTGGTCTGCGGCGGGGACTTTACCGGTGAGATGATATCCCGGATTCAGGCGAAGGTGAATGCGGAACCGGACTTGTCACGGCGCCAGTTGTCGCGGCAGATATGCGAGTGGCTGGATTGGCGGAAGGCGGACGGTGGCTGGAAGGAGGGGAGCTGCCGAAAAGCCTTGGCACGGCTGAATCGCAAGAAAGTTTTGGTTTTGCCGGAGCGTCGCCGAATCTGCACGGATCAGGCAGGGCCAGCGCCACAGAAGGTGAACGTGGCGGAGGTGACGGCGAGGTTGGGGGAGTTGGGTGAGGTGAGAGTTTCACCGGTCCTAAGCCGTCATAGCCCGGATTCAAAAATCGCGCGGGCGCTGCTGCAGGGGTATCATCCGCTGGGAGCGGGGACCTCACGCGGCGCGCAGATGCGGTATCTGGTCCGCAGTTCGCGGTTCGGTCTGCTGGGTGTGCTGACATTCAGTTCCGGCGCCTGGGCGCTGAAGAAGCGGGATCAGCATATCGGCTGGTCGGAAGCAGCCCGCGGCCAGAATTTGCAGTACGTGGTCTCGAACGACCGATTCTTGATTCTGCCCACCGTGCACGTGGAGAACTTAGCTTCACATGTACTGGCGCTAGTCATGAGGCGACTCGCCGATGATTGGGAGCAACGCTACAAGATACGTCCGGTGCTGGCCGAGACCTATGTGAATCCGAGCCAGTATAAAGGCACCTGTTATAGGGCAGCCAATTGGACGCCGGTCGGTCCGAGCTCTGGACGTCGGGATGGCATTCGGAAGGAAATTTTTCTATATCCGCTTTCGCCCAACTGGCGCGCATGGCTGTGCGCCGAACCGCCGCCGCCGCGCTTGGGGGAAACGAAGGCGATGGAATCGCCGACAAGCTGGGCACATGCAGAGTTCGGCCGCGTCCGTTTTTATGATAACCGCCTCAAAGAGCGCTTGTATAAGATTGCGGAGGATTTTCATGGATGCCCTCTAGGCTTGATTCCGGAAGCGTGCGGCAGCAAGGCTCGAGCTATGGGAGCGTACCGGTTCTTCGAAAACCCCAAAGTAAGCATGAACGTTCTGCTGGCGTCCCATACCGAAGCGGCGATTGATCGAATCCGCAAGCACCAGATCGTGCTGGCGCCGCAGGACACCACCACGCTGAACTACTCCACGCATCCCATGACGCAAGGCTTGGGGCCGACTGGCACCCAACGCGATCAATCCATCGGATTGCTGCTGCACGATACCCTCGCGATTACTGAAGAAGGTACCCCTTTGGGTGTTTTGGATGCGCAATGCTGGGCGCGCGACCTGAAGGATAAAGGCAAACGCATTCGCCGTAAGCGTCTGCCCATCGAGCAGAAAGAAAGCCAGAAATGGCTGCGCAGTTTCCGCAAAGTGGCCGAGATTCAGAAGGCTTGTCCGAACACGAAGCTGATCAGCATTGGCGACCGTGAATCCGACATCTACGAGTTATTCCAGGAGGCCACCCGTGATCCGAACGGGCCGGGACTGCTGGTGCGCATGAACCGGGCCACCCGCCGCAAAGTGGGCGGCATTCTATTGTGGGATCTCATGTCGGCCCGCCCAGTGGACGGAACCCATCCCTTGCATATCCCGCGCACCCCGAAGCGCCCAGCGCGCGACACCGTTTTGGATGTGCGTTTTGCTTCACTCGACTTGAAACCTCCCAAGCGTCTGAAGAACTGCGCGCCCATTCCAGCGTGGGCCGTGTATGTATGTGGCTTCGAGCACGCCAAGCAACGTGTGCGATGGTACGCCCGGCGTTGGGGAATCGAGGTCTTCCATCGCACGCTCAAGAGCGGTTGCCGCATCAAAGACCGTCAATTGGGCACCGCACACGGCCTGCAGGCCTGCCTTGGTGTCGATATGGTGGTCGCCTGGCGCGTCTTTCATCTGATGATGCTGGCCCGCGAAACGCCCGACTTGCCCTGCACCGTGTATTTCACAGACGAAGAATGGAAGGCCCTCTGCTGTTACACCACCGAAAGCCCACTCTCTCCCAAGCAACCGCCGTCTCTCGACAGTGCGACGCGGATGCTGGGAGCTATGGGTGGCCACTTGGGCCGCAAGCGCGATGGACCGCCTGGAGCGCAAACTCTCTGGCGCGGTCTTCAACGCCTCGATCCCGCAGCCAAAGTGTACCGAATACTCACCACGGGTCCACCGCTTCACGCTTCCGGCCCCTGAATACCGGCGGAGTCATGTGGGAGTAAAGTTCAGCTCGGAGAGGAGGGGTGGCTGCGCCATCAAGAAAATGCTGCGAAGCCTCCTTATGAAGGCGCAGACGGGGTGGTCAGTCCCGGATAACGTTTCAACGTCAGCATTTACCATAATGACCACCCCGTCTGCGCCCGCCTCGGAGGCTTCGCGCCTTTTTCTTACTGGCGCAGCCACCCCTCCTGTTCCAGGAGGGGAACACCCTGTCCTGGCAATTCATTCACACCTTCTATGAGCGAGCCGGTTTTGACCCGCGGTCATAGAACGATGCGCATGAATTGCGCGTGCCTCAAAATGTAGTCGCGGGCTTTAGCCCGCGTTCGTTGAGTTTTCGCGAACCGCCAGGGAACGCGGGCTAAAGCCCGCGACTACAAGAAGCACAAACATTGAACGCGTCCATTTGAAGCGGCGCCAATTCATTCTATGAGCGCCGGTATTTCGTTGATTTCAGGAAAGACCGGCCAGAGTATCATTCGACAACGTTGTTAGTAGGCCACTACCAGAGGAGAAATGACGTGGCAGATGTTCTCAAGGCTTTCAACCTCAAACGCTGGATCGATGAGCATCGTGATCTGTTGAAGCCTCCCGTTGGGGCCGAGATGATCTGGAAAGATTCCCAGTTCATCGTCATGATCATCGGTGGTCCCAACGCTCGTCGAGACTTTCACATCGATCCTGGAGAGGAATTCTTCTACCAGCTCGAGGGTGACATGGTGCTGGAGTATATCGACGATGAAGGCAAGAGGCGGCGGGAGACTATTCGGGCGGGAGAAGTCCTCCTGCTGCCGGCCAATTGTCCTCATTCTCCTCAACGGCCGGCGAATTCCGTGGGGCTGGTAGTGGAACGTGTCCGTGGACCCAACGAACCGGAAGGCTATGCCTGGTATTGCGAACGCTGCGACGCGAAGCTGTACGAGTTGTCGCGGCGAGAAGCAGATCTCCTGGCGGACCTGCGAAAGGTCTCGGAACAATTCAACAACAGCGAGTCTCTTCGAACGTGCACAGCATGTGGGTACCTGCAGCCCATGGCGGCCGCGCCCCGGCTATAGGAGAAGATAATTGATGACGCGTACACGACTCATAACTCTACTATCGTTCTTATCAATGAGCGGCTTGTGTCTCGCCCAGGCCGGCCGGCTTCAACAGCCTGAGAAGACGACGGTCATCCGCGCAGCCAGGCTGTTCGACGGCAAGAGCGAACGTGTCGTTTCGCCGGGTGTCGTCATCGTGTCGGGTGCGAAGATACAAGCTGTCGGCTCGGTAGCCAGTGTTCCAGCCGGCGCGGATATCATCGATCTCGGGGACGCGACGATTCTGCCGGGTTTCATGGACGTTCACACGCACCTCACGTCGCAGGCGAGCGACGACTGGAAGCAGGACGAACTCGACTGGTTCAAGAAGACGGTAGCGGAGCGCACCCTCGAGACCGTCGAGTACGCGCGCAAGACGCTGATGATCGGGTTTACGACCGTACGTGATGTCGGATCCCAGGACATGATGGACATCGGCTTGCGCAACGCTATCCGTGCCGGCAAGATCGACGGGCCGCGCATGCTCGTCGCAGTCCGCGCTATTGGCGCAACCGGCGGGCACTGCGATCCGACCGCGGGTTATCGGCCCGGACTGTTCGACAAGAGCACCGGCGCTGAAGAGGCCGTGGCCAACGGCCCGGACGCTGTCCGCGCTGCCGTTCGTGCGAACATCAAGTACGGCGCCGACATCATTAAAGTGTGCGCCACGGGCGGCGTGCTCTCTCTCACCGACGACGTCAGCGCGCCGCAGATGACTCTGGCCGAACTCCAGGCGCTGGTCGAAGAGGCCCATGCACTGAAACGGAAGACCGCAGCCCACGCTCACGGAGCCGAAGGCGCCAAGCGGGCCATCCGTGCCGGCATCGACTCCATCGAGCACGGAACGTTTCTCGATGACGAAGCCCTGGACATGATGAAAGCTCGCGGCACTTTCTTTGTCCCGACTCTGATGGCGAGCCAGGGACTGCAGGAACAACTTCAGAAGGGGTTGTACTTCCCTCCGCTGATCGAAGCGAAGGCGCGGGCCGCATTGGCTGCGAGGGATCAGACATTCGAGAAGGTCCTCGCCAGGGGCGTGCGCATCGCACTGGGTACCGACGCCGCCGTCTATCCCCACGGCCGCAATGCCGAAGAGTTCCACATGATGGTCGATCGCGGTATGCGGCCCGCTGACGCGCTGAAGGCCGGCACTTCATCCGCCGCAGAATTGATCGGGGTCGCCGATCAGTTGGGAACGCTCGAACCCGGAAAACTGGCGGATATCGTCGCCGTTCCCGGCGATCCAATTCAGAACATACGCCAGACGGAACGAGTGTTCTTTGTGATGAAGGAAGGCGTGGTTTACAAGAGGGAGAAGCCATGAGGGGATATGTAATCGTCGCACTCCTGTCTGTTGCGGCGACATTGACCGCGCAGGCTCCGCCATACGACCTTTTGTTCCGCAACGGCCGGCTCGTGGACGGAAGCGGCAATCCCTGGTATCGAGGCGACGTTGCGATCCGGGGTGACACTATCGTGCGGATCGCTCCATCCATCTCGGAACCGGCTACTCGCGTCGTCGATGTCGGCGGCCAGGTGATCGCGCCCGGCTTCATCGACATCCACAGTCACGCGCGAGCGAACATCTTTAACGTGCCGACGGCAGACAACTACGTCCGCCAGGGCGTCACCACATTGATCGAAGGACCGGACGGTAGTTCGCCCGTGCCGCTCGCTCCATTCCTGGCGAGGCTCGAGACGTTGCGGAAATCGGTGAACATCGGGAGCTTCATTGGCCAGGGTTCCATCCGGTCGGCCGTGATCGGAGAAACAGATCGCAAGCCGACGACTGACGAACTGGAACGGATGCGTGCGCTCGTGGAGCAGGGCATGAAAGATGGCGCGTTCGGGCTGAGCTCCGGCCTGTTCTACGTGCCGGGCGTCTTCTCTTCCACCGAGGAAGTCACCGAACTTGCGAAGGTCGCCGGCCGCTTCGGCGGCATTTACATCTCGCACATGCGCGACGAGACCTCGCACGTTGTGGACAGCGTGAAGGAAACCATTGCCATCGGCGAGCGCGGCGGCCTCCCAACGCAGGTGACACACCACAAGGTTATCGGCCGCGGCAACTGGGGCAAGAGTATCGAGACGCTGCAGCTCATCGATGACGCGCGCCGGCGCGGCGTGGACGCATCCATTGACGAGTATCCCTACACCGCGTCGAGCACGAGCATTCAGGCCGCGCTGTTGCCCGCATGGGCGCAGGAAGGCGGTCGCGAGCGTGTGCTTACTCGCCTCAAGAACCCGGCCACGCGGGCGGATATCAAATCCGAAACGGTGCGGATCATTCGCGAGGAGCGGGGAGGAGGCGATCCCCGGAACATTGTTGTTGCAGGATGCGAGTGGAACGCTTCCCTTGCCGGGAAGAACCTCACCGAGATCACTCAGCTTCGTGGAATGGCGCCGACGCTCGAGAACGCCGCGGAGGCAGGAATCTGGCTCGTTGAACAAGGGAACTGCCAGGGCATCTTCCACGCGATCAATGAACAGGATCTCGAAAGAATCCTCCGCCACCCCGCAACGATGATCGGCTCGGACGGCGAAATACCCACCTTCGGCAAGGCAGCGCCGCATCCACGAAGCTACGGGACCTTCGCGCGAGTGCTGGCGGTATATGTACGCGAGCGGAACACCATTACGCTCGAGGATGCCGTGAGAAAAATGACGGGATTCCCTGCTCAGCGTCTCAGCCTTCTCGACCGGGGATTGCTCCGTCCGGGAATGAAAGCCGACGTGACCGTGTTCGATCCTGCGCGCGTGCGCGACACCGCAACGTTTGATAAGCCCCACCAGTACGCCGAAGGATTCTCGTACGTCGTCGTCAACGGCGAGATCGTCTTCGACGGAAAAGCGATGACATCGGCCCGGCCTGGAAGGGTGTTGTATGGCCGGCGCTAAAGGCTGATGCGAGGTCACCAATACGCAAGAAGGAGCAATTATGAAGAAGCTGATTTTCGTCAGTGTCGCATGGGTCCTTGCAGCTGCCTTCCCCGTTGCACAAACTCCTCGAACTCACGATTTGAAGCTCCTGCCGGAGAATGTCCACTGGGGGTACTATGATCCCACGGTGAAGCCCGTCCTGCGGATACCTTCCGGGGATACGATTCGGGTCGAGACCATGGTCGCGCGTGGACTGCAGCGTTTGAGAGCGACAGGCGTTCGCGAGGAGGAAATACCGGACGCGTTGAAGGTGGTCGAGAATACGGTCAAGGAGCGAGGTCCAGGCGCTCATCCCCTGACCGGCCCCGTCTGGATCGAAGGCGCAGAGCCCGGTGACATGCTGGAAGTGAAGATCGTTGGTTTTGAGTTTCTTCATCCGTACGGCGTCAGCGGGTTCATTCCCAACAACGGTACGCTTCCCGACGACTTCCCGTACGCGGGCTTCAAACTGGTTCGCTTCAACGTCCGCGCAGGGACCGCCGAATTCGCTCCAGGAGTCAATTTGAAACTGGCTCCGTTCTTTGGCTCGATCGGCGTGGCCCCGAACCCGCTGGTCGGCCGCATATCGAGCGGCCCTCCTGGTCCCCACGCCGGAAATCTCGACAACAAGGAGCTCGTCGCCGGATCCACACTCTATCTGCCCGTGCATGTTGCGGGCGCGCTGCTCTCCATGGGAGACGGCCACGCCATGCAGGGCGACGGCGAGGTTACCCTGACCGCGCTCGAGACGTCATTGCGCGGGACCGTGCAAGTCATCCTTCGAAAAGGCAAACGACTGAATTGGCCTCGTGCAGAGACGCCGACCCACTACATTGCCATGGGACTGCATACCGACCTTGACGAGGCCGCACGCCTTGCCACGCGCGAGATGATCGATTTCCTCGTCACCGAAAAAGGGATGAAACGCGACGATGCCTATATCCTCTGCTCGCTGGCGGCGGACCTTCATATCACGCAGCTCGTGGACGGCACGAAGGGTGTTCATGCAATGATCGCGAAAACCATCTTCGCGCGATAGGGCGAGCGAATTTCGCTACTACGAGCTTTCATGGCTGCACATGCTGTGCCAAAATTGTGGCAATCATGATTACAGGCGATTCCGTCGAGAAGGCGTGCTCGGAAGTTGGTGAATATTCGGATGAAAAGATGGTCGGGGAGTTCGACCGGTTCTTCCGGGAGCAGCCTGCGATCTGCGAGTTCGTAGTGGAATTGACGCACGAGAGCGGTCAGAAGATTCAGGAACTATCGCTGTTCCTGGCATACATGGTCTTCAAAGCCATTGAAATGAATGAACCGAACACCCTCGGTCCCGTGACGTCGGAGGCCATAGAAGCCGCCTATCGCGATAGCGAGTCGTGGATTGAGCGCATCAGCGCGACGGAAAGTGAAGAACTGGAATCGACCATCGCGGCGAGCCTCCAAAAGGATACAGAGCCGTATCTCCTTCAATACGTTATCTCCGAACTGAACGCTCCCCTGGACGATGGTTCGGCACTGGACGACGAAGAAAAAGGTGAGGTATTCTTCGTACTCAAAACCGTGATCTCGTCACTGACACCCGAAGAGAAAGGGAGAATCATTGAAATCGAATAAGAAGAAAAAGAAGAGCAAGTCGAACTTGTGGCTGGGCATCGGGGCCGTAGCCTTCCTGGCGGTAATCGCCTGGTTCACGCTCGGTGGCTCGGGCGGTACGTCCCTGCCGGCGGGGCTGAAGCTTGTGGCAACCATGTCACCCAGCTACTTCGCGAACGATCCGAAGGCGCAGGCCGCCTACCAGACCGCAAAAGACATACCGGAGGTCCTCGCGGAGTTGCCTTGTTTCTGCGGGTGCATGCAGAATTTCGGACATGAAAGCAATCTTTTCTGCTTCAGGGACGAGCATGGCTCCGGCTGCTCGATGTGCGAAGACATCGCCCTGGACGCAAGGGACATGCATAAGAAAGGTTTCTCAATCGATCGCATCAAAGAAGCGATACGCTCGCGCTACGGTCGTTCCTCGCAGTGAAAATCCGGCTGAAGTCCGGCACTCTTAATTACCTGGATCAGGGGGACGGCCCGGCCATTCTCCTGATCCATGCGTTTCCTCTCAACCACACGATGTGGCAACCGCAGGTTGCCGTTCTTGCCTCGCGGTTTCGCGTCATCGCTCCGGACATTCGAGGCTTCGGAGAGTCGGCGCCTCCGACGCCCTGGACCATCGAAGAGATGTGCGACGAGCTTGCGGAATTTCTCGACAAGCTGAATGTCAAGACGTGCACCCTCGCCGGAGTTTCGATGGGCGGCTACATTGGTCTTCCCTTTTACTTGAAGTACCCGGACCGCGTTCGCCAGATCATTCTTGCCAACACTCGCGCACGCGCGGACAACGACGCGGAAAAAGCTGCACGAACGGAGATGATCGCCGCTCTCGAGCAGCATGGCGCCGGCATCCTGCCGGATCGAATGCTGCCGCGGCTTTTAAAGCCGAATCCTTCCCCCGAGGTCGTTCACCTGGTTCGAGGCATGATGGCGAACGTCAGCGCTTCGGCCGCGATCTACGCGGTCATGGCCATGCGCGACCGCCCCGATTCGACTCCGCTTCTGCATCGCGTCAAGTCACCTGCGCTGGTTGTGGCCGGCGAACACGACGTGATTACCAACATCGACGAATGCCGCTCGATTGCAGAAGCAATTCCAGGCGCACAGTTCGCTCTCATCTCCAATGCAGGACACCTCAGCAATCTGGAAAACCCGGACGAATTTAACCGCGCGTTGATGGGATTTCTTCTTTAAACCTGGCGGTTGAAAAACTTCTCCATCGCCTGAAGGTCAATCGGCTTCGAGAAGTAGATCAGACCTTCCTGCTCCAGGAACTGAATTGTGGATGGATTGCTGGTATCGCCCGTAAGAAAAACCACGCGATGGCGATATGAAGGATTGACCGCGCAAAGCTGTTTGTAGAGGTCGATACCGCTACCGCCGGGCATCTTGATGTCGGTGATGATGAAGTCGTAGTCGTTTCTCCTCGCGAGCCCCAAAGCTTCCTCCATTGTGGATGCCGTATCGACCATGCTCCCGCGGCGCGAAAGCGCGGCCTGGATGATGGCTCCGATTTCCAGCTCATCATCGACGACAAGGAATCTACTGGGGAGTACCTGGCCGGCTGGAATCCGGGGGATTCCTCCATGGGGGCGGGCGTCGTCGATCGGCAGTTCAATACATGCCTCGGTTCCCTGGCCGACCTGACTTTGAATGTGGATCTGGCCGCCATGTTCGCGAATGATTCCGTAGGAGATCGAAAGCCCGAGCCCGGTCCCTTTCCCGACGGGCTTGGTCGTAAAGAAGGGATTGAACACTTTTTTCAGATCCGTCTTCTTTATTCCGGTCCCGTTATCCTCGATTCTGATGCAAACGGCGTGATCGGACGCTTCCGTCCTGATCAGAATCCTGGGCGAACGGCTTCCCGAGAGGACGGCGTCCTGCGCGTTATTGATCAGGTTCAACAACACCTGCTGGATTTGATGCGGGTCGGCGAATACGGGAGGCAGGGTGGGGCAGAGATCCTTCTCGAGCCGGATTCCACTGGTGTGAAGATCGTACTCTTTCAACCGCAGGGCCGCGTTGACAGCCAAATTCACTTCCGTGCGCACGCGTTCCGGCTTCCGCTTTCGCGCAAATGCCAGGAGGCTCTGCACGACGTTCGCTGCCCGAAGGGCGCTCCGCCGGATCGCCTCTACTTTCAAGCGCTGTTCGGGAGCCAATCGTCCTTCTTCCAGAAGCAAATCCGAATAGCCGGTCACGATGGCCAGAGGATTATTCAGCTCATGTGAAGTGCCCGCCACGAGCTCGCCCAGCGTGATCATCTTCTCGGATTGAATGACGGCATCACGCGCCGCCTTCTCGTGCGTGATGTCCTGGACGATTGCAACGATCTCGATCAGTTTTCCATTTTCGAGGACCGGCGTACTGCTCAGGAAACCGTCGAACATTACCCCACTGCTCTTGCGGGCGGAGACCTCGCCTTTCCATTCGGGAGGTTGCTCGAGCGAAAGGACCCTGGCAGCGCTCTCCGCACCGATGAGATCCTTGAGCTGCTTTCCAAGCACGTCTCCAAACATTCGTATGCCGGCGTCGTTAAGGTAGGTGACCTGGCCATCGGACCGGGCAATCAGAATCGTGTCCGCTATTCGAGAAATGGCATTGAATTCCGCCTGGCGCGAATTCGCCGTGCTCTCGGGAAGGTTCTTGAAATTGGGCGCCGCGACACTTGCGATTCCGGCTCCCAGCAATCCACAAAACAGGGCGACCAGGGCCGCACTCCATATGTACACGCCGAACAGGAGGGCAGGAAGAGTCGTGAAGCAGATTGCCAGGAAAATAAGCAACGAACGAACTGAGTTTTTAACCTTCATTACGCGCTGCGATTCAGAATGAACTCGGGAATGCTGATAATCGCGCTACGATATATTGAAGGCGGGAATTCCTCAAGCATTTGAATGGCGCGGCGGGCATAATCGTATGCAAGTAAACGCGTTCGGTTCAAAGCATCCGAGCGTTCCACAAGGCTTAGAATTTCCGCCTGGTCCACAGATCGAAAATCCCTCTCATCCAGAACTTTTTGAACCTTGACGGTATCTTCCGGGCCCCCATGGCGAATGGCGAACAGAACAGGCAGCGTCATCTTTCCTTCTTTAAGGTCGCTGGCGACAGGCTTACCCAGTACAGCTTTGGTCGACGTGAGATCCAGTAAATCATCGACGAGCTGAAAAGCCATGCCCAGACCCTTTCCAACTTCGGCGAGACGATCTGCGGAGCCGTGGTTCATCCCGGCCGTGAGTGCGGGCAACTTGGTGCAACCGGAAAAGAGGTAGGCGGTCTTGCGCTCGACGATGTCGAGCAATTGTTCCTCGGTGATCTCGGACTTGCCGAGGAGCGTGAGCTGCAGCAACTCGCCTTCGACCATCTTTTGGGTGATATCGATCAGCGTGTTCAGCACTTCAAAATTCTTTTCGCCGAGCGCGACAGCGAACGATCGCATGTAAAGCCAGTCGCCGGCCAGAACGGTCATCGAGTTTCCCCAGTGAACGTTGGCCGAAGGACGGCCGCGGCGCATGTCGGCGGCATCGATGATGTCGTCGTGCACCAGCGTCGCGTTATGAAGGAATTCGACGACGGCCGCCAGGCGGATGACCGAAGGAGAAACGGGCCCGAGCATCTTCGCAGTCAGTAGCAGTAAGGCCGGACGCAGACGTTTGCCGCCCGCATTCAGGAGGTATTCGCCGATTTCGGAAATCGGAAGAATGTCCGAGCGCGTGTACTGTCTCAGCTCTTCTTCGACGAGTCCAAGCTCCGGCGCCACAAGCTCATAAATTTCCAGTGGTGTCATCAGCATACCGCGAATGGATTTTACGATGATTTCGGAGCAAACAGGCTGCTGAAATTGGCTGACACCTGTGCGCCAAGCTCATCCGGAGATACGCCTTGTAATGCGGCGATAAACCGCGCCGTGTCCGCCACAAAGACGGGCTCGTTACGTTTCCCTCGATGTGGGACGGGCGCGAGATAAGGACAATCCGTTTCAATCAGAATGCGATCCGCGGGAAGCTGCCGCGTGAGTTCGGCCAGCGGCTGGGCCCTGGGAAACGTGACGATACCCGAGAAGGAGACGAGAAACCCAATGCTCAAGGCGAAGCGGGCCAGCTTCTCGCCCGACGTAAAACAGTGAAGGACGCCTCGCGAGGGCGCTTCTTCTTTCAGGATCTTCTCCGTGTCTTCGTCGGCATCGCGCGTGTGAACGATGACGGGAAGGTTGAGCTTTCGGGCCAGCCGAAGCTGCCTGCAAAATACTTCGCGCTGAACGTCACGTGGAGAGTTGTCGTAATAGTAATCGAGCCCGGTTTCCCCGATTGCGAGAACACGCGGATGTTTCGAAAGGTTCTCCATGAGAGCGTAATGGCGTTCTTCCACTTTGGAGGCATCGTGAGGATGAACGCCGACGCTTGTGTAAATCCAGTCGTGGGCTTCTGAGATTGGGATCCCGCAGCCCATCTGGTCCGGCCCATTTCCGTTCCCGATGGTCAGTATCTTTCGGACGCCGGTATCCCACGCGCGTTGAAGCACAGCCGCGCGATCCACATCGAATTTGGGGTCATCCAAATGGGCGTGAGAGTCAACAAGCATTGATCATATCCCACTCACCTCAGGCGAGCCCCATTGGGAATATCCTCCTGAAAGCCCGCGAGAACCGGAGTCCCTTCAGCTCCGATGGACGCCGCGACGACCATGCCCTGCGATTCGAGTCCCCGCATCGTTCTGGGTTGAAGATTGGCGACGATAACGACCTTTCTTCCCACAAGCGCTTCAGGCTGGTACGCCCCGGCAATGCCGGCCAGAATCTGGCGCTTCTCAAAGCCCAGATCGACAACCAGCCGCAGGAGCTTGTCCGATTTCTTCACACGCTCCGCTTCCAGGACCGTGGCGACGCGCAGATCCACCTTGGCAAAATCGTCGATCGTGATCGTCGGACTGACCGGCGATTCGCCCTCGGGACTCGCGCCGGCCGGCGCCGTTGAAGTACCCGCCTTTTGCTCACTCAGGTTCTCCATCTTCTTTATCACCTCTTTCGGATCGAGCCGCGGAAACAATGCCGCGCCACCACGTATCGTCTTGCCGGCCAGCTCTTCACTCCATCGCAACTCGTTCAAGCGAACGGCCACCACTCTTCCCTCGAGCCCAAGCTGTTCCCATAGAGTTTGTGCGGTCTTCGGAATGACAGGCGCGACGAGCACGGCAATCAGGCGCAGGGATTCGGCCGAGTGAAACAACACGCTGTCCAGCCTTTTCGCCTCTGACGGCTTTTCCGCGATCGCCCAGGGCTCGTTCTCAACGATGTACTTGTTGACGCGCGATATCAGCTCCCAGACATTTTCCAGGGCACGCGAAAAATTGTAGTCGTCGAAGTTTGCTCGATAGCTGTCAATGACGCGCCCTGCCAGATTGCGAACCTCGGCGTCTCCCTTCGCCTCGCCCTGCCAGGGAACACGGCCCGACCGGTATTTGGAAATCATTGCGGTGGTGCGGCTCAGCAGATTTCCAAGGTCGTTCGCCAGATCGCTGTTGTAGCGCTGAACAATGGCTTCCAGGGCGAAATTGCAGTCCTGGCCGAAGACCATCTCTCGCAGCAGGTAATAGCGCAGCAGCTCGGAGCCGAAGACTTCATTCAGTGTAAACGGATCCTGAACGTTTCCGCGCGACTTCGACATCTTCTGTTCGTCGGAAAGCCACCAGCCATGGCCGAAGACGGATGTGGGGACGGCGACGTTGGCTGCCATCAGGAATGCCGGCCAGTAAACAGTGTGGAAACGCAGAATGTCCTTCCCAACCAGGTGCTCGCCCGGCCAGTACTTTGAGAACTTCACATCATCGACCTTGAAACCGGCACCGGTGAGATAGGCGGTGAGCGCATCGAACCAGACGTAGAAGACATGTGATGGATCGTCCGGCAGAGGGATTCCCCACTTCAGCGTCTTACGGCTGATCGAAAGGTCTTTCAGGCCTCCCTTGACGAATGAAGCGATCTCGTTCCGGCGGCTTTCCGGCCGGATGAACTTCGGATTCTTTTCATAAAGCTCCAGCAGGCGGTCCTGAAATGCCGAGAGCTTGAAAAAGTAACTCTCTTCGGAAAACCACTCGGTGAGGCGCCCACAATCGGGACACTTGGCAGGTGTCGATGGATCGCTCTCCGGCGCGTATGCCTCATCCGAAACACAATACCAGCCCGAGTACGCGCCTTTGTAGATGTATCCGTTGGCCTTCGCGCGGGTATAAAGCTCGATCACGGCGAGGTCGTGGCGAGGCTCTGTCGTCCGGACGAACTCGTCGTACTCGATACCGATCGACTTCCACAATTCCAGGTAGAGTTTGTGGACCCGGTCCGCAAGTGCTTTCGGTTCCACCCCTTCCTTTTTGGCCGCACGCTCGATCTTCTGTCCATGCTCGTCTGTGCCACAGAAGAACTTGACGTCAAAACCCATCATGCGTTTGTATCGGGCAATCGTGTCGGCAACGATCGTTGTATAAGTGCCGCCCAGATGCGGCGGAGCGTTCACATAGTAAAGCGGCGTTGTGAAGTAGAACGTTTTGGCCATAGAAAATTAGTTTAGCTGAATTTGCAGACTTACTGTAGCGCCGGTCTATGACCGCCGAAAGACCGGCGCTCACAGAGCGCCGCTACAGTACGTGGATGCTCATGTATGCCGCAATGGCCTGGGCCTGAACGAGCTTCAGCGGGACGTTCTTCTCGCGCGCGATCCGGGCGCAGTCCTCATATTCGGGGGCGTAATTGACCACTTCTCCATCGAGCCTGGAGACCTTGATTTTCACCTTGCCGTATTCAGTCTCGACTTCAACAAATTCGCGAGCGAGAGTATTGCGCTCGGCGCTGTGGCGGCGAACGCCGATCGTGGTGGTTTCCTGAAAGATGATTCGGCAAAGAGCGTCCGCACTATCCGAAGGCGCCAGGACCTGGAGGAGGTGCCCGGGCCGTCCCTTCTTCATCTGGACCGGCAGCGTGAAGACATCGAGGGCGCCGGCGGCGAGGAGTTTCTCCGTCACATAACCGAAATTCTGGGGTGTCATGTCGTCGATATTCGCTTCGATAACGACAACCTTGTCCGGCTCCGGCAAAGGAGCGGACGTACGCTCTTCTCCGGTCATCAGCCGGAGGCAATTCGGAAACTCGTCGAACTGCTTCGTACCGGCACCGTAGCCGATCTTGTCGATGGCGAAGCCCTGAATGGGCTCGAAGCGATCCACAACGGCGGCCAGAATCGCCGCGCCGGTCGGCGTCACCAGCTCCGTATTGGCGTGCTTCTGGTAAATCGTCGCGTGGCGCAGCAGGTCCGCAGTCGCCGGGGCAGGGACCGGCAGGATTCCGTGCTGGCAGTGAATGAAGCCGCTTCCGATGTTGATCGCGGAGCACAGAAACCGCTCGACGCCAAGGGCATCGAAGCCAATCGCGGAGCCCACCGTATCGACGATCGAGTCTACGGCGCCCACCTCGTGAAACTCCACGTCTTCGGGTGGAATGTGATGAACCTTGCCCTCGGATATCGCCAGCTTGGCGAAGATGTTCGTGGCAATGCGCTTCGTATTCGGATTGAGATTGCTCTTCTCAATCATTTCGAGGATTTCCGACGCCTTTCGATGGAAATGAGCATGACCGTGGTGGCCATGGTGATGGTGATCGTCACTTCCCTCCATGAGCACATCGAATTTCATGGCGCTGAGATTCGAGCGCACCACCCTGGAGGCCTTCAATTCGTAGCCCTCAACCGGCAACTTCTTCAATTCGGTCTTCAGGTAATCGAAGTCCACACCCAGGTCCAGCAGCGCACCTATGGTCATGTCACCGCTGATTCCGGAAAAGCAATCGAAGTACAAGGTAATCATATGCAGCAGGACTGAAATCTTAACATCTTCGCCGTGTTAACATGCCCTTTATGCTACTGGACCTTCACGCACGCATTAAGGATGTGCTGCGGTCGACGATTCGCTCCCAGTGGAATATCGAGCCGCCCGAAATCACCCTCAGTCAAACACCCAAAATCGAGCTGGGCGAACTGGCCACACCGGTGTCGCTGGCGCTTGCAAAGCAGCTCCAAAGGGCTCCGAGGGGAATTGCCGAGGAGTTGATAGCCAGGGCCGGAAAGATTGAAGGCATCGAACGAATGGAAGTGGCCGGCGCCGGCTACATCAACTTCTACGTCGACCGGGCGGCTACCCTTCGCGGTAGCCGTGTGCGCGGATTCGCCACGGAGGGGGGCAAGGTGATCGTCGAGCACACGAACATCAATCCCAACAAGGCGGCTCACATCGGACATCTGCGGAATGCTGCGATCGGGGACACGTTTGTCCGGATCCTTCAGGCGGCAGGCCGCAACGTCGAGATCCAGAATTACATCGACAATACGGGCGTCCAGGTAGCCGACGTCATTGTAGGTTTGAAGCACGTTGAGAAGAAGACGATCGAGGATATCCAGCGGATGATCAAAGACAGCTCTGTGAAATTCGATTACTACTGCTGGGACGTTTACGCGAGAGTGGCTGCGTTCTACGAACTGGAAGATCCCAAACACACGCTGCGTGCCGAAACACTGAAGGAAATAGAAGAGGGCAAGAGCGAGACGGCCCGGATGGCCGAACTGGTCGCCATGACGATCGCGCGTTGTCACCTTCGAACGATGGCGCGAATCAATGTCCATTACGACCTGCTGCCGCGCGAAAGCGACATCCTGCACCTGAAATTCTGGGACTACGCGTTCCGGGAGCTTCGACAGAGGGACGCGATCTTTTTTGAAAGCGAAGGCAAGAACAAGGGCTGCTGGGTCATGCGTCTCGAATCGGAAGGCCATGACGACGACAAGATCATCGTGCGATCCAATGGAACCGTGACCTACGTCGGCAAAGACATTGCCTATCAGCTCTGGAAGCTCGGGCTGCTGAAACAGGATTTCAGGTACGACGTCTTCGAGGCGCAGGAAAACGTCTGGGTTACGACCTCGTCCGCCGGCACGCCTAACCATCCGTCTTTCGGAGGCGGCGATACCGTGTACAACGTGATCGATGTTCGCCAGTCGTATCTCCAGAACGTCGTCCGGCAGGGACTACTCGGGCTCGGTTATGAAGAGCAGGCGCGGCGCTCCATCCACTTTTCGTATGAGGTCGTTGCGTTGACGCCGGCCTGCGCGGAGGAACTGGGCATAGAGATTTCGGACGAGGATCGAAAGAGGGCGCACATTGAGGTATCCGGCCGCAAGGGACAGGGCGTCAAGGCGGACGACCTGCTCGATACGCTCGAAAACGATGCGAAGCAGGAAGTCGCAAAACGCAATCCTGAACTTCGCAAGTCCGAAGTCGCTGAGATCGCGCACCGGATCGCTGTCGGCGCTCTGCGCTACTTCCTGCTGAAGTTCACAAGAAACGCCATCATCGCCTTTGACTTCCGGGAGGCGCTGAACTTCGACGGTGAAACGGGCCCGTACCTCCAGTACGCCGCGGTTCGCGGCAACAACATCATTAATAAGCTCCGTGAGGCAGAGCCGGATTTTGATTTCAGCCGAGTCCACCAGCTGCTGAACGATCCCAAGCTCGAGGCTTTCCTGAATGAATCGAACGATATTTGGGAATTGCTCTACCTGGCCCTCCGCCTGGACGAGATCGCAAATCAAGTGATCATGACCCTGGAGCCCGCAACGCTCGCCAAATACGCCTTCACGCTGGCCCAGCGATTCAGTCTCTTCTATCACCGCTACCGCATCATCTCGGAAGAGGATCCACAGAAGCGGCTTTTCTATGTTCTCGTTGTGGATCTTGTGCGCGAGTCCCTCACCAAGGCCCTGGATCTCATGGGCATTGAAGTCCCCCGCCGGATGTGAGGAATCGTGCCTCGTTTCATCGCCGACGTCATGGTCGGTAAACTCGCGCGCTGGCTGCGGGTGCTGGGATTCGATGTCGCGTACTCGAACAAGTATGAAGACGACGAAATCATTCGGATCGCCGAAGCTGAAAACCGCGTGATTCTCACACGCGACACTGGCCTGGATGCTCGTCCGGGCCAGGCCCAGTGTATTCTCATCGAAAGCGGAGATTACGAGGATCAGATCCAGCAGGTTCTCCGGAAATTCGGGCTCAAAGAATTCGACATGTTCTCCCGGTGCCTCGAATGCAACACTTCCCTGCAGAAAGTCGATAAAGAGGCCGTCTTCGAGAAAGTTCCGCCCTACGTGTACCTGACCCAGGAGCGCTTCGCCGTCTGCCCGTCCTGCGACCGGGTGTACTGGCACGGCACACACGCAGATGAAATGCTCAAACGGCTCCGCCTGTCTTGAGCTTTGCAGTGCAATGCACTACATTGTCGCAAGCCATGGCCAGGACGATTGGAACGCAAGCCGCAGTTGAACAGCCCTCGGGTCTGGTGCGGGCGATCGGCCGCTGGAGCCTGGCGGCGCTGATGGTCAACACGATGATCGGCGCGAGTATCTTCGGTACTCCGTCGCTCATCGCCGGCCATCTTGGAAGACTCAGTCCTGCAGGCTATCTTGTCGCGGCGGCGGGTCTGGCCGTAATCATGGCATGTTTCGCCGAGGTGGCCTCCCAGTTTCCAGAAGCCGGCGGACCCTATCTCTACGCGCGGGAAGCCTTCGGACAATTCGTGGGCATTCAGATCGGATGGCTTACTTGGCTGTCGCGAATCTCCGCAGGATCTGCGGTGGCAAACCTGTTTATCAGCTACCTGAGCGAATTTCTGCCGGCCGTCAACAATCCGATCGCAAGAACCGGAGTCCTGGCGCTGCTGATTGCGGTTCTCGCAACGGTGAACTACCGGGGAGTGAACGGCGGCAATCGCCTCAGCAACTTCTTTACCGCCGCGAAGCTTCTGCTCCTTGTGCTTTTCATAGGTGGAGGGCTCATGGCGCTGGCGTTGCAGCCCGGCGTCCGTGTTGCTCCCGCCACAGTTCCCGTGACCGCTGCGCATTGGTTCGAAGCGATCATTCTGATGGTCTACGCGTTTGCAGGATTTGAGGCTGCATTGCTGATCTCCGGTGAGGCACGCAATCCGCGCCGAGACATTCCAATCGCGCTGCTTGGCGCTTTGATCACAACGACGTTACTGTATATCGCCATGCAGTACGTCGTGATTTACACACTTCCCGACGCAGCAGCAAGCGCAAAGCCGGCCGTGGACGCAGCGCGCCGGTTCCTGGGACCGCTTGGTGTATCGCTCGTCGGCGCCGGCGCTCTGGTTTGCATTTACGGCTATATGAGCGCCAGCATGCTGCACACGCCGCGTCTTACATTCGCGATGGGTGAACGGCGCGATTTCCCCAGGTTTTTCGCGGCTATTCATCCGCGGTTTCGCACTCCGTACTTGTCCATTGTGACCTTTTCTGTGCTCCTGCTTCTGTTTTCGGCCGGAGGGACTTTTCGCTGGAACGCAACACTCGCGGCGGCTTCCCGGCTGTTCATTTACGGCTCCGTTGCCGGAGCTCTCATTGTAATGCGCAGAAAGAGGCCTCGTGCGGATGCGTTTCGTCTCCCCGCCGGAATGCTGTTCGGTGTATTTGGCCTCATATTCACGGGTGTTTTGATCACACGGATGCACATCCCGGAGCTGGTGGTTTTTGCATGCACTTTTGCCATCGCGCTTGCCAATTGGCTCGCGGTCCGCAGGCAATCGGAATAAACTGCTCGCAACTGGAGAAGAAAATGAAACGGTCAGTGCTTTTGGGATTGCTTTTCGTGGCGATTGCGGTGGTTCCGATTGCCGCGCAAATGCAGCAGGAGAGGGTCGACCTGGACGCGATCTTCAGAATCAAAGACGAAGGGCTCAATCGCTCGCAGGTCATGACCATCATGAGTTACCTCACGGACGTTCACGGGCCGAGGCTCACCAACTCTCCCCAGATGAAGTCCGCGGCCGAATGGGCACGGAAGAAACTTCTGGAATGGGAGCTGGTCAACGCGAAGTTCGAGTCGTATCCATTTGGCCGCGGCTGGTCGAATGAGAAGATGTTTGCATCGATGACGATCGACGGACACGCCTATCCATTGATCGCCTACCCGAAAGCCTGGACGCCCGGAACCACCGGTTTGAAATCCGGCGAGGCCCTTCTGGCTGTAATTCAAAACGACGCGGACATCGACAAGTTCCGCGGCAAGCTGGCCGGCAAATACGTCCTGACCATGGCAGCTCGCAACGTTCCCGCTCTCTTCGAGGCCCAGGCGGCGCGCCTCACCGACGAGCAGCTAATTGCCCGCGGGCGCCTGAACGTCAACCCGCCGGGGCAGCGCGGTGGGGGTGGTGCCGGTAACAACGCGGCGTTCAATAAGAAGCGTACCGAGTTCTACCTCAGCGAAGGCATCGCGGGAACGGTGGAGGCCGGCACGGGTAGCGGAGGGACGGTATTCGTCCAGTGTTGCGGCGCTCTTCGCGATCCGAAGAGCCCGCCCGAACCAGCGCAGATCGTCATGGCCGTCGAGCAATACAACCGCATCGTTCGCAATCTCGAGAAGAGTGTTCCGGTTACCCTCGATTTCGACATTCAAAACAAATTCTACGAGGACGATCTGAACAGCTTCAACATCATTGCTGAGATTCCCGGCAGCGACAAAGCGGACGAGATCGTCATGCTTGGCGCTCACTTTGATTCATGGCACACGGGAACGGGAGCCACCGATAACGCTGCCGGATCCGCAGTGATGATGGAAGCCGTTCGCATTCTCAAGGCCACCGGACTGCGCATGCGGCGCACCGTGCGTATCGCGCTGTGGACCGGCGAGGAAGAAGGTCTGCTGGGATCGGATGCGTACGTGAAGGAACATTTCGGCGACCGAAACACGATGAAGCTCAAGCCGGACCATTCGAAGCTGGACGCGTACTTTAACGTCGACACCGGCACAGGAGCCATCCGCGGAATCAACCTCAATGGGAACGAGCTGGCGGCTCCAGTCTTTGAAGCCTGGACAAAACCGTTCAACAACATCGGAATGACGCTGGTTTCCGTGGGCGCTCCACGCCAGCCACCGACGAGTATCGGCGGCACGGATCACACGTCATTCGATGCGGTCGGCCTGCCCGGCTTCAGCTTCGCCCAGGACCCGATCGAGTACAATACGCGCACGCACCACTCGAATATGGATGTCTATGACCGGATCCAGGCGCCCGATATGATGAAGAACGCGGTGATCGTCGCGTCGTTTGTGTACCACGCGGCGAATCGCGATCAGATGATTCCGCGCAAACCGTTGCACAGGGCTCCCGCGGAGAATAAATGACTGTAGCGGCGATCTATGACCGCCGGCAATTCACCAATTGCGGGATCGCCGGCGGTCATAGACCGCCGCTACAGTGCAAAGCCAAGGAGTAACCCTTATGAGATTCCTTCTGATCCTGCTTATGGCATTGCCGCTTTACGCGCAAGACAACGGCCCGGCGCGCGCCGACTGGCTGCACTACGGGGGCACGCAGCTCTCGTGGCGCTACAGTGCTCTCGATCAGATCAATACCACCAACGTCAGGAATCTCCTCCCGGCCTGGATCTTTCAAACCGGCGACTACGCGGAGAATCTCCACTCCACGCCCATCGTTGTTGATGGTGTGATGTACCTCATCTCGGCGCGCGCTCAGGTCAACGCGCTCGATGCGGCCACCGGCCGCGTGATCTGGCAATACCGGTACCCCACACCCAGGCCCGGCATTCCCGGCAGTCATTCCGATTTCATCCAGAATCGCGGCGTCGCCGTCGGCGATGGCAAGGTCTTCTTTGGCACGAAGGACAACTTCGTGGTCGCGCTCGATCAGAAGAGCGGCCGCGAGGTCTGGAAAGTCAGCGTCGATGATCCTAAACAATGCGGCTGCAACATCACTGCCGCGCCGCTCGTCGTAAAGGACAAGGTCATCATCGGCGGCAATGGCGGCGATCAGGCGCATCGCGGCTACCTGACCGCCTTCTACGCCAAAACCGGCCGGCTGGCGTGGCGCTGGTATGTGGTTCCCGGTCCGGGCGAAAAGGGAAATGAAACCTGGAAAGGTGACAGCTGGCGGTTCGGCGGCGGATCACCCTGGCTCACCGGTTCCTTCGATGCGGACCTGAATCTGGTTTACTGGGGCACTGGTAACGCGGCGGCCGATTTCTACGATGGCGATCGTGTTGCTCCCGGAACCAACAAGACTCGGGACGTAAATCTCTATACCGCCAGCGTCGTTGCGCTCGACGCCGACACGGGAAAGCTGCGATGGTATTACCAGGAGGTCCCGGACGATGTCTGGGACTTCGATTCTTCTTACGAAGTCCTTTTGATGGACCGGCAGATTCGCGGCCAGACGCGAAAGATCCTGGTTCACATGAACAAGAGCGGCCTGACCTTCGTCCTCGACCGCGCAACCGGGGAGTATCTTGGGTCCTTCAACGTCCCTGAAGTGTTCAATTGGATTAGCGGAGTCACCGACGACGGTAAACTCGCCGGCCGCTACGAACCCGAACTCGGTGAAACGAGATCTTTCTGCCCCAGTGCCGCCGGCGCCAAGAGCTGGAACTCCATGGCCTACTCGCCGCGCACGGGCTTCATCTACACGCCCACGAATGAAATCTGCACCGACGTCACGCCTAATGACAACAAGCCGGAAGAGGGACGCTTCTTCATGAACGGCGCTTTCCCTATGAAGCTGCCGCCGAATCGCACCGCTTACAGCCATGTGGACGCCTGGGACCCTGCCACGGGCAAGCGAATCTGGAGCATGCCTTACAAGTTCGTTCTGCTTTCATCGATGCTTGCGACCGCCGGCGACCTCGTGTTCACGGGTGATCCCGAGGGCAATTTTTTCGCGCTCGATGCGCGAACGGGCAACAAGCTTTGGAGTTTTCAGACCGGCGCCGGCCATCGCGGATCGGCGATTTCATATTCCGTGAATGGCAGGCAATACATTGCGGCAACCAGCGGCTGGCACCAGACCCTGGTCGGCGGGGCCGCCGCCGGGCTCTTCCCCAACGAAAACTTTCGCCTGGGATCCACGCTGGTCGTATTCGCTCTGCCCGAGGGATCGAAATAGTTCTTACTTGAGTTTGATAACCCGGGCGGGATCGATCCGCACCACGGTGTAGGTAATCGATTCCTGAATCTCTGAAAAGCCGTGTGAGGTCCCCGCGGGGATGATGACCATGTCACCCTTCGCGACCCGGCGGCTCACACCGCCTTTAATGCCGCTGCCACCGATACCAGGACCACTGAGCTGGGTGACGGTCTCAGAACTGTTCTCGCGGCGCTGGGGATTCACTAACTCGCCGCCCGTTACAAACGTTCCCGACCCTTCGGTGATTTGATACACTTCCGAGACCTTGTCGTGTATCGCGGCGTTATTGGGACCGGCTCCCTTTTCTCGATGGACGACCGCAACACCAATGTGGTGTCCCCCGGCATCGACCGTGCGAATCGGAATATCGGTCGTCTTGGTTGCGATCTCCTGTTTCACGGTCGCCTGAATATCGGCTGCTTTTACATCAACCGCAGGAAGAGATCGCGTTGAGTTTGCCTGAACAAGCACCAGCATGACTGCAAGAATCCTGAACATTCCGCGCTCCTTTCTTCACATCCGATGACCGCAATTCTTGTGCTTTTTCACTGGAGCGTAAAGAAGTAAATGCGGGAGCGCGCCGAGCCGGGCGGGCCAGGCCGGTACTCGCGTCCGGTAGATTACTTCCGGCCGTTCGAATTCCCGTTCATTTTCGAATAGCAACTCGGATGGTAGGTCTTCCCCTTTTTCACTGTCCGGTGCTCGTAGGGCGCGATCCGAATCGAGCAGCGGTGGCACCAGACCGGGGCAATAGGTTCGGAAACGGTTGAGCGTGCTTTCAAACTCTTCACGGTTCTTGCTTCTCCTTGATTTCAAAGCTACATCCGATGAAACCCGCTCCCAGCGTGGATTGTAGCTCATTGGAGGGACGCCTATCTTAGAGCAATGGCACTCGGATTTGCACAAAAAAAGACGAATTTCTTGGTGTTGCAGAACCGTTTATTTTGTGTTGACGGCAGTCTTCCAACGTGCCTGCCACTTCGCCTTCAAGGCGGCGCGGCCGACCTCCTGTCCACAAAGGTAAACTTTGTTGATTTTGCGGGAGTTGGCGATGTTTTCGAGGAGTTGGCGTCCAGGACGATGAAGTCGGCATTTTTCCCCGCTGCCACCATGCCCGTATTGATGTGTGCAGCTTCGGCCGAATCCCTCGTGGCGGCGACGCCATCCAGGCGGGCTTTCCGACTGTAGCGGCGGTCTATGAGCGCCGGTTTTCCTTGAAAAATGCCTGAAACCGGCGGTCATAGACCGCCGCTACAGTGGAAAAATTGTTCCGAATATGTGAGCGAAATTCTGACTCAGGCGACAACGAGCAGAGAAGACGCGATCTTTTTCAGGCGGCGC
>WNFT01000952.1_pt1 | contig 24571 bp, 18 predicted proteins | sample 5400191 | NCBI WGS metagenome assembly WNFT01 (sample SAMN13153359, study PRJNA577476) | soil metagenome | isolation source: 80 cm saprolite under Madrone tree | place: USA:California | collected 2016-06-14 | reverse complement strand
GCAGGCGCAGATGAAGCTGCTGGCCGAGCAGAATCAGACGCTGCTGCAGAAGGAGCTCGAGCTCGAGCGGCAAGTGGCGCAGCAAGCCGCTGTCGCGCAGGCGGCGGCCGCGCAGGCGTCAGTGGCAAGGGCGCCGGTACCGCAGGCGTCCGCGCCGGTGCCGCTTGCGCAGGCGATGCCCGGCGCGGCCCCCGCCGTTACGGCCGCGTCGGGCGCGAGGCCGGCGACGACAGTGTCCGGCGATGCATCCGGTGCGCCCGGAGCGGCGTCTGCTTCGGCCGGAGCGGCGTTTTCCAACGTGCGGCTCTGGGGTTACGGCGAGATCTACTACACCCGTCCGACCCGCGACCCGGGCAAGGCGCAGGCGGATCTCGCGCGCGCGGTGTTCGGCATCGGCTATGCGTTCGACAGCCGCACGGAGTTCAATTCTGAGTACGAAGTAGAGCATGCGATCGCGTCGTCCACGGACTCGGGCGAGTTCGAGGTCGAGCAGTTCTATGTCGATCGCCAGCTGAACGATGCGGCGACTCTGCGGGCGGGACTCTACTTGATGCCGTTCGGCCTGCTGAACGAGCACCACGAGCCGACGAATTTCTACGGCGTGCAGCGCAACTTCGTCGAGACCTTGATCATCCCGAGCACCTGGCGCGAGGGCGGCTTCAATGTCCACGGCGACATCGCGCAGGGGTTTAGCTGGAATGCCGGGGTCACTACGGGGTTCGACCTATCGAAGTGGAACTACACCCCGGAGTTTCCGCTGTATGCGACGGCGCTCGACATCGTGCGCAGCGGCGCTGCGCCGTTGCAGGCGACGCATCAAGAGCTGCAGCTCGCCAATGCTCACGACTTGAGCCAGTACGTCGCGCTCGGCTACTACGGTGTGCCGGGACTCAACCTGGGCGCGGCGATCAGCAGCGGCAAGGCGGTCAAGGTCCCGGCTCCGCCGAATGCGCCGCTCTTGGGAAGTCAGCGCGTGACTCTCTGGGAAGCGCACGCACGGTGGACGCCGGCGAAGTTCGACCTATCGGCGTTGTACGCCCATGGCTCGATCAGCAACTTAGGGAATGCGAACGCCGCCAATCCGGGATCGCCCAATCCGATTCCCTCGGAATTCTATGGGTATTTCGCGCAGGCGGCGTACGGGCTGTGGGAGCACGGCGACTACCGGCTTGCTCCCTTCGTGCGCTGGGAACGCTACAACATGGGCTCGCGCTATGCCGGCACCGCGGGTCCGGTGGTGCCCACCGGGTTGGTCCCGCTCTCGGCGAGCCCAAGCGACTACGGTTACTGGCCGCGCAATCAAGACCGCGTGTGGACCCTGGGGGCCAACTTCTACACCACGCCTCACGTCGTGTTCAAAGTGGATTACCAGTGGTTCGACCTCAACAGCGATCTCAGCCGCTTCGACTTAGGATTGGGTTTGAATTTCTGAAGGGGAACCTTTCGGTTGAGCCGGTGCCGGCTCAGCGGCTCGCTGCAAGGCGTTGGCCGCGGGGATTCGTACCAAAAGGATGGTGCTGCCCGAGGCCGGACTTCTCACCTCCAGCCGGCCGCCGAGGGCGCGGACGCGGTGGCGCATGGAGGCCAAGCCGTGCGAGCCGATGGCGGTAAGCCGGTTGGCGGGGATGCCTTTGCCGTCGTCCGCAATCCGCATGACGATGGCGTCTCTGTCCAGTCCTAAAGTGAGGTCCACGGACGTCGCCTCCGCATGCTTCAGGATATTCGTGAAGGCCTCTTGTGCAATGCGGAACAACGCGATGGCTGCCTCGGAGGTGAACTTCGGCTCTTCATCCGGATACACTTCTGTGCACTCGAGGCCGGCGCTGCCGCAGGTCTCTTTCAATTGCCAGCGCAGCGCGGCGAACAATCCCACGTTGTCCAGCAGCGTCGGCCGCAGTTCCTCGATGATCCGCCGCTTCAGATCTACGCCGGCGGAAAGGCTTTGCTGCACGCGGTGCAGCCGCTGCTTCATGTCGGGATCGTCGCGGGCGAGATGTTGTTCCGCCCATGAAAGATCCATGCGGGCGCCCACCAGCAGGCCGCCGAGTTCATCGTGCAATTCGCGCGCCAGAACGGCCTTTTCGCGCTCCGACACGTTTTGCAGATGGGTCGACAGTTCGACGAGCTCGCGATTCCGCTCCTCCGCCTCGCGTTCGAGCTGCAGCTTCTGATCGCGCAGTTCCGCGGTCTGCAGGGTGCGGCGCCGCAGGTCCAGGTACACCAGACGCGCGGCGATGCCCACCAACAACATGTTGAAAATCGTTCCGGCGACCGTGATCCAACGGCTCTGCGTCAAGGATCTGGACCAGTGATCTTCCGCCACCAGGTGCTCCGCGGATTCACGCTCGCGCAATTGCTCCAGGACATCGTTGACGGCCTCGCCGGCATCCGAGCCGACGCTGGTCTTGACCAGCGCGATCGCAGCCGAGGTGCCCTGAGATTTCTGTATCGCGACCAGCATCGCAAGATCCGCGAGCCGTTTGCCGATCAGCACATGCAGCGTGCGCATGTCGGCGAGATCGGGGTCGGAACCCCTGTACGCCGACTGCAGCCGCTCCAGCCGGGGTTCCACGTCGGCGACGTAGGCGTCGTAGCGCTCGAGGAATTTCTGATCGCCGGTCAGCAGGAAGCTGCGCTGCGCGGCCACCGATCGGGAGACCCCGATCTGCAATTGATCGATGAGGTGTTCGCGCTGCGCGGACTTTTGCAGGCGCTCGCTCGCTTCCTGCAAGCGTTCCTGACCCGCGCCGGTCAGGAAGAACAACGCCGCCAGGAAACCGATGATCAGAAACGGGGGCACCGCGACGTACCACCGGCCGAGTCCGTCGAGGGCTTCGCCTAGAATATTCACGCAATCCACTGTACTAGAATTCGCCGGAAACGCGAATGTCGTGGCGGCGCGTCAGTAGACGCCTAGGCTCACCGTGTCGGCCAGATCTTCGGTCTTGAAATCGACCGGCACCGCTATCACCGGAACCCGCACCCGGCCCTCGAGCCAGGTCTCGAACGCCGCGAGCGGCATGGGTTTCGCGTACAAGTAGCCCTGTGCGATATCGCAGCCGAAATCGCGCAGGCGAACCGCCGCCTCGTCGGTCTCGATGCCTTCGGCGACCACTTGGAGTCCGAGGCCGTGACCCATGTCGATGGCCGCTCGAACCACGGGTGCGAATTCCGGATCGGATTCCAATCCCTGCACGAAGCTGCGATCGATTTTGACTTCGTGGACCGGCAAGCGAACCAGATGGCTGAGCGAGGAATATCCGGTTCCGAAGTCGTCGATGGAGAGACTGACGCCGAGTGCGGCGATGGCGTCGAGAACGCGCAGCGCCCGCGTGGGATCTTCGATGAAGCCGCTCTCGGTGAGCTCCAAAGTCAACAGCGCCGGCGGCAGCTGATGGCGGGTCAGCAGGCTGGCGACGCGAGAATCCAGCCGCACATCGCCGATGTCGTCGACGCTGATGTTCACGGCCAGCACCAGGGCCTTGCCCGCCCGCCGCCACAGTGCGCCTTGTGCGATGGCATGATCCAGCGTCCAGCGGGTCAACCGCCGTATGAATCCGGTTTGCTCGGCGAAGGGGATGAAGTCCGCGGGACAGAGCAGTCCGCGCGTCGGGTGCTGCCAGCGCAGCAGGACCTCGGCGCCGGTCACGCGTCCGGTCTTGAGTTCGATCTTGGGCTGGAAGAACAGGCGCAGCTCATCGTGTTCGACGGCGTGGCGCAGCTCGCCCAACAGCGAGAGCTGGTCCCGAGCCGCCGGTTTCAGCGCCTCCTCGTAGATGGCGAGCGCGCGCTTCTCGCGGCGAGCGTGCTCCAACGCCAGATCGGCGCAGCGCATCAGCTCATCGGCCGAGTTGGGTCCTTCGGCGGCGAGCGTCAATCCCAAGGTTGCGGTGATGTCGATGGGCTGCGCTTCGACGAATACCGGGTCGGCGAGCGCCATGACCAGCGAGGTTCCCCAGGCCTGCAGGCTCGCCGCGTTCCGCAATTGAGTGAAGGCGGCGAATTGGTCCGCCGCGAATCGAGCCACCGCCGATTCCACCGACGGCACCGCCGCCAGACGCGCTGCCATCTTGATGAGCACGGCATCGCCCACCGAATATCCCAGATGTTCGTTGATGCGACGAAAGCGGTCCAAATTGATGACGGCGACCGCGATCGGCGCCCCGCCGGCTTGCGCCAATGCACGGCTCAAGGCCGCGCCGAATGCGGTGCGATTCATGAGACCCGTCAACGAATCTTCATAGGCCAGCCGCCTGATCGATTGGTCGCGCGATTGCACCGCGGTCTGCATGAGCTGCAGCCCTTCGGCGAGCACGCCAAGCTCATCGCGCCGCTGCACGTTCAAGGGCGTGTCGTAGGTGCCGGTGCGCATCTGATCGACGGCTTGCGTCAGGTCCTGCAGCGGCCTCGTGATATTGCGCGCGAGCCAAAAGGCGGCCAGGGCGGACGCGACCAAGCTGACTGCGGCGATCAAGAACAGCACCTTGGTCAGACGCTCAAAGGGCGCCCGCGCGTCCGCCAGCGAGCGCGACAGGACCGCGACCACTTCGGCGTTGCCCCACTTGGACATTTCGATGCGCCGGGTAACGACGTCGGATGGGCGCGCGCCGCCGGCCGGCACCGTGCTCGCCACATCCGTCCAATGACCGCCGGAATTCACCGACAGCGTCACCGCGAGGCCCGTGATGTCCGCGAGTTCCCGAGCGGCCTTGTCGTCGAGCTCGAAACCCATGGCGATCCACGCGACCGGCAGGGGGCTGCGCACCGACACGGTGACGAGCTGGAAAATGCGGCCGTTGTCGACCATCAAGCTGGTCGCGCTGTCGGCCGTGCTGCCCCTTTGCACGGGCGACAGGGGAAACGGCGAGCCTGCCGATACATGCAGGCCGGAGGCGGCAATGACGTCGCCGTCGAGCGAGGTCAGCACCACCATGGCGGCGCCGATGCGCTGCCCGCTGTTCTCCAGAACCGAGACCAGCGTGTCGGTGTCGCGGCTCGCGACTGCTTCGCGGAATCCGTAGTCGGAGGCGACCGCTTGCGCCGCCTGGGTCAGCTGGCGACGATTGCTTTCCAACAGGCGTGAGAACACGGAGGCGCCGACGTCGAGCTGCCGCTGCACCTCGCGTTCGGCATTACCGCGATTCGTGGCCGATACCGCGCCCAGTGCCGCGGCCAGCACTGCGGCCAGCAGCAGAAGAAATGTCACCGCAATTCGGGTACGCAGCGCCACGGACGGTTGCTAGAGCCGCGCCGCGACCGTTGAAACCAACACCCGGGAAGTGACACCGCGCATAAGTACTCGATAAAGTCTTAGGTTAAACGCGCTTGGGGTTCAAGGCTGTGCGCTCGGACACAAATATTCCGCAGCCGGCACGGCGCGTCGGCATCTGTGACCCACGTCTCTGTAGCTGGGCTATTTGATGCGAAGCCGCTTAACATGGCTCTCATGCCTACCGTCCGCCTCGACAAAGTTACCTTGAGTTTCGGCCTCAAACCGCTGTTGGATGATGCCGATCTGCAAATTCGCAAGGGCGAACGTGTCTGCCTGCTCGGGCGCAACGGCGAGGGCAAGTCTTCGTTGCTGCAGCTCATCACTCGTCAAATCGTCCCGGACAGCGGCGAGGTGTGGGTGCGCCCCGGCACGCGCGTCGCGAGCCTGGCCCAGGAAGTGTCGCCGTCGAGCGATGCCTCGGTGCGCGACGTGGTCATGAGCGGCATGCTGGCCGGCGCGGCCGACTCCGGCGCGATCGCGCAGCGGGCGGCGCCGCACGAGGATTGGCAAGCAGAACTGCAGGTGGAGCAGATCATCTCGCGCCTGCAACTCGATCGCGATGCGGAGATGGGTGCCCTGTCGGGCGGCTGGAGGCGGCGGGTGATGCTCGGACGCGCATTGGTCGCGAAGCCCGACCTCTTGTTGCTGGACGAGCCGACCAATCATCTGGATATCGATGCCATCACGTGGCTCGAAGACATGATGCTGGACTTCGACGGCGCGTTGCTGTTCATCAGCCACGATCGCGCCTTCGTGCGCCGGCTGGCGACGCGGATCGTGGAGCTCGATCGGGGACAGCTGCGTGTCTGGCCGGGCAGCTATGACGAGTACGTTCTGCAGAAGCGCGCGGCGCTCGAGGTCGAGGCCAAGCACGCGGCGCTGTTCGACAAGAAGCTGGCTCAGGAAGAGGTTTGGATTCGCCAGGGTGTGGAGGCGCGGCGCACGCGCAACGAAGGCAGGGTACGCGCGCTCAAACAGCTGCGCATCCAGCGCGCCGAACGGCGCGAGCGCATCGGGCAGGTGGAGATTCGGGCGCAGGATGCGGCGCCGTCCGGCAAGCTGGTGTTCGAGGCGGTCCACGTCACTCATACGTTCGGCGGGCCGCCGGTCATCGCGGATTTTTCCGCGCGCATACAGCGCCTCGACCGCATCGGCATCATCGGTCCCAACGGCTGCGGCAAGACGACGCTGATCAAGCTCTTGGTCGGGGATTTGGAACCCACCTCGGGCGAGATCCGCCGCGGCACCAATTTGCTGCCTGCCTACTTCGACCAGCAACGCGAACAGCTGAATCCGGCCGCCTCCATCATGGACAACGTCACCGGCGGCAGCGGCGATACGGTCACCATCGATGGCCAACCGCGGCACGTGTCGGGCTACCTGCGCGATTTCTTGTTTCCGCCGGAGCGGCTGCGTGCGCCGGTCAGCATGCTCTCGGGCGGCGAGCGCAACCGCTTGTTGCTGGCGCGCCTGTTCGCGCGGCCGAGCAATCTCTTGGTGATGGACGAACCGACCAACGATCTGGATGCCGATACTCTGGAGCTATTGGAAGAGATGGTTGCAAACTATGCGGGCACTCTGCTCCTCGTCAGCCACGACCGGGCATTTCTCGACAATGTGGTGACCAGCACGCTGGTGTTCGAAGGCGGCGCCCAGGTCAACGAGTATGTGGGCGGCTACAGCGATTGGCTGCGCCAGCGCAGGGCCGTCGACGCCGCTGCGCCCGCGTCCGCCCGCGCGGCGTCCGCGGCGACCGAGGCCGCGCCGTCCGACGCCGCGCCCGCTCGATCCAGGGCGCGGCGCCTGTCCTACAAGGAACAGCGCGAGCTCGAGGCGCTCCCGGAAAAAATTCAGCTGCTCGAGGCCGAACAACTAGAGCTGCAGGCGGCGATCGCCGACCCGGCGCTGTTCCAGGGTCCCGTCGCGCGCGGCACGGCCGCCTTGCAGCGTCTGCAGTCGCTGGCGGCGGAAATCGAGACCGCGTACTCGCGCTGGCATGAACTGGAATCTTGAGGCTCCTAGTACCGCCGGGGCGCGCAGCGCAGCGCACTCACCGGCGCGGGCGACGGCCGATGAGATCGCTGGGATTCGGCAGCGCCCCGCCGGCGGCGTCGGGAATCACCAGGGATGATGCCTGTTCGCGGCGCAGCTCTTGCAATTCCCGCATGGTTTGCTGGACGGCCGATTCCGCGGCCGCGCCGAATTTTTCGATCGCCGCGTTCAGCGTCGCGGCGTCGAGCTCGAAGCTGATCGGGACGGCGCCCATCGGCGTCATGACCTGTGCCTGTCCGATAAACAGTACCTGCCGCGCGGAATCCTCTCTGCCATCCGCAGCCACCGGCGTCAAGCGGCGGATCGTGCCGACCTTGCGATCGGTGAAAATCTCTTCGCGATAAATCTGTGTCGAGTCCATGGTTGCCTGGCGGTTATCGGTGGTGGAACTCATGCGTGGGCTACCCCTTGTGATCGTTGCAGAAAGCCAAAGCGCAACCCTAGCAGTTTGCAGCGCTGCCTGGGAGGCCCTGCTACGATACCTCGCTTGGCACACCCGAGCACAACTCACAAGGTCCCCGCGTGGACCACCTTGCTAGGCATCGCCCTGTTCGGGCTGGCCTTGTTCTGGCTGCATCACTTGCTGGGTCAATACCGCTGGCGGGACATCCTCGCTCACGTTCACGCGATCTCCTCGGTGAAATTGTCGCGGGCAGGGCTGTTTACGCTCGCCGGCTACGGCTGCTTGACCTTGTACGACGCGCTCGCCGTGCGCTTTGCGGGCGCGCACGTTCCATATCCTCGCATCGCCTTGATCTCGTTCATGGGCTATGCGATCGGCCACAACGTGGGCCTCAACACGCTGAGCGGCGGGGCGGTTCGCTATCGAGCCTACTCGGCTCTCGGCCTCGGCGCGAAACAGATCGCCACCATCATCGCGTTCGGCACGGTCACATTTTTATTGGGCGCCGGATTGCTGCTCGGGCTTTCGCTGCTGACCCAGGCAGGCATGTCGGGTTCGGTGCTGCATGTACATGCCTCGCTCGCCAAGGTCGCGGGCGGCATGCTGCTCGCGGCGGTCACCGCGTATCTCTGGTTGGTGTGCACACGGGATGGGCCGCTGCGGTATCGGCGCCTCGTGATTCCGATGCCCAAACCGCGCGTCGCGTTCGCGCAGGTCGCCGTGGCGTGCGCCGACCTCTTGTGCGCGGCAAGCGTCTTGTACGTGCTGTTGCCGCCGCAGGCCGAGATCGGGTTCGGGGCGTTCGCCGGCCTCTATCTGATCGCGATTGCCGCCGGCGTGATCAGCAATGTTCCCGGCGGCATCGGCGTATTCGAAGCCATCTTGCTGCTGCTGCTGCCGTCCATGCCGAAGGGCAGCCTGCTGGGCGCCTTGGTCGCCTATCGCGCCATTTACTATTTCGTTCCCTTTGCCGTGGCTCTGGCATTGCTGGGGGCGCACGAACTCTGGGTGCATCGCGCGCCCGCTGTGCGCTTGGTGCGGCTCGGGCGAACCTTTCTGATTGCCGTCACGCCTCAGGCCATTGCGATTGCGGTGTTCCTGGCGGGGGCCGTGCTGCTGTTCTCGGGTGCTACACCCGGACTCGGCAATCGCCTGGACCTGCTGCGGGATTTCGTGCCGCTGCCCATTCTCGAGTTGTCGCATCTGCTCGGCAGCGCCGTGGGGGTGGGCCTCTTGGTGATCGCCCACGGCCTGTATCGGCGGCTCGACGCAGCGTGGTGGCTGACGATCTGGCTGCTGTGCGCCGGAATACTGCTGTCCCTGCTCAAGGGATTCGACTATGAAGAGGCCACGGTTCTAGGTCTGGTTGTCATCGTCCTGGTATTGGCCCGCGGCCGCTTTCTGCGGCGCACGTCCTTGATCGAACAGCACTACTCAGGCCCCTGGATCGTCGCTCTCGTCTTGGTGCTCATCACCGCCGCTTGGCTGGTGGTCTTTGCCAATCGGCATGTGCCGTACGACAAGCAACTATGGTGGGAATTCGCGTTCGAGGCCTCGGCGCCGCGGAGCCTCCGCGCCTCGCTGTTCGCGGCCGTGATTGCGGCGGCGTATGGACTGTGGCGCCTGTTGCGGCCGGCGAAGCCGCCGCCGGCGGTGCCGCGCGACGCGGATCTGGAACGCGTCGGGACATTGATCGCCGACGTCGACGACAGCACCGCCAATCTTGCGCTGCTCGGCGACAAGACCCTGCTGTTCAATGCGGAGCGCACGGCCTTCATCATGTACCAGGAGGCCGGCCACAGCTGGGTGGCGATGGGGGACCCGGTCGGTCCGATCGAGGCCTGCGAACCTTTGGCTTGGGAGTTTCTGGAGAATTGCGATGTGATGGCGGTCTCGCCGGTGTTCTATCAGGTCAAGCCGCAAAATCTGCCCTTGTACATCGATCTCGGTCTGAACCTCAGCAAACTCGGCGAGGAGGCACGCGTGCCGCTCGACTCGTTTTCGCTGGAGGGTTCCGCCCGCGCCGACCTGCGCCAAGCTCACCGGCGTGCGAACCGCGACGGCGCGGCGTTCGAGATCGTGCCGCGCGCGAATGTCGGCGCGATTCTACCGGAACTGCGCGCGGTGTCCGACGCATGGCTTGCGGAAAAGAACACGGCCGAGAAACGCTTTTCCCTGGGATTCTTCGATGACCGCTACATCATGCACTTCGATTGCGGGGTGGTTCGCCGCGGCGGCGCAATCGTCGCCTTCGCCAATATCTGGCGCGGGGCCTCGAATGAATTGTCGGTGGATCTCATGCGCTACAACGACGCCGCGCCGAAAGGCGTCATCGATTATCTGTTGATCGAGTGCATGCTGTGGGGCAAATCCTCAGGCTATCGCTGGTTCAACCTGGGAATGGCCCCGCTCTCGGGATTGGAAGAGCACGCTCTCGCACCGGCCTGGCACAAGATCGGCCGCATGGTGCAGCGCTACGGCGAGATGTTCTATCCCTTCGAGGGCTTGAGAAAATACAAGGAGAAATTCCTGCCGGTTTGGCGCCCCCGATATCTCGCGGCGCCGCACGGCTTGGGGATGGCCGGCGCGCTGCTCGACGTCACTGCGCTCATTTCCGGCGGCGTCGGCAAGGTCCTCAGAAAGTAGTTACGGGTGGTGAGCGGGGTAAGGATCGTCTGGCAGGGTGGAAGGCGCTGCACGGCAACGGGGAGGACAGTTGCCGTGCAGCGCCTTCCACCCTGCCAGCCGAGCGCTAACACCGCTCGACAGCCGTAACTCGTCGTTGCGCGCGAACGCACACCGGCACCGCGTGGCGGGCCTGGGGGTAGGAAGGGCTAGCAGGCAACTGCGTCCTTCGTTGCCTGCTAGCCCTTCCTACCCCCAGGCCCTCCGCCTAAACGAATTCCGTTTCGATCTTGTGCGCGACTTCGCGCATCTTCGGCAGGAATTGTTCGACCGCGGTGCGCAGCGGCACTGCGGTCGCGGCGTAGCGAACGGTGACGGTGGCCAGCACTCGATCTCTTACGCGCACCGGTATGGCGAGACTGGTCTCCTCCGACACGCGCCGCGGGCGCTGCGCCATGCCGAAACCCTGCGCCCGAGTCTCATTGAGCAGCCGCTCGACCTCCGCCCGGCTGCGCGCCAGGCGATCTTCCGGCAGCGACGAACGCGACAATAGCTCCAGCAGCGCATCGCGTTCCGGGCCTCCGCAGAACGCCAGGTAGGCGCGCCCCGCCGCGGAGCCCAACATGGGTACGCGCACTCCGGCGCTGTATCGTTCCAAGGCAAGGGGGCTCTCACGGTCCGTGGTCTCGCGGATCATCATGGTTGCGCCGGACGGCGTCGCGATCGCCACGGGCCACACGATCCCGGCGCCGAGCGCGGTGAGATGCGGTTTGGCGATATGTGCCACCATGGCTTCATCGTCGAAGCCCTCCGACAAGGCGCGCACCATGATGGTCGGCCGATAACAGTCATCGTGGGGATCGCGGACGACATATCCCGCCAGGCGCAAGGTTTCCAGTATCCGGTAGGTGGTGGTGCGAGGCAGCCGGACTGCGCCGGCCAGAGTGTTGATGGGGGCCCGTTCCAGCCGATTCAGCTGCGTCAGCACTTCGAGCCCGCGGTTCAGGGCCCGGATCGGGCGGGTCGATTCACGTTCGATCTCAATGGCGTCGGGAATCGAGCTGACTTTCGCGTGCATGATCGCCTCTTCCTAAAGGGTTCCAATCCCGTACATAAGTACCCTGTGGAGCGAATCTGGTTGCCTGGGGATCGGCGCCGCAGCCGGCCGGGCATTCAGCTACAATTTGCGGCCCTGTTTGTACGTAAAACTCGAGGAACCAGGCTTACCATGTCCGAAAAACCTCCTGCGGCAGAGGCCGCCCCCACGCCGGTCGAGGCAGTCATCATCGGCGCAGGCCCTGTGGGCCTGTTTCAGATTTTCGAACTCGGACTTCTCGGAATCAGCACGCACATCATCGATTCGCTGGCGCAGGCCGGCGGCCAGTGCACCGAACTGTACCCGGACAAGCCGATCTACGATATTCCGGCGCTGCCGATCTGCGGGGCTCAGGAATTGATCGACCGGCTCTTGGAACAGGCCAAGCCTTTCCACGCGACATTTCACCTCGGGCAGGAAGTCACCGAGGTGCGGGCGCTGGAGGGCGGCAAGTTCCACGTCGCCACCTCTGCCGGTACCCGGCTCAATGCCGGCGCCGTGGTGATCGCGGCCGGCGTCGGCTCCTTTCAGCCGCGACGCCTAGGTTTGCCCGGCGTCGAGGAGTTCGAGGGCAGGAGCGTTCATTATCGGGTCAAATCGGCTGCCGATTTTCACGGGCGTGACCTCGTGATCTGCGGCGGCGGCGATTCGGCGCTGGATTGGACGGTCGCGCTGTGCGACAAGGCGCGCTCCCTGACGCTGCTGCATCGTCGCGCGGAATTTCGCGCGGCTCCCGCCACCGTCGCGCGCATGCGCGAATTGGTCGGCGCGGGCAGAATGCAGGTGCTGGAGGGCAACGCCACCGGCTTGCGCAGGGACAACGACCGGCTGACGGGGCTCGACGTCCACACGGCCGACGGCCGGGACCTACAGCTGTCCGCCGATCAGATACTCGCGTTCTACGGGCTGCATCCGAAGCTGGGCCCCATCGCGGAATGGGGGATGGAACTGGAAAAGCGCGCGCTCAAGGTGGATACCGAGAAATTCCAGACCAGCGTCCCCGGAATCTTCGCCATCGGCGACATCAACACCTATCCCGGCAAGAAAAAGCTCATCTTGAGCGGCTTTCACGAAGCCGCGCTCGCCGCATTCGCCATCCAGCATCACCTGTTCCCCGGGAAGCGGCAGTTCTTGCAGTACACCACCACCAGTCCCATCATCCAGAAACGCCTGGGCGTCGCGGCAACCGACTCCGGCCACGCCGATTCGATCTAAAGGCGCGGAATGAATCAGCTGCTCGATGATTTGATCAAGGTGATGACGCTCGAACGGCTCGAAATGAACCTGTTTCGCGGTCAGAGCCGCGATATCGGGAGTCCGCAGGTATTCGGCGGACAGGTGCTGGGCCAGGCTCTGGTGGCCGCGACGGCAACGGCGGAAGACCGGGTGGTGCACTCGCTGCATGCGTATTTTCTGCGCCGAGGGGACTTCAATTCGCCCATCGTGTATGAGGTCGACCGGGCATTGGACGGCAAGCATTTCTCCTCGAGGCGAGTCGTCGCCATTCAGCACGGGCGGCAAATTTTCAACATGTCCGCCTCGTTCCAATTGCCCGAAACCGGTATCGATCATCAGATCTCGATTCCGGACGTGCCGCCTCCCGAGTCGCTGCCGGATTTGGAGTCTTACTACCGCGATATGGCGGACAGATTGCCCGCGGCCGCGCGCCGGGTGTTGGAGCAGAAGCGTCCCTTCGAGTTTCGTCCGGTGCATGCGCCCGATTTCCTGCGCCGCGAGAAGTCTCCGCCTCACAAGCACATCTGGTTTCGCGCCGTGGACAGGCTTGCCGACGATGAGGCCCTGCACCGCTGCCTGCTTGCCTACGTGTCCGATTTCCACTTGCTCGACACCGCGCTCAAGCCGCATGGCATTTCCATGATTTCTCCCAAACTGGTGATTGCCAGCGTCGACCATGCGATGTGGTTTCATCGCAGCGTGCGCGTCGATGATTGGCTGCTGTATGCTGTGGACAGCCCCAGTGCCTCGGGAGCGCGCGGATTCACCCGCGGCAGCGTATTTGCACGCGACGGACGGCTGGTCGCGAGCGCCGCGCAGGAAGGGTTGATACGAGTTACCTCGTAGCCGCACGCGCTAAGTTCAAGGTACGGCGTCCCCATGCTCAAGGCAATCATCATCATCGTTCTCGTCGTCGGCGTGCTGGTCGGCGGACTCCTGACGCTGCGCAACAGCGGCCGTGCGGGGCTGCCGGACGACTCAGTCCTGCAGCGAGCCGCCAAGCGCGCCCGCGAACAGGCGGCCGCCGAAGAGGCCGCGAACAGGGACGGGAACGGGCGGCCGCCGAAAAGCGGCGGCCCATAGCGCGCCCTTCACGGGGCGTAATCCACCCGGGTCGCCTCCCAGACCTCGCGCGGCAATACGAAGAGGTGACAGTCCCACCAGCGATTCTTCGCGCGGCGGTGCTTGCGGAACACGGCTTCCCAGCGCATGCCGATCTTCTCCAACACCCGGATCGAGGCCCTATTGTTGATGTCGACCGTGGAGATCACGCGATCGGCGTGCAGATCGAAGAATGCCGCATCGACCAGCGCCAGCGCGATCTCGGTCGCGTATCCTTTACCCCAATTCTCGATACCCAGCATGTATCCCAAGTCGACCGCATTGCGCTCGATGAACGACAAGTCGCACGCTCCGATCACGCGCCCGGACGCGACTTCCTCGACGGCGAGCTCGAACCGGGTCCGCGGCCGTTCGAGCTGCGAGGCCAGCAGGCCGTCGAGATAGTCGGCGGTGCTGTCCTCGTCGCGCGGGCCAAAGAAGAGGTATCGGGTGACGCGCGGATCCGACGAGTAGGCATGGACGGCGTGGAAGTCGGTTCTCACGAACTCGCGCAGATTGAGGCGGGCGGTGCGAATGGGAACGGTCAGCGTACGCACAGCACCTTGCCTGGATTCATGATGCCCTTCGGATCGAGCGCGCGTTTCAATTCGCGCATGACGGCGAGTTCCACGGGATCGCCGCGGCGCGCGAATTCGGCTGCCTTCAGGCGCCCGATGCCGTGTTCGGCGCTGATGCTCCCGCCGAGACTCTCGACCAGATCGAACATGGCCTGCTCGAGCACGGGACCCCGCGCCATGAAACTGTCGACATCCGCTCCGGTTTTTTGGCTCACGTTGAAATGCAGGTTGCCGTCCCCGGCGTGGCCGTAGGAGATGACGTCTCCTTCGGGCGCCAGGCGGCGCACCAGCGCCGAGCCCTCGGCGATCAACGTAGGGATCGCCGAGACCGGCACGGAGACATCGTGCTTGAGGCTTGCGCCATGGTGGCGCTGTGCCTCAGGCACCGATTCGCGCAGCTTCCACATGGCTTGGGCTTGCGCCATGGAAGTCGCGAACATCGCATCCATGATGGTGCCGCCTGCTGCCGCATCTTCGAGAGCCGCGGTCAACAAGGTCATGAGATTCTGCCGCGGATTCGGGGAGGTGAGTTCGATGAGCAGATACCAGGGAGCATTCTGGTCCAACGGATCGGCGACGCCCGGAATGTGCTTCACGGTCAGTTCCACCGCCAAGCGCGGCATCAACTCGACAGAGGTCACTTGATCGCCGGCCGCGGTGCGCAGGCGCGCCAGCAGATCCAAGGCATGCTGCGGTGAATCGATGCCCACCACCGCAGTCGCCGTATCGGCCGGCTGCGGGAAGAGTTTCAAGCATGCCGCGGTAATGACGCCGAGCGTGCCCTCGGCACCCACGAACAGGGATTTCACATCGTAACCGGTGTTGTCCTTGCGCAGGCTCTTGAGACTCTCGAGCACTCGGCCGTCCGCGAGGACCACTTCGAGACCCAGCGTGAGGTCGCGCATCATGCCATAGCGCAGTACCGCGGTGCCCCCGGCATTGGTCGACAGGTTGCCGCCGATCTGTGCCGTACCCTCGGAACCCAAGCTCAACGGGAAAAGGCGGTCGGCCGCTCGCGCGGCCGCCTGCGCTTCGGCCAAGGTGCAGCCCGCCTCGACGATCATCGAGTAGTCGGCGGCATCGATTTGCCGGACGCGATTGATCCGGCGCAGGGACAGCACGATCTGTGACCCTGTTTCATCCGGTGTGGCACCGCCGCAGTAGCCCGTGTTGCCTCCGTGGGGCACGACCGCCACCTCGTCACGATTGCAGATCTGCAGAATCTCCGCGACCTGATCGACGCTTCGCGGCAACAGCACCAGGGGAGTTGCGCCATGGTACAGGCGGCGAAAATCGGTCAGAAAGGGTGCGACCGCGTCCGGCGCCTCGAGCCAGGACCCGTTGCCGACGGCGGCCTTGAGTTCGCCTAAGGTATTCTGGCCTGGCGGGCGCGGCATGGGCGGTGCATGAAAATCAGAATCGCTTGCCGTTCCCTTCCCGCACCGCCGCGGGTACCGGTTTGAGATCCCAAATCACGCCGACGAACGACATCAGCTTCAACAGGTAGAAGGTGATGTCGAACTCCCACCAATAAAAGCCCTGGCGCACGGACGCGGGGTAGTGATGGTGGTTGTTGTGCCACCCCTCTCCGAGGGTGATGATGGCCAGCCACACGTTATTGCGGCTGGTATCACCGGTCCTGTAGCGCTGGCGTCCGAAGACGTGGGACAGGGAATTGATGGTATAGGTCCCGTGATAAACAGCGACGGTGGAGATGAAGAATCCCCACACCAACATCTGCCAGCCATTGGTGCCCAAACCCGGCGCCACATGCTTCAGCAATACGCCCAGCAAGAATACGCCGACCCCGAGAATCGTCGGCACCGCGATATCGAAACGGTCCAGGAAGCGCAGTTCGGGATACTTGAGAAGATCTTTGACCCGCGAAAGATCCGCGGCGAAGTGCTTGTGAGACATGAACCAGCCCATGTGGCTCCAAAAAAAGCCATGCTGCACCGGTGAGTGCACGTCCTCCGGTTTATCCGAGTAGACGTGGTGATGGCGGTGATGTGCCGCCCACCAAATCGGGCCGCGCTGCACCGCCGAGGCACCCAGCAATCCGAAGATGAACTGCCCCACCCGCGAGGTCTTGAAGGTACGGTGCGAGAAATAGCGGTGATAGAAGCCCGTGATGGCGAACATGCGCACCACGTAGAGCGCCGCGGTCACGATGAGCGCGATCCAGCTGAAGCCCACCCAGACGACGGCGAGACAAGCGGCATGCATCAGCAGGAAGGGGATGACCCGCGCCCAGTCGATATGCCTGCCCGAGTCCCGAGGTGCCGCAGTCTCGATTGGCCTGGTCGCAAAGTCGCTGTTGCCGAACCAGCGCGACAGCTCTCTGCCCACACGTTCCACGGCCGGTGGCACTGCTGGCGGTTCGATCACGATTTCATTTTCTGGAGTCATCAAGTTTTCCTGAAGATTGTGCAAATAGGTGAGTGGGACCGGCGAGCGATTCGCTTACGCCGGCGATTGTAATGCCGCGATGCGTTCGTCGAGCGGGGGATGGCTCATGAACAGCCGCATGAAGCCGTGGGCAGCGCCGGTGTTGATTCCGAAGGCCTGCATTTGCGGCGGCATGGGCTCCCCGTGGCTCTGCTTCAATGCCTGCAGCGCCGCAATCATACTGCCGGCGCCGGCGAGATCGGCACCGCCCCGATCGGCTCGAAACTCCCGCCGCCGCGAATACCAACTGACGATCATGCTCGCTAAGATTCCTAGGACGATCTGGGCCACCATCGTAGTCAAGAAGTACCCGATGCCGGACTCTTCCCGGTCGTTCTTGAACAGGGTCCGGTCGATGAGGCTACCGATGATGCGCGCCAGAAATATGACGAATGTATTTAGCACACCTTGCAGCAAAGCGAGGGTAACCATGTCACCGTTCGCGACATGAGTTATTTCGTGACCCAAGACCGCTTCGATCTGGGAACGCGACATGCTGCGCAGCAGGCCGCTGCTCACCGCGACCAAGGCCGCGTTGCGGCGCGCGCCGGTCGCGAACGCGTTCATTTCCTCCGCGTCGAATATGCCGACCTCGGGCATGCCGATCTGCGCTTGATCGGCCAAACGCTTGACCGTGCCGAGCAGCCATCTCTCCACGTCGGACTGGGGTTCGGCGATGACGCGCACGCCCATCATGCGCTTGGCCGTCCACTTCGACAGGGCGAGCGAGATCAGCGCGCCGCCGAAGCCGAAAATCGCCGCAAATACCAGCAGGCCGCTTAAGTTCCCCCTGGCCAAACGCACGCCGAAAACCTGCTCGATGATGAAAATACCTAAGCTGAGCAGCGCCAATACGGCCAAGTTCGTCACGAGGAACAGGAAAATGCGCTTCATGAGCCTTTTCTTTGGGGAAACCAACCGCAATATCGGAAAAGCCAACCACAATATGGTAGCGCGGCTGAGGTTAGGTCGGGACGTTCCTAGTCAATTTCAAGCTGCAGCGCCAGGCCGGGGAGCCTCGAGCGCGCGGCGCCAGGATGACCGCTGGGCGGACAAGCCCGTAGGTGCTGGTAATATCAGGGATTAATCTCACAAAGGTAGGGCATGCAATATAAGGATTATTACGATGTTCTCGGTGTGACCCGCGGCGCCGACGCGGACACGGTGAAGCGAGCCTATCGCAAGCTCGCCCGCAAATATCATCCCGATGTCAGCAAGGAAAAGAACGCCGAGAGCAAATTCAAAGAGCTTCAGGAGGCTTACGAAGTGCTGCGCGACCCGGACAAGCGCGCGGCCTACGACCACCTGGGACGAGACTACCGGACAGGTCAGCAATTCCGGCCGCCGCCCGATTGGTCGCAGCGCTTCGGTCATTCCGGCAGCCAGCGGTTTTCCGATCTCAACGGCTTCAGCGATTTTTTCTCCAGCCTATTCGGCGGTGCGGCAGGAGGTCCGCCGCCCGAGGCGGACGCGGGCTACCTGGATGTCACCGTGGAAGAGGCCTTTGCCGGCACGAAACGCCGCGTCACGCTCAACGAGGATGGCCGCTCGCGCTCCGTCGACGTGCAAATCCCGCCCGGGGTCAGCGAGGGCCAATCGCTGCGCATCGCCGGCACCGGCGGCAATGCGTCCTTGATTTTCCGCATCCGACTGCGCCCGCATGCCCTCTACGTCCCTCAGGGCAGGGATGTGCAGATCGAGCTGCCCCTGGCCCCGTGGGAGGCCGCCCTGGGTGCGAAGGTGGCTGTGCCTACGCTGGGCGGGACCGTCGAATTGACGGTGCCTGCCGGCGCCCAATCAGGGCAGAAACTTCGGTTGCGCGGGCGAGGTTTTCCCGGCACTCCCCGGGGCGACCAAATCGTCAGCATCAAGCTGGTCACACCCGCGGCGGGGTCCCCACAGGAAAAAGCAGCCTACGAGCGGATGAAAAAGGAATTCAGTTTCGATCCGCGGGCCGGCTGGCCGACGCCTTGAGGCTCGCGGCGGGGGCGGGACCTTGCTGACTTGAAGTAGATGTCGTCTTGAAGAATGGAGCGCAGGCCCCACAACACACAAGGCGTAAAACAACCAAATTGTAAGGCCATGACGACCGAAACACAGCCGCAGATCAAAGAGTTCCAAGCCGAAACCAAGCAAGTATTGCGATTGGTGATCCACTCGATGTATTCGCACAAGGAAATTTTCCTGCGCGAACTGATTTCCAACGCCTCGGACGCCTGCGAGAAGCTGCGCTTCGAGGCGCTCGCCAAGCCCGATCTATTGGGCGCGGACTCTCTCTCGGTCGGGATCGTGCCGGATGCCGCGGCCGGCACCCTGTCCATCAAGGACAATGGCGTCGGCATGAGCGAGGCGGAGGTGATCGACAATCTCGGCACCATCGCGCGCTCCGGGACCAAGAGATTCCTGGAAACCCTGAGCGGGGATTCGGCGAAGGATGCGCAGCTGATCGGCCAGTTCGGCGTGGGCTTCTATTCGGCGTTCATCGTCGCCGACAAGGTCACGGTGCTCACCAAGCGCGCCGACTCTCCCGGAGTCCGGTGGGACTCGGACGGCGAAGGCCAATACGAGATCCAAGCCGACGCCAAGACGGACCGCGGCACCGAAGTGATCCTGCACCTCCGCGACGACGACAAGGAATTTCTGGAACCGGCCACCTTGAGGCAATTGGTGCGCAAGTATTCAGATCACCTGAGCATTCCCATCGTCCTCAAAACGGGCGACACCGAAGAGACCGTCAACCAGGCCAAGGCGTTCTGGACGCGCCCCAAACCTGAGCTCAGCGATGAGGACTATCAGGCGTTCTACAAGCACATCGCCCACGACTCCGAGGGCGCACGCGCATGGGCGCACAACAAGGTCGAAGGCAACATCGAATATACGTCGCTCTTGTATCTGCCCAAGCGCGCGCCCTTCGATCTATTCGAGCGCGAGCAGAAGGGCGGCATTCAGCTCTACGTCAAGCGCGTATTCATCATGGACAAGGCGGCGGAATTGCTGCCGCCGTGGTTGCGCTTCATGCGTGGGCTGGTCGACACCGCCGACCTGCCGCTGAACGTATCGCGCGAACTGCTCCAGAACAATCGCACCGTCGAGAAGATCAAATCCGCGCTGGTCAGGCGCACGCTGGACTTGCTCGAGGACCTGGCGGCAAACAAGCCGGAGGAATACGCGGAATTCTGGAAGAGCTTCGGCGTGGTGCTGAAGGAAGGCATCATCGAGGACCCGAGCCAGAAAGAGCGCATCGCGAAGCTGCTGCGCTTTCACTCCACCGCCGCGGCCGGCGATGTTCCCGGGGTCACGCTCGAGCAGTACGTCTCGCGCATGAAAACCGACAGTGCGGCGATTTACTATCTGACCGCCGACACGCTGGCCGCCGCGCGCAACAGTCCGCATCTGGAAGGTTTTCGCGCGAAGGGCATGGAAGTGCTGCTGCTCATCGACCGCATCGACGAATGGGTCGCCGGCCATCTGCACGAGTTCGACGGCAAGACACTCGCGAATGTCGCGAGCAGTGCGGCCGACGTGGCGTCCGCCATCGAGACGCCGGAAAAGGCCGCTGCTGAATCGGCCTTCAAGGACACCGCGGAGCGCCTGGGCAAAATCTTGTCCGGCAAGATTGCGAGTGCCCGGGTGTCCGCGCGGCTGACCGATTCGCCCGCGGTTCTGGTCGCGGGAGAATTCGGCGTGAGCCTGCGCATGGGCCGCATTCTCAAGCAGGCTGGCCAGAACAATCCGTTCGCCACACTGCCGATTCTCGAATTGAATCCCAAACACCCCTTGGTCGAGCGTCTCGGAGGCACTGCCGATGACGCCGCCTTCGCGGATCTGGCCCACGTGCTGTACGACCAGGCAATGCTGGCGGAGGGCGGCGAACTGGACGACCCCGCGACCTTCGTTCGCCGCGTCAACCGGCTCATCGTGGAAGGCCTCGCTGCGCAGCCGAAGATCATTCTGAGCTGAGCATGCTGACACCGCAGTGGGTTGCCGCAGAGAACACAAGCCACGAGTCGTCCGCGGGCGACGACTCCTTGCTCGACGCGTACTCCGGTGCGGTGATCGGCGCGTTGGAGCGGGTGGCGCCCGCGGTCACGTTCATCGAGGTCGAACATGGCGCCGGGGCGGCGGCGGGCCGGCGTGCGCCCAGGGGCCGCGGCACGCCCGAAGCGCGCCGTCCCGTGCGCGGCAGCGGTTCCGGATTCCTGTTCACTCCGGACGGCTATCTCTTGACCAACAGCCATGTGGTTCAGGGTTCGGACCAGATCACGGTCCGCTTGAACGACGACACCCGCTTCAGCGCCGATCTGGTCGGAAACGATCCTGATTCGGACCTGGCGGTGCTGCGGATCGGCTCGCCGAGCGCACTGCCCTATGCGAAGTTCGGCGATTCCGCGGCCCTGAAGGTGGGACAGGTGGCGATCGCCATCGGCAATCCGCTCGGATATTCCAAGACCGTGACGACGGGTGTCATCTCGGCGCTCGGGCGCACGCTGCGGGCCACTTCCGGCAGGCTCATGCACGATGTCATTCAAACGGACGCCGCGCTCAATCCGGGAAATTCCGGGGGACCGCTGGTCGATTCCAAGGGCAGGGTGATCGGCGTCAATACCGCGATGATCCCGCAAGCCCAGGCCATTTGTTTTGCCACGGGAATCAACACGGCAAAATGGGTGATTGGCCAGTTGTTCGCACACGGCCGGGTGCGCCGTGCCTATATCGGGGTTTCCGGAGCCACGGTGCCCATTGCGACGCGCGTGGTGCGGCATTTCGAACTGCAAAGCTCCACGGCCGTGCATGTATTGGAATTGGTGCCGGGCAGTCCGGCCGCCGTCGCGGGCGTCGAGGTGGGCGATCGCATGATTGCGCTCGACGGTGTGCCCGTCGACGGGATCGACGGCCTGCAGCGCCTGCTCGACTCCAGTTGGATCGGCCGCGAGTGCGAGTTGCAGCTGCTGCGCCGATCGAGCGTGATTCGTGTGAAAATCCGGCCCATCGAACTGCCCACGCGCGAAGCGTGAGAATCCAGGAGTCGCTTCAATGACTACGCAAACCCATCCGGTCACTTTGGCGGTGCCGCCGGAGCCCACCGACCATCTCGAGGGGTCGCAGCACGCGCGGGTGACGCTGGTCGAATATGGCGACTTCGAATGTCCCAGCTGCAAGGTCGCGGTGGCGACGCCGAAGCTGTTGCTCGAGCGATTTCCCAACAAAATCCGCTTTATATTTCGGCACTTTCCGCTGCAGGACGCTCATCCGCACGCGCTGCTGGCGGCCGAGGCCTCGGAAGCCGCGGCGGCGCAGGGGAAGTTTTGGCCGATGCACGATTTGCTGTTCCAGAACCAAGCGCACCTCAAGGACAGGGATTTGCATCGCCATGCGATCGACCTAGGTCTGGATATGGCGCGATACACCGCGGAGATGGACGATCACATCTATCTGCAGAAGGTGCGCGAACATATCGAGAGCGGCCGCCGCAGCCACATTCGTGCCACGCCGACTTTCTTCCTCAACGGGGTCGTGCAGGACATCTCCTTCGGCATGAAGGCGCTGCACGATGCGGTGGCGGGCGCCGTGGGGCACGGCGGCTGAGGGCGGCGGCCGGGGTGGCCGGAGCGGCGACCGCACGGGCGCCGCCAGTGAATGCGCGGCTGCAGACTGATGCTAAAGAGCGGCTTTCTGCGCCGTGACCGCGATTTTCTTGCGTGCAGTCGCCAATTCGGGGCGTTCGTCGCCGACTGCGATTTGCGTGAGCTGGTGGAAGTATTCATCGGCAGCCTGTGCGTTGCCGGCAGCTTCGGCGGCGTTCGCTGCGCCATAGAGCGCGTTGAAGCGGTTGGGCGCGACTTTCAGCACGGCCTGGTATTCCGCCAACGCATCTTGCGGATGATTCTGCAGAGCGAGCGCTTCCGCAAGCATTTCGCGCGCGGGCGTCACCGCGCCGGGCGTGACGGCGTGCTTGTCCATGGTCTCTTCGAGTTCTGCTGCGGAGCGAAGTTGCGCGATTGCGTCAGGGCCGTTGCCGCCGGTTTGCGCGATCCATCCGGCCACTTCGCGGCGCTGAACCTCGACCTGATTCGACCAATAGGTGTTGTTCCGTTTGGCCGTGGCATCGCGCAGTGACGCGAGCGTCTGCTCCGCCCGGCCAGCGAGTTCGAGGTTTCCGGAACGGGCCGCGCCCACGCCGATTGCGGTCCAGGTGATTGCCTGCGTCCACGGGGTGCCTTCCCCCCGGACCCTCAAACCGCTCGCTTCCGTCCAATTGCCGAGTTCGACCGCTAAGCGCGCTGGGGTTGCCGCAATGGCATAGTCACCCGTAAGAGTCACGCCGGTAAGCGGAGGCAGCGAGCGTATCTGAACGAGCACGGCCTTCGCTTGCTGTATCCGCCCACTCTGCAAATAGGCATATTCCAGGTAATCCATGGCGTGAAGCCGCTGGTCGCGGGCCTCGCCGTTCGCGGAAGTAGCTTCCGCGGCGGCGGCGAGTTGCGCAGACTTCAGGTTGGAGCTGATGGATTCGTCCCAAGAACCGACGCGCGTAAAGAGATGCGAAGGCATGTGATTGGCATGGGCGGAGGCGGGCGCGATTTTCGCGTACATGCGCGCCGCACCGAGGCCTTGCTCGGCGAGAACGGGATTGTCGTAGCAATGAATGATGTAGTGAGCGATGCCCGGATGGCGCGGCTGCTTCTTGAAGATAGGCTCGAGAATTTCGCCGCACTTGCGCTGGTTGGCAAAGGTCTTGTCGGTTTTCGGCGCGGTGATGGCGAGGGTCAGCGCGTGGAAGATCGCGGCTTCGCTGTCGGCGGGGTAGGCCGCTTGCAGTTCACCCATTTTTTGCTCGAAGGCGCGGTCGTGCGACGCGTGGTCCTGATCGTCCTGGCGGTAGATTTCCGCCAATGCATTGATGTAGGCGTGCTCGCGCGCGGTGGTCTTGGGATTTGCACCGGCAAGCTCTTGCGCCCTTTGCAACGCGGTTCGGCCGGCCGCGGTGTCGCCGTTATCCCAGAGGCCGTGATAGTGGCTCATGGCAATGCCCCACTGCGCCATGGCGCACGTCGGGTCGCGCTTCGACACTTCCACAAAGGATGAGCGCGATTGCTCGTACTGGAAAGAATGCAGGAGGGCGACCGCCCGATTGAATTCGGTTTGTGTGGATTTGACGCAGGAAATCGCAAAGTGGATGGAGCCGAGCTCTTCGGCGGAGAGCTTGTGGTCGTGATGTTCGTCCGCACCGGCGACAGAGGCGCACAAGAAAAGCGCACACAAACCGGACATCCAGCGCATAGGGCCTCCGAATGTGAGCCATGCTACGGGGAGTCGAGACTGCAGAACCGCGGCGAGTATGAGCGGTCTCGGTCCAGCGAGTCAAACCCAGTAAACCGTCCGCCCTGTCGCTGCCGTGTTGCGGTGTTCCCATGAAAATGATCAGGCCGACGCTTGGCCAGGGCTCGAGAAGGAGCGCGTCCTCGAATGTGCTGCGGACGGCTGCGTCGTCGTGCAGCGCGTCGACAGGCACGTAAACGCGATTGGAGTGTACGGAAAACGAAAAGGGCGCCCGGAAGGGCGCCCAAAGAGGGGATATCGATCGCCGATGCGGCGAGGTCAGCTCGGAGGCTAGCTCCAGTCGTCGCCGCCCCCGCCACCCGACCCGCCGTCATCCCAGCCGGAGCCGGGGTCGTTCACGCCGAAGTCGGAGCCGCCCATGTCGCTATTGCTGAAGCCCGAGTCGCCCGCCTCGGCGGGGGGTATGACACCGCCGCCGC
>WNFT01000951.1_pt1 | contig 24575 bp, 8 predicted proteins | sample 5400191 | NCBI WGS metagenome assembly WNFT01 (sample SAMN13153359, study PRJNA577476) | soil metagenome | isolation source: 80 cm saprolite under Madrone tree | place: USA:California | collected 2016-06-14 | reverse complement strand
GAAGATGGGGCTTCGATTGGAATCCGCGTGACGATTATCGGACATTTTCGCGAATTGCGAGGTGTCAAGATCGAAAGGGATGCATTCATCGGGCCCGGTGTCATTATCTTGCCTAACGTAGTGATAGGTCGCGGAGCAGTCGTGACGGCAGGAAGTGTCGTTACACAGTCCGTGCCCCCGCTGACACTCGTACAAGGTAATCCGGCGGCCCCTGTGGCGCAATGCGGAGTTCCCCTGACGCTGCAGACCAAATCAATCAAAGAGTTTTCGAGAACGCTGCGGCCGTTGCCAGGCCCCGCTTCCGCGGTTGCGAAGGAGTCGTCCTATGGGGCTTCCCGACGTTAATGGTTCCTTTTATTTAGGAAATGACCGATGTCCGCCGAGGCAGTGATCGTCCTTCACAGGGAAGAGTCCCCTTTAGATTTGCATCTTGCTCGCCTAACTGAATTCTCAGGAATTCGGTCCAGAATGATCCGTGTCGGTCAGGCAGACGAGCTGGGCAAACTCGTGGAAGAAAGCCCTTCGTGTGTGATGGTAAGCGCCCGGTCTCTTGCCGCCATCTCCGAAGACGATGTTATTTTTCCGGAGGCTGTCACGCGTTTATTCGAACGCGTACCGTTCATCTTTGTTTACGGAATAACTCCGAGTGAACGGGAGACCCGTGTTGTTACGCATCTGACTGAGGGCTTGATTTCGGCTGCGATCAGTTTCGATCGATCGGATCACTTATTCGAGGTGAGTACTACTGTCCCGCACATCACTGACGAATTTTCCGGGCTCGCCTTTGGACCAAGTAATAGGGAGACTGACTTTGGACTGGTAGTAAACCGGCCGAAGGGCAATTTGCGGGATCTTGTGTGCATCAACAAGCTACCGATGTTTGCATTCTTCAAGAGACGAAATTCTTCTATATTTTTGCTGGCTTGTCGGGACATAGGGGATCCCGCGGCCTCAAGTGATGGGTCCTTCTCCGCCTCCGCGCAGAAGTACTTTTCTCGGGTTGTGCCGACCCTGATGTTTCTCAGGTACGTCTTTGGGGACCAGAACTGGCACAACCCGAGACGAGCCGCCAATTTTATTATTGATGATCCCTTATTGCGACGATCATACGGTTTTCTGGATTATTCCCGATTGCTGAAGGAGATGGACAGATGCGACTTTGCCACTACCATTGCCTTTATCCCCTTGAATCACAAGCGGACACAACCGTCGACAGCCAGACTAATCAGGGAACATTCCGATAGGTTCCAGATCTGCGTCCATGGTTCTGACCACAGCGAAAATGAGTTCGCTAGCACAAATGTTGGAGAACTGAATGCACGCATCCGCCTCGCGACGCAATCGATGAAGTCTCATGAACGACGTACTGGAGTGCCTTTCGCTGAGGTGATGGTTTTCCCACAAGGGAGGTTCTCTTCGGTTTCGCTAAGTTTGCTTAAAAGCCATAATTATCTTGCGGCCGTGAATTGTACCGCAACCGCTGATGACTTGGGTGGCCTGCACGGCCTTACTCTTGCTGATCTTCTTTCGCCCGCAGTCTGCAAATACAGCGCCTTCCCCTTGTTTGTGCGACGCTACCCACGATGGTTGGCTGACGTTGCATTTGATCTCTTTCTGTACAAACCGGCTCTGTTCGCGGAACATCACGATTATTTCAAAGAGGGATACGACAGAATTCGGGAATTTGCTGTTCGTGTGAACTCGCTGTCGAAGAGGTTGAAGTGGACCGGCCTCGGAGCGCTGATTCAGCATACGTATCTGCAAAAAAAAGTCGCGCCCGAAACGGTTGCGTGCAAGATCTTTGGGAACCGCCACGTCATTGAGAACCTGGAGCCAACACCACAACGGTTCATCATACTGAAGCAGGAAGATTGTAAGACTCCTATCCAGAGCGTTACAGTAAACGGGGACGAACATTCCTACGAACTCGAAGAGGGCTATCTGCGGCTCTGCGTCGATGTGCCTGCGGCTAGTGCGGTTGCAGTCGCAATCGACTACCGCAACACGTATCCATTTGACAGCGGTAAACACGCACTGAACCAACAAGTCAAAGTGTATTTAAGACGGTACCTTTCGGAAATTCGGGACAACTACCTTAGCAAACACGACAGGCTCCTATCGCTCGCCTACCGCATCAAGGACCGGAAATCTTTCCACCTATGAACGACAAGTTCCCGCATCACTCCGATGGCTGATTAGTATCGAGGCAATTCGGAAATTCGAATTCCGACGTTGCCGACCTGAGAATGGACCAAGTATCTGCTTTCGATTCAGTCAGGACGTGGTCGAGAGAGGACATGCACCAGCGCAAGTTTACGTTTGCGGAGCAAATCGCGTTCGCGGAACTATCGGGAGACTACAATCCCCTGCATATGGATCCAGTTGCGGCCCGGAGATATCTCTTCGGTCAGCCCGTTGTACATGGTATCCACCCTGTCTTTTGGGCTTTGAATAGCTGGCTGGAAGAGAAGCCATCAGCCGTGATGTTCCGGTCGCTCAAGGTCTCTTTCCCTCAACCAATAGTGTTGGAGAAGCAGGTGCAGTTCTCTTCAGCATCCAAGCATCCTCACCACATCGGCATTGAATTGTTCTGTGGCGGCTCCGTAGCGACAAGGATCGAGGCTGAGTGGGATACATCGGGCCATCAGAACATCGACTGTCTCGAGAGGTGCTTTCCTGCACCCCGCCCGCCTCGCGTCTTGTCGGAAGACGGCATAGAGGGTGACTCTGGTAGTCTCGACTTGTACCTTGATATTGAAGCGGCTGCGAAGCTCTTTCCGCATCTGACCAGATGCGTTTCTCCCGTGCAGATTGCAGTGATCCTCGCTACGACTCGACTCGTCGGCGTCGAGTGTCCAGGGTTGAAGTCCGTCTTCTCGAAGCTGGATCTTTCCGCCACTGACTCATACGACTGCAGAACATTGAGCTATAAGGTCACGAGACTCGACCGACGTTTTGGTTTGGTCGCCATGAAGGTGACAGCACCGGGAATGACTGGAGAGTTGAAGGCCTTCATTCGTCCAGCCCCGCACGAACAGGACAGCTACTTGAGTTTGACAGGACGAGTACACAGCAAGGAATTTTCGCGGCAGCGTGCGCTGATCATAGGCGGCTCTCGCGGTATAGGGGAAGTGACTGCGAAACTCTTGGCTGCCGGTGGAGCAAAGGTCGTGATCACTTACCATCGAGGCCAGAAAGACGCACGTCGTGTGGTCGAGGACATTGTTTCGAACGGTGGCGTGGCTGACCTCTCCCACCTTGATGTTCTCAACCTTGACCGAGATCTCGCTGAGGTAGTCGCCAGTGATCAATGTTTTAGCGAGTTGTACTACTTCGCAACGCCTCTTTGTTACTCAGCAGGAGGAGCGAAAGCAGTGTTCTCTGCAGATCTCTTCAAGGAATTCTGCGATTACTACGTTACTGGATTTGCTCGTACGGTGATTCAATTGAGGAGTCTCGGATTACGGAACGTTTTCTATCCCTCAACTGTTGCTATTGATGAGCTACCCAGGAATAGTGGCGAGTTTGCGGCAGCGAAGATGGCAGGCGAAACGCTCTGTAGTTTTCTTGAGAAGAACGATCAAGAAATGACCATCTATCGGCCTCGCCTTCCGAGGATTGCGACGGACCAAACAGCTAGCGTAGTGCCCGTTGCCAATCAAGATCCTGTACCAATAATGATAAAACACTTACGTTCCTTTCGTGACGCGTCGATGGCGAGATGTCGGACCGCGAGCGAGCTGTCCGTCACGGCCGGTGTAAAGAATCCAACAATATAAGTGAACCGCAACAACTGACGGCATACGATCGGAAAACAATCCGGAAGTATCTGTTGAAGGCCGGAAGCGACGCTTTACGGTCGAGTACAAAAGCTGGATCAAAACTGTGTCCTACATTTGTTCTCTTAGCCAATCAACCACCTCTGGCCAGGGTTTGAGCATTCGCCAGATGCTTGAGACCCAGGCCGAACGAGCCCCTGACTCTATTGCTATTGCCGCTCCAGGTCGAAATCCCCTCACTTATCGCCGTTTATGCGACCACGTCGACTATGTGGTGAAGACGCTTAATTCGATGGGATTCGGTCGCGGTGACCGCATAGCTATTGTGCTACCGAATGGCCCGGAAATGGCTTTGGCCTTTCTAGCAGTGGCTGCTGGGGCGACCAGCGCTCCTCTCAATCCGGCGTATTTGGCCAACGAATTTGACTTCTATTTCTCGGATCTCAAGGCCAAGGCACTGATTATCCAGTCAGGGATCGATTCACCGGCCATCGCCGTGGCCCAAAGGCACCGCTTGTGTATCCTCGAATGTTCGCCCGTATCACAAGCAGAGGCAGGCATCTTCTCACTTGGACGTGATCAGCGCTCGCTCCGGGCAGAGGCTAACGGCCGTAGGGTTTTACCCGGCTTCGCACAGCCCGACGATGTGGCTTTGGTGCTCCATACTTCAGGTACAATTTCACGGCCTAAAATTGTTCCCCTGACACATTCGAACATTTGCGCATCCGCTCACAACATTCAAGTGACCCTTGAGCTGACTGAGAAGGATCGATGCCTGAACATAATGCCACTCTTTCATATCCACGGCCTCATTGGTGCAACACTTTCGTCCCTGGCGGTTGGCGCCAGTGTGGTTTGCACGCCAGGTTGTGATGTAACCACATTCTTCAATGGGATGGAAACCTTTCACCCGACATGGTACACAGCGGTTCCCACCATGCATCAGACCATCTTGACGCGGGCTGATAGCAACCGCGATATCATCGTGAGCTGCCCGCTACGATTCATCCGCTCGTCTTCTGCCGCATTGCCGCCGCAGGTCATGGCCGAGTTGGAAAGGGTGTTCCAGGCACCTGTAATAGAGTCCTACGGCATGACGGAAGCCTCGCATCAGATGGCAAGTAATCCACTGCCTCCTTATGCGCGTAAGGTTGGTTCGGTGGGCGTCGCGGCGGGGCCGGAGATTGCCATTATGGACGAAATGGGCAACTTGCTGCCAACGGGTCAAAAGGGCGAGATTGTCATCCGTGGTGCCAACGTTACCCAGGGCTACGAGAATAATCCGACGGCCACGAAGAGTGCCTTCACGAATGGTTGGTTCAGGACAGGTGACCAGGGGTGTTTGGATTCCGATGGTTACCTTTTCATCACGGGCCGCCTCAAGGAGATGATCAACCGTGGGGGCGAAAAGATTTCTCCCCGTGAAGTCGACGAAGTGCTCATGGACCATCCTGCTATTGCCCAGGTAGTGACCTTTGCGGCTCCCCATGTCTCGCTAGGTGAGGAGGTGGCGTCAGCTGTTGTGTTGAGGGAGAATACTTCCGCCACGGAAAGGGAGATTCAGGAATTCGCGGGTTCACGACTGGCTGATTTTAAGGTACCCCGTCGCGTGATCATCCTGAAGGAAATACCGAAAGGTCCTACCGGCAAACTGCAACGGATAGGTCTAGCTGAGAAACTGGGTCTTACCACTCCCGATCCGGCACGCCCCAAGTTGGAAAGAGTTTTCGTGGCGCCCCGAGATAGGTTGGAACTCCAACTGACGGAGATATGGCAACGGGTCCTGGGCATCAAGCGCATCGGGATCAACGAAAACTTCTTTGATTTGGGAGGCCACTCCCTGCTAGCTGTAAATCTGATCCTGGAAATCGAAAGGGCGACCGGCAAAAATCTTCCCCCCTCTTTTCTATTCCACGCGCTTACTGTCGAGCAACTAGCCGACATTCTCCGTCAAGAAGGACGTTCAGTTCTTTGGTCTCCGCTGGTGGCGATCCAATCCAACGGTTCCAATCCTCCATTCTTCTTCATACATGCCGTCAGTGGAAACCTCCTCAACTATCGTACTCTGTCGCATTATCTGGGCTCGGATCAGCCCTTTTACGGTCTACAAGCCCAGGGGCTTGATGGAAAACTGCCTCCCCTCACTCGGATTGAGGACATGGCCGCTCTCTACATTAAAGAGATACGCACCCTCCAACCAGAGGGTCCTTATTGTCTCGGTGGTGGATCTTCAGGCGGCATAGTAGCCTTCGAAATGGCTCAGCAGCTCCGTGCACAACGTCAGGAGATTGCCCTGTTAGCCCTGTTTGACACCTATTTTCCAGGTGATCTCAGATATCTACCGCCGGCTTTAGCTCGTTCGCAGACCCATAGTTTTACCCAAAAGGTTGATCGGCTCCTAGGCAACCTCTTACTACGTGGACCTAAGGAGCAGATGAGCTATATCTTCGGGATGCTCGGAACCAGAGTTGGCACAAGCGTCCGAAGATTAGCCTACAAGATTCACCCAGGTAGCGAAAGGTCTTTGTCCCGTGCCATGCGGCAGGTCCTCAAGGCGAACCGTCAAGCTACCAGTAATTATGTACCGCACGTCTATCCCGGCCGGATCGCCCTCTTCTTGAGTAGTGCTTCGCCTGAAAGAACTTTCTATGACCGCCGATTGGCCTGGAGCGGCATGGCCGCCGGGGGTTTGGAGGTCCACATGGTGCCAGGTAACCATGACACTCTGTTTGCAGATCCAAACGCAAGAGTGGTGGCGGAGAAATTGCGCCTTTGCCTCCAGAGGGTGCCGGTTGACTCTATGGCAAGGTAAGACGCTGGTTCGAATTGGGCGGCCATTGAAGTGATATCACCGACAAGAGTGTGGTGGTAAAGATCAAGTTGAGAACGCCATTTTTCCTCCGGAAGGAATCGAGCAGGCCTACGTGGAAGCGCCGTCTAGCGTTTCTCATCCTTCTCATGCTGGTAGTGCTTATCATATCTGTGACACGCGAGTTCTGGAGCAAGAGAATAGGACAAAGCTTGGTATGCACCGAGCACCTGAGTCAAAGCGATCTCATCCTCGTGGAGAATTTGGATCAGGACTACCTCCTCTTCGAGCAAGCGGCGACACTCCATAAGGCGGGATTTGCAGCAAGAGTCCTCATCCCGGTTCAAATCTCGCACGAGTCTGAGCGAGCGAACGCCGTATCAATAGGCACTGCCGAATTGATGGCACGGGTGGCGCAGATGCAGACGCCGGAGATTATGCCAATACGTGCGCCCGAGCCCGTAAGTCTCAATGTCGCCTATGGGATCCGGGACTTTCTGATCAAAGAGCATCTCAGTAGCGTTATCATTGTGACATCCGGCTTTCGCAGTAAGCGGTCGTCTCTCATTTACCAGGCGGTGCTGCCTCCTGGCATTACGGTGTCCTGCATAGCGGTTTTCGTAGGGGCGGCACCAGAGAACTGGTCACAGACCTGGCACGGCATCGAGGAGGTCACTGAGCAGTTTCTCAAGCTTCAATTCTATAGATTCTATGTCCTTTTGAAACCAGTGAGCCTGAAGGCTGGGACAGACCCTGATTCAGTTTATTGGGGAATCCGCAAAAGACGCGGATCCCGCCAAAGCGGATCTGCTGCAGTCGTCCCTCCGTCTCAGATTGACCTGGACAACTTCCTATTCGTGAGGGCTTCTTCAGTTAGCCTGTGGGGACACGTTTCTTGAGGTGCACCCTGGCGGGATCCGATCAGTACATGCCCTATTAATCGCGAGCGTTCTCACCCAGGCACTTCCTCTGATCTGGATGGGCCGGGCTGTACTCGTGCTTTCCGTCGCACTGATTACTCTTACTGCATCACGTCTCCAGGGAAAAAGCGAAAAGTTACAGTTGGCTGTATTGCAGTCGAGCGATGCTGCGGATCTGGGGCCCGCGTTGGTGAATCCAACATTGACGCCGGCCCAGGTCACGCTGATCGAGCGAAGCTAGAACGCTCTGTCCAGCACCGCAGCGAAAATCGGCGTCTGTTGTGGTGCGAGGTAATGTCTCAGTGAGACTAAACGCCATTCTTTTCCAATCTGTATTTATATTATTCCTTGGCCTACTGATCACTGCGGGTTCTGCTGGGAAGCCAAATTCTCGACCTGCAACCCTACCCAAGAATACCCCGAGTTTCTCGATGCAAGTGGGGCAGCAGTCGCCTACGGGTGTGCAGTCGTATACAGTAGAGCCCATCAACGACCCTGATTTCCTAGACTACCCCGCTCCACCACCGGTGCACCCCAGCACCTATCAGTTCACCATTGCGCAGAGCCCTCATGATGAGATGATACCCATCAATAGTACGAGCTTGAGGAATATCTCTGTCACCTTAGAGAACACGGGCAGTACGCTCATTAAATCCCCCTATCTCTATGGGCCGCACGGATACGATTTTCGCGATTTGTCCAAATTGGCCTCGACCATTACGGCTGGAACGGGTCTTACGAGTGAGGAGAAATTTTTTCGCATTCATCAATGGATGGACGAGCATTTCATCCGCACGGAAGTGGCCGTTGACGACCCACTGTTAGGGATGGATGGGACGCTTCGCCGCCTGAATCAATATGGAGGATCCGCATGTGGCGAGAACGTGGAAATAGTGGGAAACCTTCTCCGGTATGTACCGCCCGTGGGTTCGATGTTTGCGCGACTAATAGACCTGGGCGGGCTCCATCAACCCGGGGAGGCTTTCTGGGATGGCAGTTGGCACAATTTCGATGCCACACCGGAGGCCCGGTTCATTTACTACGGCTGGGACAATACGACCATTATTCCTGGTTGGAACGATCTCAAGAATAATATCGAACTGGTCAGCCGTGTTGAACCTTGGGTCGGCTGGAATATGAGCAGTTACGTCCAGGACGCATACACGGTCAGCGATTACGGCACCATTGGCGATGTCGGGGCGAAATTCGATTTCAATTACGATTTACGCCCGAGCGAGAGCGTCACCATGTATTTTGATATGCGGGGCCGCGTGGATATGGTTTCGATCACGTATGACATCAGGCCCTGGTCGTATCGAACCTACGCCGATTACGGAAGCGCCGTCTTTACTTATAAGCCCGATCTAAAAACCGCCCTTTTCCAAAATTACCTGACCGAACAAACAAACGTCACGCAAACCGCAAACGGACTCATACCGACCGACCCTTCCAAGCTGTCCTCCATTGTGATTCCCGTCAAATCGACCTGGGGGATCGCTGGTGCCGACATCAAAGCTTCCTTCAAAACTGGCGGCAATGTCTACATTGCACGCAATAGCGATTACCTCGATACCACGTACTCTCCAAATACCACATGGAAGCTCCTTTCCGAGGAACAGAAGGAGGGATACTTCCAGCCTTCGACCATCCAGGGGGCCATGGCATACTGGCTTAAATTCGAATTTCAGGGTAGCGGTTCGGGACTGGATAGTTTGGAGATCGCCACGGAGGTGACGATGAGTCCGTGGTCCATGCCGGGCCTTGAATACGGCATCAACCGCATTCATTTCGATGCTGCGGCGATGCAGGGTGGAAGCCTCAAGGTAACTTACAGCTATGACGACCAGGCCGATCACCATTTTTACCAACCGGCGACGGCGAACTACGGAAGCCATATTTGGTTCCGTATCGGTGGCGAACTCACAGATAGCGGTTTGAAGCAAGACTATTTCAGAAAGTTAAACAGGACACCTCCGGCCACCAAGCAAGTGATCCTCGAGATTACAAAGGTGTCCGGAATAAGCACACCTAGCAAAGTTAGAACGCTCATCAACAACGCGACGATGCCGTTGGGCTCTTACAAGCTCTATTGGGATGGCAAAGATGACGCGGGGAACGTGCTTCCTCCTGGGATGTATGCCTACAAGCTGACCGAAGACGAGTCGCCAGCGCAAGGGGCGCGCCTCTACCTCTTCCGTGAAATCTGGCCGCAGCCCAACGAAATCCACAATAGACAGGCGCCGGCCGTCAGCGGCGGTTCCAATCAAACCATCATGCTGCCGGCTTCGGCCAGCCTCACCGGTACGGCTACGGATGACGGCCTGCCAGCCGGTGGTACGCTCACTGTGACCTGGTCGAAGTTCAGCGGTCCGGGAACCATTACGTTCGGCAACGTCAACGCGCTCAGCACCACCGCCAGTTTCTCCTTTGCCGGTACGTATGTGCTCCGGCTGACCGCCACTGATACCGAACTCTCCAGCTCTGCCGACATCACGATCACTGTCAACCCGCCGCCGAATCAGGCGCCGACCGTCAGCGCCGGTTCCAATCAAACCATCACGCTGCCGGCTTCGGCCAGCCTGATAGGTACGGCTATCGATGACGGTCTGCCAGCCGGTGGTACGCTCACTGTGACCTGGTCGAAGTTCAGCGGTCCGGGAACCGTTACGTTCGGGAACGTCAACGCGCTCAGCACCACCGCCAGTTTCTCCTCTGCCGGTACGCATGTGCTCCGGCTGGCCGCCACTGATCCCGAACTCTCCAGCTCTGCCAACATCACGATCACCGTCAACCCGCCGCCGAATCAGGCGCCGACCGTCAGCGCCGGTTCCAATCAAACCATCACGCTGCCGGCTTCGGCCAGCCTGATCGGTACAGCTATCGATGACGGCCTGCCAGCCGGTGGTACGCTCACTGTGACCTGGTCGAAGTTCAGCGGTCCGGGAACCGTTACGTTCGGGAACCTCAACGCGCTCAGCACCACCGCCAGTTTCTCGTCTGCCGGTACGTATGTGCTCCAGCTGACCGCCACGGACACAGAACTTTCCAGCTCGGCCGACACCACGATCATTGTCAACCCCCAGCCGAATCAGGCGCCGATCGTCAGCGCCGGTTCCAATCAGACCATCACGCTGCCAGCCCGCGCCACCCTGAACGGCACGGCCATGGATGACGGTTTGCCAGCCGGTAGTACACTGACGACGAAGTGGTCCAAAGTCAGCGGGCCTGGAACCGTCGCTTTCGGCTACGTCAACGCGCTCAGCACCACCGCCAGCTTCTCGCTCGCCGGTACATATGTGCTTCGATTGACTGCCACCGATAGCGTCTTATCCGCCAGCGCCGACGTCACTATCGTCGTCAACCCGGTTGCCGCCGGAAGTCCCCCTGTAGTCGATGCAGGTCCGGCAAAGGTCATTGCGTTTCCGGCCAAAGACCTCACACTCTTTGGTCATGCCACGGACCCCGACGATGAGTCGCTCACGGTGCGGTGGACCTTAACGAGTGGCCCCGCGGCTGTTAGTTTTTCCGCGCCTTGGGCACTCGGCACCACCGTCACATTTACGACGGCGGGCATCTACACTTTTCAGCTCGCTGTCAGCGACGGTACGTTCAACGTGAGCAGCAGTACGACAGTCACCGTCAGCCCAGCTTCCAGCCAGACCGCGTTCTACGTCGATCCAACATATACAGGTAGTGTGGAAACGGGGGCTGCCGACACGCCGTGGAAAGCTCTGGTTGAGAACGTCCCATCGAAGGCAGAATGGTTGGGGCGATGGGCCACGATCAACGCCGCACTGGCGGCGGGCCCAGTCATTGTCTACTTCTCTGCTAGAAATGCCGCAACTGACAGCGCAGAAGAGATTGTCGGATCCATCCATGTCAGGCGTACCGACAAATCCTCCAATCGCCTCACTCTCGACGGGATGTCGAAATACAACACCAACGATGTCAGTCCTTCGTGGGTGGATTACACAGGCACGAGCAAAATGCGCATCCGCGTGACCAGTGGCTGCTGCTTCTCTATTGGCTGGTTCTCCTCGGAAGACGGGGATGGAAAGCTTGATTACGTGACCCTGCGTGGCTTTGAAGTCACTGGGAGTGGTGCGCGGATCGTCTGGGGCGGGAGTTATTCGGTTCTGGAGCATATCTGGTCGCATGATGTTACGACTTTGGGCGCCACCGTCCAATTTGACCCAGCGGTGACCGAGTATCCTCAGTGTAAGGATTTGGGCAAGTCCAAGGATATTACGCTGCGGAATAATGTCATCGAGCGCGGCATTGGTGAAGGGATCTATATCGGAGCGACGTATCTATATACAAGCGAAGGCGGCTGCCCCTCCACAGGGAACAATCACAGCGACATCCTGATTGAAGGCAACACCGTTCGTGATCCGGGAACCAATGGAAATCAGGGAGATGCCCTGGACCTCAAGGCTGGCCTTCTCAACGTCACTGTGCGCAACAACGTTTTTCTGAACCCCCACAACGGTGACGGCATTACATTGGTTGGCACGTTTGGCTCCGAGAAATCGAATTACCTCATCGAGGGCAATGTCAGTGCCAATGATCCAACAGGCGGGGGACTCGTGATGCAATCAGCACATGGGATCATCGTCCGCAATAACCTGATCTACAATAACAAGAACGGCGCGATCGCCTTCTCAGGCGATTCGTCATATTTCAACAGCAACGCCGAAATCTATAACAACACCATTTACAACAATGGTTTCGCCATACCGATCGACCGTGTCGAAGGAATCATTATCAACAACAATCTGATTTTCGGAAACAGTCTCGGCGGACCTTCGAGCCGGTCGAGCAACATCGCGAGCGACTACAATCTCTGGGCTCCGAGCAACGCGGCGTGGGACCAGGGTACGCATACGATCATCCAAACGAGTACCTCCGGTATAACGGTGAATCCTGCCGGCGGTGATTTCCATCTCATTTCGGATTCCCCTGCAATCGAAAAAGGGGTGGCTTTGAATGCGACGGGGTTCGCGACGGATTTTAGCGGGACGCTACGGCCGCAGGACGTGGCGTGGGATATCGGCGCCTACCAGTTTCCGCTTTCAATATCCATCTCTTCGCCCACCTCTGGTTCCGTTGTTTCCGGAACGATCACGGTCTCGGCCAACGTGTCGAGCGCCGTTGGCGGCATCGCAGGCGTGCAATTCAAGCGGAACGGCATCAATCTCGGCGCGGAAGATACGACGCCGCCATACGAGGTGTCTTTAGACACTACGACAATCCTGAACGGTTCTCAAACGTTCACCGCTGTAGCAAGGGATTTAGCGTCAAACCATGCTACGGCTTCGCCAGTTACGATTATTGTCAACAACTCTATTCCTTTTAACTTCTCTATATCCGTCGGAGGCAATCAAGTTGTAACGCAAGCACGATCCGCCACTAATACCGTTACTAGTGTTGCCGTGGCGGGCACGATCGAACCCGTTTCTTTCTCTGCCTCCGGTTTGCCTCTGGGGACTACGGCTTCGTTTTTCACCCCGTCTTGTACTCCAAACTGCAATTCAGTGCTGGTCCTGTCGACGTCCACCTCCACTCCTGCGGGATCGTATTCGATCACGGTTAAGGGAACCGCTGGTTCTGTTTCTCGCACGGCGTCATTCCTATTGACTGTGAGTTCGGTGAACGCGTCCTTCACTGAAAAGTGCGGTCAGCCTGGCGTGATGAGCTGTTTCGGCTTCGACGACTCGATCAGTTTGTACTACACGTGGCCGACTGGAACAGTATGCGATACTGTCTTTGCAGGTCAACCGAACTACGTTTTCGGAAACGCTCGTCTCGGACCCGGCAATACAGTCGCGACAGTTCAAAACGGGCAGTGTGTCTTTCCGCAGACCGACACCGCTACTTCCCATACCGGCGCCGCCTCGCTGAAATTCACGATTCCTTCCAACAGCGGTCCCAATTCGAGCGGCTTCTTTTCAGAGGTCTTCAAGCGCAATGGTGATGGGACGTTTCCGTATATCGGACCTGGGTCTTCGCTGGGCAAGGTCATCTACTTCCAGTTTTATCAGAAGTTCGACTCGACGTTCCTTTCGACTGACTTCCAATGTGTTGGCCCGGCTGTCTGTAATGGCTGGAAGCAGGCAATCTTGTATGGAAATCCGCCCCTCGGAACCAGCTCCAGCACTGTCGAAGTGACCCTGCAGAATACTCACATGCGTGGCCTCCCTCAGATGCAGGGACAACAGGGTACTGACAACTATGGCATCCAGGACTTTATTGGGTGTACTTTCGCCAAGGCAACAAGCCAGGGAGGGGCTGGCTCAGGTTTCAGTTCCCAGGCCAACTATTCGGCTCCTCTGAATCCAACCTGTGTTCGTTACGTTGCCGACCAGTGGATGGAGTTCACCGGACGCATCGAGATTCGTGGCGACAGCAATGCTCCCACAAGCCGTGTTCAACTGTGGGTGGACGGGCAGATCGCTATTGATTACGGAGCCGCAAGAATTAACTGGGCCGGAACTGACGGCGATGGTCTCGGACAATTTCTGTTGACAACCTTTCATACGAATAAAGATCCAAATCAGACTCATGCTGTTGGTTATACCTGGTATGACGACATGATCGTCTCGACCGGACCCATTCCCATGAAGAATGGCTTCGTAGCCGGTGCCGACACGGCGTTCCCTGTCACCACTGCCATAAGTGTCAACGTTTACAGTACTGACGCGAGGATAACGTGGACCACGGATGAGCCGGCCGATTCACTGGTGGAATATGGCCTGACATCAACCTACGGACAAAGCACAATGCTTGACACGGCTCCAGTGGCGAGCCATTCGGTCAACCTCTCTGGCCTGTCCCCAGGCACATATCATTTCAGGGTCAAATCCAGGGACGCTGCGGGCAACCTTGCCACCAGCCAGGACTTTACGTTCACCATTGTGAGTCCCACATTATCGGTTTCACCACCCATGCTCCCGAACGGAATCGTCGATATCGTATACAACCAGACCGTTACAGCATCGGGAGGCACATCACCGTACACCTTCAGTGTTTTCATCGGTGCTTTGCCCACCGGTCTGACACTTAACGGCTCAACAGGAGCAATTACCGGAACGCCGATCAAATCAGGCACCGCGAGCTTCTCGGTTAAGGCTGTCGATTCACTGGGACAATGGGGAGTCCGGTCTTACACGGTGAACATTTCGACTTTGAACTCCCCAAATGTATCCTTGATTCAGATTAACACGACGTACGACAGCACTCCGTTCCCCGGATTTGTTGGCCGGTTCTCGCTGAACTGCAGTATGACGAATAACGGCCCGCCAATCATTGGGCCGATGTTTTTCAAATTAACGTATCTGGGCAAGGTCGGGAATGATGAAAATCCTGGGCAGCCTAATGTGCTGCTCAGTGCGGACGAAGGCGTCGTAGACGTTCAAACGTTGTCGCTACAATCCCTCGGCACTGGTGAATCTACGCCGGTTTCTTTCCTTGTGGGTATCGGTTCACGCCAGAGATTTCAAATTTCAGTCGAATTCTACGCAGTTCTGACCGGAAGTGCAGTGACGTATTCAGAGGAAGGGATCACGAAACATACGGCCGGGAAAGCATCCACGAGTGCGACGCTGCTTGGCCGTTTCCAATTTGAAAGTTCCGGTCTGGTTGATTCTTCAGGGTTCCAAAAATCCGATCCGGGTATTTCCCCTCCGCCTGGTAACGCTGGTGTCATTACCGGATCCGGAGCTCAATCGCGACCGGTGATTGCTGTCGACTCTGTTAACCCCAAACATATTGCGGTTGCCAGCAATGACTATGAATCCAATACCGTGAAAGTCGGTACATCGGACGATGGCGGCAATACATGGCATGTGACGATGCTAAGCCGCTCCTTCCAAAACAGGGTATTTTTTGCTCAGAACCCCAGCCTCGCGTTCGACTCGCTTGGGATACTTTCTGTCGTCTACACGCTATCTGATCCTAAAGACTCCACGAATGCGGTGGTGATTGTTGAATCGAGAGACGGCATAAGTTTCACTATGCCGGTCGCCGTCAGCTTTCACCAGGCTTCAGATAGAATCATCGACAGCAGGCCCGTGATTGCAGTCCGGCCTGGCGCGGGCCGCTACGTAGCCTGGGACAGTTTGTCCACCACCAGTGGCCGCTACAATATCAATCTGGCGCGATCGCCGGAAGGCGGGCTCTTCGGTCCAGCAACAACTATCGTCAGCAATGGGCAGGTTAGCTCCCCCGCGTTGGCGTTAGGCAAGGACGCTATGTACGTCGGATGGGATGACTGGGGATTTAACTCCAGTCCACCTTACAACACCGGCGGAAGATTGATGATCGGTGCGTCGGCTTATGGTCCGGAATTCAACTTCGGCCAACCGAAAGAGATCGCCAGAACCGGTATCGGTTTTGCAAAAAAGATACCGGCGATGCCCGAGTTAGGCGTCGGACCGAATCTGAACCTTGCTGTGGACCCGAACGCGGCCGGGATCATTTACGCTGCATTCGCAGATAGAAATAATGGCATTGACATACGCTTCGGGCGTTCCGTCAATAGCGGGGACACGTGGCAATTTGTCAGGGTCAACGACGATGTGGGCCTGGCGGATCAGTTCAGTCCTGCGATTGGGCTCGATTCAACCAGCAGAGTGAATATTGTTTTTTACGACACCCGGATGAGCAGCACGTTTGAGGCTGCAGATGTATTCCTTGCCAGGTCTTCCACTGAGAATTCGTTCGAGAATCTACGCATCACAACGGTTTCCTCAAATGATTCAAAGAAGAATCTGTTTCGCGACTTCACTGCAAATCTGGGAGATCGTACAGGTATAGCCATGACACCGCAAGACGCGGTAATGATATGGACCGACACCCGTCTCGGTACAGAAGACATTTTCTTAGGTATAGTACGCAGCCCGCCCATTATTGATACAGTTCCGCCATCGAGTCCATCCAATCTGATGGCGACAGCCTCGAGCGAGGCGCAAATCAATCTGTCGTGGACGGCTTCGACGGACAATCTCGGTGTTACGGTCTATCTCCTGGAGCGCTGCCTGGGCGATGGCTGTACATCGTTCGTACAGATCGCATCGCCTTCGACCAACATTTACAGTGATACAGGTTTACAAGCAGGCAGTATCTACAGGTATAGGGCGCGTGCCAAAGATGCGGCAGGAAACTTGAGCGGGTATTCTAATGTGGTGACTGCCAAAACCGCTCTGATAAACCCCGTGCTCCCGCCCACACCCTCGACCCCGCCGGGTCCAGGCGGAGGTGGCGTTGTTCGGGTCCCGGAGTCTCCACCCAGTCCAGAGCCAACTGCGACCTTTGCGATTCCGGATGGCAGTGGACAATCGTGGGTCATGGCTGGGGCGATCGAATCGCCCAGTATCGGCTATGCGCGCATTCAGCAGGATACGGGTAACTCGACGCTGTCCGGACTGACGATCTTAGGATATCGTTCAGCGGGAATACTGGTCACTGAAGCGAGCGTGCCGGCATCGATACCAATGTCTACCGGCCGCATTTACGTCGAGGTCAACGGACCCGTCAATACAGGTGTCGCCTTCGCAAATCCCAATGCTCAGGCTGCGGTGATTTCCTTCTATTTCACCGATGCTGGCGGAACGGACTTTGGACAAGGATCGTTTACGCTGAACGCTGGCAGTCAGATGGCGGCATTTATGAACGAGGCTCCGTTCAAGGGCAGGTCGTCCATGCAGGGGACGTTCAGCTTCAGTTCCTCGGTGCCTCTCGGTGTCGTTGCGATCCGCGGCTTTATCAACGAACGCAGTGAGTTTCTGATCACCACGTTACCCGTGCTGGCCATTGGAGAGACCAACTTCAATTCCATTGTGTTGCCGCAGTTCGCCGATGGCGGAGGCTGGATGACACAGATTATGCTGACCAACCCTTCCAACTCCGCAATAACCGGTTATGTACAGTTTTTCGGTCCGGGATCGTCCGGTCAAAATGCGCCATTGCTGCGTGTCGCCGTCAATGGCGCGTCGAACACGACGTTCTACTACCTGCTTGCTCCTGGCGCCACAGCTCGCCTGGTGACTGGCAGTTCAGGAAAGACGACCCAGGTCGGTTCGGTGCGCATCACTCCGACCACCGGTACGGCTCCCACGGCGATGGCCATCTTTTCGTTCAAGAATGACGGCGTCACCGTCAGTGAGGCCGGTGTTTCGGCTGTGCCGACGGGGCTCGCATTTCGAATGTACACCGAAGCATCGGGCAGTTCCGGCCAGATCGGCTCCGTCGAGTCGGGCTTGGCTCTGACTAATCCGTTGCCGACTCCTGTCACGGTGAACCTTGGCCTGATCGGCATGAACGGCTCATCACCGGTGTTGCCGGTGACACTGACGGTTCCCGGCAACGGTCAGGTTGCCCGATTCGTTCGGGAACTGTTCCCCGCACTGAATGCACCTTTCCGGGGTTTCCTGACAGCGACAGCCACGGCCCCGATTGGCGTTGTCGGCGTGCGCGGGCGCTACAATGAGCGCAAGGATTTCCTGATTACGACCACTCCGCCACGCAACGAAGACGTGATTCTCCCGCCAGCCCAGTTGGTGTTCCCCCACATTGTCAGCGGTGGAGGGTATACAACCCAACTCGTCATCTACGGAGAATCCGGTTCTGGCAGACTCTGGTTCCGGTCTCAGAGCGGAACCGCTCTGTCCACCAATATCCTGCAGCCGTTAACCTTCGAAGGGACCACTCCTGACTAAACCGATTCCGCCGCACCGTGTCCGTAACTTAACTTATGCCGTGTGAAGCGACCGGCATCACTCCGACTCATCCAGCGAAAAGGACAACTTTATCCAATGAATTGCGGTCTTCTAAATCCAGCTAGCCAAGGGTTCCCGCCTTGAAATCCCTTCCGTGCCTCGGTCAGATCTAACCGCCGTCGGCGCTGCGCTGTGGAAAGCGTTTTGTGCTTTCCAACAGCGGCATGAAAGCGCCATGCTTCTGCTGGCTCAGTCGTCGGTGCGGTCCGCCGCCAGGAAGTCCGCCGCCTCTCTCGGGGTTCGGTCAAGCCGATCATCCAGGCAACGCGCTTCATCTTTGAAGATTTCTTGGAACCTGACCGACTCTTCTGGCACTACAAGCGCCCCTTCTACGCGCAATGGTCCCTCCGCAACTGCTCTGGAAGGCCAGCCACAGCCGGAAGGACTGACCCTGGGGGCCTGTTGACCGAAGGTGCGACTTTTCAAAAAGGAACGAGGTGGACACCGTCGGTTCGATCCCGAGGGCTTTCAAGGCTGGTGATTTCACTGTTCCTTCTGTGATTGGAGTTTATTGTCTATGACTAAAGGGACGAAAAAGCTACTCGGTGGGTTGCGGCGTTTTGGGACGGTTCGAACTATGGCTGGGCTGGTCCGATATACAGGATACAGGCTGTTCAAACCGCCGGGAGGTACCATCTCTACCGCGACGAATGGATTGACCATCAACTTCGACTATCCCTCGCAGTTCATCGGAACGCTGTCAGTGTTTAGAGAACTTGTTGAGCCTGAATACTGGTTTGTGCAACGCGCGTTGGATGAGAACTCGGTCTTCTTTGATGTAGGCGCTGCAATTGGCGGCTATTCCGTCTGTGTTGCCGCATTGACAGGGTGTACGGTTCATGCGTTTGAGCCGCTCCCGGAGAACATCCGGACATTGACCAAGAATCTGGCAGCGAATCGTATCGAGTCGAAGGTGAAGCTAAATCAGGCGGCCCTTTCGGGAAGTGAAGGGTACGGCTTTATACAAAATGATTCGGGCCAAGACTTGTTCGGTGGACACTTGACGATGGTATCGAGCGAGAGGACAGAAAACGCGGTCAAAGTGATGACCCTTGATTCGTACTGTGCGCGATGCAAGATCGAACGAATTGACATTATCAAGATCGACGTAGAGGGCCACGAGCAGGAAGTAATGGAGGGGGCAAAGACGATGATCGCTAATGAACGAATCGACGTCTTAATTTTGGAGACTGACCATCGTCTGTCTGGCTTCTATAATTCGCTGCGCAACCTGGACTTTGAATTCTATTATTTCGACGACGCCCACAACGCGTTGAAACGCGTTTTTCCGCTGACTGAACAGAACATCATTCAATTGGAACCGACCGCTTTTAGCAGTAACATTATTCTTCTCCACAACAGGTGCTTGGAGAGATACCGATCGAGATTTCAAGTTATCCTTTGACCCAGCTTACCTCGGACCAGCAGACAGTTGAAACCTATTCTTCGTCATAAACCAAAGGGGTCCATTTGGTATGGGGTTCGTATCCGTGTTTAATCGTGTCCTGGCAGCAAGCCTCAAGGCAGCCGGCGCGTCATCATGTGATTCGCCGCTGGCGTTCTCACGTGCACTTCCTCTTGAGATTTTCATGGCACTTGATCATTCTACTGCCTGCAATGTTTCCGGCGGACCGAGCGTGTAGTCGGGGCTTTAGCCCGCGTTCCGGTAACAAAACAGTATCTAATTCAGTCGCGGATTGCGCGAATTTAACCGATTAAATCCGCATAATCTGTGTAATGCGTGGCTAAAGATCTAGAGTCAGAAGTTCTGACTCAGGCACCAACATCAATCGGACAATCCCGGAAAAAGGACAACTCTAATCCATGACTTGCGGTTTTGTGAAATTGGCCCGGACTGTACTCCTGCTCTCCGCTGCACTGATTGCTCTTGCTGCGGCACCTCGGCCTGCGCAGATCCAAAAGCTATACCTGCCTGTATTGCAGTCGAGCGATGCTGCCGATCTGGGACTCGCGCTCGTCAATCCTACGTTGACTGAAGCTGAAGTGACGCTGACCGCGCGAACTTACAGTGGCTCCATCATTCGAGGAAACGGCATAACCAATCCCGTCAAGTTAACTTTACCGGCCTCGACTCAGAAAGCCTTACGAGCTGTTGAGATATTTGGGTCTGGAATTAATGGACTAACAGGTTGGGTTGAGCTCTCTGCTTCATCATCGGCTGTGAAAGGTGTCTTTGCACTTTTCGATGCCGGGTTGACATTTATCGATGCCAGCGAGTTGATCGCGACACCCGCGAACCGGTTAATTTTTCCCAAAGTATCTGGCATTCCCTCTTCACTGACTCGATTAACTTTGGTCAACACAAGCCCTGGAGCGATAGACGTAAACATCTCGCTGTATGAGAACAGCGGAAGACGAGTCGGTCGCGTGGGTATTCAGGTGCCCGCATTTTCCGGCCTTGCACTCACCGACCTGATACCCTTGGCTGCCGGTTTTGAAGGATACGCCGTTGTGGAGTCGGGAGTCGGCGCTGCTTCCGAGGCTCTGATCGGCTTTGAAACCTATCGAAATCGGTCCGACATTGCCTTGATTCGGGCGTTTCCCGAAGCGGCACGGCTGCGAAAGGGATACATGGCCCACCTGGCCAGTCAGGGTGGATACTCCACAAGATTGACACTGGTCAACTTCAGCGATCAGACACAACTCTTACGGATTACGGCCGAAGCCTTGGAGGTGGCCGGGAATGCACGCACTCCTTCGTCAGTGATCGTGGAGAGAACACTTCTGCCCAATGCGCGATTGGAAGAGCGTGTAGACCAGATGTTCAATTTAACCGGAGATTCGCTGATTGTCGGTTACATCCGCTTCGAGACTCAAGCTGACACGTCGGGCGTCTTTGGCTTCTTGGATTATGGGTCGACGGACGGGGTCGTGTTATCGGCCGTCGAAGCTCAGGGCGAAGGCTATTCCGACTTGTTCTTCTCGCAGGTCGCCGAAGGAAACGGTTACTACACCGGCCTGGCTCTCCTCAATCCGAACGATGGACCTTCCACTGTGACGCTGGACATGTTCGACCGTGATGGCAGACATACGGACTCGATGGTCGTGAACTTGAAGCCAGGCGAACGGAGAGCTCGCCTGCTGGCTGAATTCTTTCAGCGCCCGATCTATCAATTGGGCGGCTATGTCCGCGTCACCGCGACACGTCCAATCTCTGCATTCCAGCTCTTCGGGTCACGGGACTCGTTCACGTTCCTGGCTAATGTGTCTGCTCAAGGCGTGCGCTTAACACCGCAGACGAATGGGCGCATGGTCGATGCCTCGAAAGGGGCCAACGTGATTTCGGCGGATGGCTCGGTATCGATACTGATTTCACCCGAAGCGCTGACTGCGGACGCTCCAATCAACGTCGCGACCGTCAATGTCTCGGGATTTCCACGGCCCATTCCAAATCTGCGGCCGGTGTCGGCCGTGGAGGCCACGCCGACGGGAACGCAGTTTCAGATCCCTGTGGTTTTGAATTGTCCATTGAATGTTCAAATGACACCCGGCGCTCGAATCCCTCTGTGGACCTTCAATCCGCTATTTCAGCAGTACACGCCTACCCAGTTTGTCGCCATCGTCGACGGTTCGGGCCGAGTCGCATCAGTCGAGGTAACCCATTTCACTACCTTCGTCGTGGCACTACCGGAAGATAACCTACTGCCCGTTTCGAGCCTGAGCCCGTCCCAGGGAGCGCCCGGAACTGTGGTTACCATTAATGGCGGCGGTTTCAGCACCAATCCGGCGGATAACATCGTGACCTTTGCCGGAGCGAACAATACGTCGGTCCCCGCAATTGTGACCACAGCCACTGCGCTCTCGCTGCAGGTGACGGTGCCCAACGGTGTGGTCACTGGGCCAGTGGTTGTCCAGGTCGCCTCGCGGAGTTCCACCGGAGTGACGTTCACCGTGCCGACCAGTAACCCGGTGCCCTCGGATGCTTCCATCTCACCCTCGAAGATTTCGGCATCTATTCCTCCACTGGAAGTTCGCATCTCCGGTACTGGTTTCCAAACCAACTCGGTCGTAAACTACGATGGGGTGCCTGCACCATACAATTTTGTCGACTCAACCTTGCTCGTGATTACTCCCCAGGGTCCTCAATTGACCCAGGGTTTGCATCGCATTCAAGTGTTCAATCCAGCGCCAGGTGGAGGAACCTCGAATGTACTCGAACTCACGGTGGCGCCGCCCACGAATCAGCCACCAATCGTCAGCGCCGGCTCTAATCAAACCATCACTCTGCCGGCCTCCGCCAGCCTGAACGGCACGGTTACGGATGACGGCTTTCCCGCAGGCAGCGTAGTCACGACGACCTGGTCCAAAGTCAGCGGTCCCGGAACCGTCACGTTCAGCAACGTCAACACGCTCATTACAACGGCCAGCTTCTCCGCTGCCGGTACGTATGTACTACGGCTGACCGCCAGCGACAGCGCGCTCTCCAGTACCGCCGACATCACGATCACGGTCGATGAACCACCACCACCGCCACCACCGCCAACCAATCAGCCACCGAGCGTCAATGCGGGTCCTGCTCAAACCATCACCCTGCCGGCCTCCGCCAGCCTGAACGGCACGGTCACGGATGACGGCTTGCCCGCGGGCGGCACACTCACGACGACCTGGTCCAAAGTTAGCGGTCCGGGAACGGTTACGTTCGGCAACGTCAACGCGCGCACCACCACGGCCAATTTTTCCGCTGTCGGTATTTATGTGCTCCGGCTGAGCGCTACCGACAGCGCGCTCTCGAGCTCCGCCGACGTCACGATCACGGTCATTGCAGCACCGCCAACCAATCAGGCACCAACCGTCAATGCGGGTCCCGCTCAAACCATCACCCTGCCGGCCTCCGCCAGCCTGAACGGCACGGCCACCGATGACGGCTTGCCTGCGGGCAGCACACTCATGACGACCTGGTCCAAAGTCAGTGGTCCGGGAACCGTGACGTTCGCCAACGCCAACGCACTGAGCACCACGGCCAGCTTCTCCGCGGCCGGCACGTACGGGCTTCGATTGACTGCCACCGATGGCGTCTTATCCTCCAGCGACGACGTGACTATCGTCGTCAATGCCGCTCCACCTCCACCAGTCAGTGGAACCGAATACTATGTTGATCCTGACTATGCCGGTTCTTCCAAAGATGGCTCTGCGGCAAGACCTTGGAGTGAATTGGGAAGCACCGAATGGGCTGCTATCAATAATGCTCTAACGACGCGCGACGTTATTGTCTACTTTAGCGCGAGAGTGGCATCGAGCGACACGGACCAGGTGTATGGTGCGCCGAGTGAAATTGACATTAACAATAAGACAACGAACAGTTTCAGACTTACCTTGGATGGCCATAGTAAGTACAACGCCAATGATTCTGCCCCCAGCTGGCAGAATTACTCCGGCACTGCCAAGGCCAAAGTCAGGAATTTTCTTTCGCAGAACGGCAGCCGTACCAAGCTCAACAAGGTCACGATTGACGGGTTTCGCATCAGCATGACTGCAGGCGGTTCAGCCGTGTCAATCTGTGGCGATGACTGGATAGTGCGGAATTCTGACATTTTTCACACTTCAGGCGCTACCGATGGTCCGCTCATTTTGATCGTTCCAACTGCGAATGGTCCCAATGGGGGAACAGACTGGTGGTGCCCTGCCTCTTCAAACATCACCATTGAAAATAATGTGATTCATGACAGTCAAGGCGAGCTCGTGTATGTCGGAGGGGCGGGATGCTCTGTGGAAGATAACACAGGACTATCGCATTGTGATGGCTTTCCCTCACATACGAACATTCTCATTCAGAACAACAATATTTATAACGGAGGTGTCTACGGCGCTCAAGGAGATGGGATTGATGTGAAGGCTGGCTTATCCAATCTCAGGATACGAAATAATACCATTTACAATCTGAATGATCCGCAAAACAACGGTATACGCGCGATTGTGATTTCCGGCGCCAGAACCACTGATCCGGATCAAAATATCATTGTTGAAGGTAACCTTATTTACAATGTGCGGGCTGAAGACGCAGCGATAGCGTTGGTGGACGGTTGGGGAACGCCCAAAGGAGTTGAGGTCAGAAATAACGTTATCGCTAATCTTCAACGGGGGGACGGTATTAAAGTCTACAGAGGCCCCGATCATAACCTTTACAACAATACGATTTACAAGGCAACGGGTCCAGGCATAACGGTGGTCACAGGATCGGTGAGCGTGATCAATAATCTCCTGGTAGGTAACAATGGTGGAGGCGACCAGACTTCCTTTTCAGGAACTGTTACCAGCACTAACAATGGCTATT
>WNFT01000948.1_pt1 | contig 24591 bp, 26 predicted proteins | sample 5400191 | NCBI WGS metagenome assembly WNFT01 (sample SAMN13153359, study PRJNA577476) | soil metagenome | isolation source: 80 cm saprolite under Madrone tree | place: USA:California | collected 2016-06-14 | reverse complement strand
TCGTCATCGATAAAGTTCAAAACTCATTCTTCGCCTACAGTTGGGAAAAGATAATGGAGGGGCTACGGCGCTGACCGCCGTTCGCAAGGGAGGGACCGTCATGCGAATGACCGTATTCGTTTTCGTCCTGGTGCTGCTGTTGCCAGGGGCCGCAGTCGCCCAGGAATGGCAGGAGTACGTCAACAAGCAGGACGGCTTTAAGGTGAACTTTCCGAGCCCGCCGAATATGACGGAGACCACGTGGAAGTCGGAAATGGACTACACGCTTCCGGCACGTGTGTACAGCGCTGACAAGGGCCGCGAGCATTACTCGGTAACCGTTGTCGATTATACCGGCCTGGAACAACAGGGCATCGAGCGCTCCAGGACATGTCCGCCCGGCAACCAGCAATGCCGTGCAAACGCCCCACCCGCTATCGGTCCCGGGTACTGGAAGCAGGATGAGCGAGGGGCGATCGTATATGCGACGTTCAAGCTCCTCCAGCGGGACGCCAAACTGACAAGTCTCAACTGGGAATGGCAGGACATGGTTGAAGGACACTTCATACAATTGACCAACAACGCCGATCAGTCCCGCACCTTTGCCTACGTCGCGATGCACGAGAACAAGCTGTATATCGTGGAGGGCACGGTGCCGAAGGGATATCCGGAACCGGGATTGTTTCAACAATCGATGGGGTGGGTTGACAAGGACGGAAACGGGATCCGTTATCAAATGATCTATTCCAACTCGTACCACGGCATGGGCGTGTACCCGGTGCCTCCGCGAGCCGGCAGAGGCGGTGCTGCTGGTCCTCCGCGTGGTGACAGATAAGAGAAGAAGAGAAGCCTTCGGGCTACCGCTTATCGACCATGATCACACCGCCCTTGATCACAACCTTTGCATTCAGCATATTCCAATAGCCCTCCAGCGGATTGCCGCCCAGGAGAACGATGTCCGCAAGCTTACCCTTCTCCAGCGTCCCGAGATCGTTGCTCATCTCGATGTACGATGCGGTGTTCGGTCCCATGAGCTTGATGATGTCCTGCATGGAAAACATCAGGTTGAGGGTCTTCAGTTCATGTTCCAACCCGGCCCTCGGTTCATAGCCTGTGTCGGTACCGTAACCGTAGATAACGCCTGCATCCCAGGATGTCCGCGCATTCACGGCCTTGTAACCTGCTTCCTGCCCCCGGCCGTCACCATCCAGGATGGATTCCGGCCATGCTTTGCCGTCCCGGAACCGCGGCTTGTTGTCGTTGGCAAACACGCCAAAGACTGGCACGCCGAAACCGATCGTCGACAACTGCTTCACGCCGGCGGCAGCCACCCTCGTGGCGTCCTCAAAGCTCAACCAGCCGAAATGGGGAGTATGAACGAGCTTGGGTACACCGGCATCGACGGCCGCCATCATCGCTTGCGGGCTCACTGCGTGTATCTGGATCCAGACGCCGGCTTTCTTTGATTCGTCCACGATGGCTCTGAGATTTTCCATTTGTGTGGCAGTAGGTCCGGGCTTGGGGGTGAGCGCCATCTCCCCAATAAACTTGATTCCAAGTCCGGCCTGTCTCCGCACCTCGGCACGCGCCTTTTCCGGCGTGTTGTTGTCCAGATCCACTCTCCCGGACGGGATGATTCGCGGCCCTTTGATGACGCCTTTCTCGATATGGTCTTTAAGCGTCAGGTTTCCTTCCGGAGGACCGCCTCCGGAGAGGATCGTCGTGTACCCGGCCTCGAGAAGCTGTTGCATCTGTACCTTCTCGTCAGGTCCGGTGTTGACGTGGCGGTGCCCGTCGATAAATCCCGGCATTGCAGTCATGCCGCGCGCGTCAATGGTCTGCACTCCGGAGACGTTTGCGGGGCCGGCCGAGACCGAGGCGAGCCGTCCACCGCGAATTACGATCGAACCCTGATTGATGACGTCGCCGTTGCCGACGATGATCCGCGCGTTGGTGATCACGAGATCCTGGGCGCTAAGATTCCGCACGCTGCCCAGGGTCCAAAAGAAGGCCAGCAAAGCAAAGGCGACCAGTCTTTTCATTCCTGAAGACCTCCCAATTCGGCCGCCATCATAACCTAAAAGTCGATCCGCCGACCCTGCTAACCCAGGCCATTCTTCAGCACGTTCTGCATCGCCTCGACAAAGGTATCGATCTCCTCGAGAGGCGTGTAGATGTTCGGCGTCACCCGCAGCCCGCGGTAGCTCAGCTTCGAGTCCCTGGGGTTATTGTGTCCCACCGCAGTGATGACGATGCGGTACTTGTCCCACAGATGCGTCACCAGCTTATCGGAGTCGATGCCATCGATTGAAACGACTGCCAGTCCCCACGTTTGTCCGGGTTCGAGGGTGGAATGCAGTCGGATCCGCGGATTTTTCTTCAACTCGTTTGCCCAGCGCATGGTCAGGTAGCGCAGCCGGGCGGCTTTCCGCTCGATGCCAATCGCTTGCTGAAACGCGATGGCTTCGTTGATTGCCGCTTTGGGCGCGGCGGGACTCGTGCCGATCTCCTCGAACTTGCGAATGTCCTTGTCGTTTCGTTCAGGAGCGGCTTGTAGCGGCCAGGTCGATGCAATCCGATCCTTGCGCACGTAGAGCAGGCCGGTTCCAAGCGGGGCGAGCAGCCATTTGTGCAGACTGACGCCGTAGTAATCCATCTCGAGGTCGCGCAGTTGGTACGGGAAGTGTCCCATCGCGTGCGCGCCATCGACGATCGAGATGATGCCGCGCCGCCGTGCCATCAGGGCGAGATCGCGCACAGGAAAGAGTTGTCCGGACTGGTTGGTGATGTGGCAGAAGTGCAGCACCCTGGTCTGCGGCGTAATGGCGGTCTGGAATCGCTGCAGCAAGTCGGCCTGGGTGGTGGGGCATGGAAAATCGAGACGCGTGACTTTGATCTTGTCGCGCCTTGCGCGCTGGTCCCAGGTCGTCAGCATGCGCGGGTAGTCCTGTTCGGTCGTGATAACTTCGTCGCCCGGCTTCAGGTCGATGCCCATCTGCGCAATCTGGAGCGATTCGCTGGCGTTGCGCGTGATGGCGATCTCGTCGGGGTCCGCGCCGAATTCTGCGCCCAGCCTGCGCCGCGCCGTCTCGATATTCTTCTCAATCATGCCGCGGTGATACGCGGGCGCTTGATTGGACCAATCCATGTATCGTTTGCACGCCTCGTGCACCACTGTCGGCGCAGGGCACTGATTGCCGTTGTTCAGATTGATGAGCGTACGATCCAGTGTGAAGGCGAACTGGATCTCACGCCAGTACGACTCGTCGGCGGCAACTTCCTCCGGCGTTCGTTCAGCAACCGCCGCCGTCGCCGCCATCACTTCAGGGATCCCCACGGGCCGTAGCGCAAATGCCAAACCCGGCGCGCCCCCGGCAAGTCGCAGAAACGAGCGTCGACTCGACATGCGATCCTCCTTTGGCGATGAGAGATTGAAGATTGAAGACAGTATACTCTCCCGCCTGGCAACCACATCTGGTCGCGGCCGATGAGCGTAGCAGGCGAATTAACGGCGGAGGTGGATCACTTCTGTTTGCGTTGCCCTAACTGAGCCGTCGCCGACAGAGACCTGAGGGTCCGCTCTGAGCAGGAGACCTCGAGTGCAACGGCCAACGCGCGAAAAGATTGAGCGTCATGCCGAAGCAGGCTTGCACGTTCAACCTGTCTGTTTTGGACTTCACACGGGAGGCCGTTCAGGGCTGACATGATGCGATCGGCCATAGCCTCGTCTTGCGCTGCCAGGTCCTGGTATATCTCCATCAAATCCCAAACCGATTTCACGTGCCCTCCGGGTCTGCAGGTTTCTGACCTGCGACACGCCCGTACGTAGCAGATGAGGGGCCAACTCTAAGCTCTTGGTTTTTCAGTCGGAAGAGCGTCGACTACGACGGAAAATGTCGGAAGGCTTGACGATTTATGTCGGTGCCTGGAAGGGAGGCTCGGCTGAAAGAATCTGCGTGTCGCATCTACAAAAAGTGTAATGGCGCCCACGAAAAGTAGACCGGCAAAGCATAGAAGAATTTGAGCCGACAATTCCATCTGCTGAACTCCAGACCGTCACATTCGGGTTCAGGGTTGTTATCGGCAAGTTCACGATTGAGAATTAGATGTATTGCAGGGCGATCTGGTGGCCGTAACCGCGCAATCGAAAACTTGATCTGCGAACCGCGCGGTCATAGAATGCAGCGATGCAACCACTCATCTTTTTGTTTGTTCTGTCGGCTTCGCTGTTCGCCCAGCAACAGGGTGGCCGCGGGGCAGCTCCCGCACAGGCTCCGAAGAACCTGAAACTTCTCGCGCAGAATACCGAAATTCCCTTCGTCATGCGGGGCTTCAATGAGGCTCTGGGAGTGGAGTGCACGTATTGCCATGTGCAAGGCGATTTCGCGGCCGATACGAATCCCAAGAAGGAAATTGCCCGCAAGATGATCACCATGGTGCGGCTGATCGATACCAGTTTTCCGAGTAGCGCCGGGGCTTTTCCCGATGGCTATCACGAAGTGGATTGCAGCACGTGCCATCGGGGAAGCGTAAAACCGGAGACAAAGGCGCCCAGGAAATTCTACAACCGGGGTAACTCGCTGGGCGCACCACCGCCGGCTCAGACGCCCGGGGTCAGTCTAAAGTTGCTGCCTCCGGATACTCACGTACACGGGGCAGACTCGTTGATGGGCGAGTTTCGCGACGCGCTCAACGTGGACTGCAACTATTGTCACGGGGGCGGAAGGCCCCAGGAAGTGGACATCAACCCGCGGAAGGATATCGCGCGCAAGATGATCATGCTGGTGCGGCAGATCAATTCTAATTTTACCGGCACGGGCGTTTTCCCCGTCGGGGAGCAGGTGGTGACCTGCTGGACATGCCACCGCGGCGACACGCATCCGGTGAGCGTGAGCAACAAGCGATACGACCCGCCGGCGCCAAAGCAATAGGGGCGAAAGCCGCCCGGCCTTCAACAACCGCATGACTAAGAATGAGGAGACGTAGATGGGGCACTTGATGAGATCAAGAATCACGTGGTTGATCGCTGCGGGTTTGTTGGGTCTGTCTGTTTTGATATCCGCGGCGCAGACGGGACGCGATGTGGGTGGGGCTCAAAAACTCAAACCCGTCTTTATCACCCGGCTCTACACCGGGCCGGACGGCCAGACGCACGCCGAAGAAATAGAAGCCAAATTCACTGCAGGCACCACCGACATTTTCAAGATGATGGCCGTTTCCGGAGCAGAACTACATCGCGCACCGGCCGGCAGAGTTAGCGATTGGCATACTGCTCCCCGCCGCCAATACGTGATTACCCTCAGCGGACGGGGCGAACTCGAGGTGTCGGGAGGAAAGAAGATTGCCGTGGAACCGGGGCACATCGAGCTTGTCGAAGATACGACCGGTAAGGGTCACATCACGAGAGTCGTAGGCACCGAGCCTCGGGTGACGCTGCAACTCCCATTTTCAGACCAGTTCGGTCGATAGCGCGGTCGCGTACTCACACCCGTAACACGGTTTGTTCTGGCGTCAATTCGGAGTCTTGTGAAGATTAATACGCCAGTGCCCCGAACAAATTGCCGTCGACATCGCGTCGTAGTAGCATCCGCCCATGAGCCGAACAATATCGTCTGCAATGACCGTACTGCTGATCGCCGCAATTGCCGCAGCACAGACCGTCAATAACGGCAATCTTTGGAGGACTCTCTCACTCCAGTTTAAGACCGCCTACTTGAAGGGCTACATCGACGCAATGGCGTCTTGCTCCTCTTTTGCTACGCCCAAACTAAATGAGGGTTCGGAAAGCCAAAACAACCAATGTCGCGCCCTTGTCGGTTATAGGGATAACAAAGCGATAGCTCTCCTCACGCAGGTAACTCCGTCACAACTGCGCGATGCTTTAGATCAGTTCTACCGTGATGCAGCCAACCGCCTTATTGCAGTTCCCAGAGCGATCGGCGTCATATTCAGGCGGCTAATTGGCTCATCCGAACAAGAACTCAGAGAGATGATTGAGTTCGAACGTTCTAGTGCTGCAGCGTTAAGGCCGAGAGAATAGCCATCCACATGAATGCACGTGAAAGTCACCCGTCAAATGGGTAGCTTTAGGCTGGCGAGGGATCGAAGACTGTGGACTTCATTACCGAACACATCAAATGGATTTTCAGTGGCGTCGGTGTCGCGGCCGTGACAGGCTTGATTGCATTGCTTCGCCACCGACAATCGAACAGCAGGCAAGTCCATCGTCAAGGGCAGTCCGTAAGAAACGGTTCCTCCGCCTACCAAGCTGGCCGAGACATCATGATCAACGCAGGTCCGCCAGTACAACAAATAACTGCTCAGGTGCGAGTTCATCGAGCGTGCTTTGAACACAGTCCCGTGGAATTCTATTTCGTCAACGTCGTGAATCCTTCCGCTATAAGTGACGTCGTAATCACTCACGTATGGTACGGCGGCTCGGTTCGTATCGACATTCTTAATCCCGACAGACCGTTGCCTCAGCGGTTGCAGCCCCGGCAGCCATGGGAAACCTGGATTGCCATCCATGAGGTGCCACGGGATCGGGACGCTTTTTACAATTTTCGAGTAAAGGTGTCTACCGGCGAAGAATTCGCTTCTGAACACGCTAGGGACATACCTCCGCGAGGATTCGTCCCGAGTTAGTGAGCACCGGACCGGCTAGCCCGCCGAAGAACCGGCTGTAACTCTTCACGGAAGAACGTCGTCACAATGATCTTTTCACGGTCGTGGCAAAATCCGCCTGCAAGAGAATCAAACTTCGTACTCGATACCGGCGTAACCGAGAAAGACCTCGGTAGACTTGAACGACGATCATCGGGATGGCAATGGGACCGATAGCAACCAAAGACACACGCAGAATTAAAGGCCGACGCATACGAATTGGGAAGTGTGTCGGTTTTTGTGTTACTTCCAGCATCGCAGTTCAATTCTAGCCATGCGCTGTGGTGGAACTCTTGTAATCATGCGGACAAGCGGTAACCGAGGCTGGATACGGGTTCCAGCGAAATCTCGTTGTATAGACAGGGCTAGAGCTTGGTGCCCTAGCCTCGACTCCACTTCCCGGATTTCGCTGGCCAGCATTTCCCTGAGTTGATCGCCGCAATGGAAGTATGCCCTCTCAGATCTCACTGTCGTCACTACGTCCCTTCTCGTTTCGCCCAACGGATTTGGCGATCAGCCGCGCCGAGGCGAGCGCTTTTTGCGAGCCGAGGGCACACGACGAGGCTTTGCCGCGCCGCGCGTCGGCTGCAAGGCCGCGTTAGGCAGCCCGCCGTGACTTCGAACCGTCCGCGCGGTGTCAAGCATTCCACGGAGAGCTGCGTTCACGGAGTCCCCTGTTGGAAAAGCGGCAGCGACCTCAGGCTCAAGTACAACAATGTTGCTCCCTCGCCGAAGTCTCTCCACATACTTGCCGCGAACTCCGCCAGGCATTGAAGCGAAGTCGTACTCCGCCCGCATTTCGTTCTTAAAATTGTTGACCTTTTTCATAAAAGCGTCTTTCCTGTCGGGTCGCTCGTCGAGTGCTGATAATTCGGATTATATCGTCCTCTTCAGTATGCGCCACGACCAACAATTCTCCATTTGTGGATTCACCAATGGTTAGAAACCGTGCTTCGCTTTCCGAGTGATCTTCACTAGGAAAAGTCGCTGAGAGAGGATCGGTGAAAACGGTTGCAGCATCTAGGAAATCAACGCCATGTTTATCGAGGTTCGTGGCAGCTTTGTCGGGATTCCAAGTAATCAGCACCGTGCCAGTATAAGCTGGGCGTCGGTCTCACCAAGCTGCCTAACGACTCAACAGACATCAGACCGCTCTTTGAAGTCGGCTCGGTTAAGGGTAAAGTTCACTGAGCAAAACGGGGCAGACCATGACGCAGTCGAGGCAGCTCACGCGCCGGGCATTCGTTTCGGGCACCACGACGGGATCGCTTGTGGTGTTTGCGCGCTCGCTGCGCGCAGGCGACTACACCTTCGCCCAGTACCACAACCAGACGACCGACAGCCCCCTCCACTTGCGGCTGGTCGAGATGTGGACTGCCATCCGCAACGAGACCGGTGGACGTGTCCAGACGACGATCTTCCCGGAGAACAACAAGATTCCCGGCAGCGATCCGCAGGCGCTCCAGATGCTCGTCTCGGGTGAGATTCAGTTCTTTACGCTCATGGGCGGCATTCTTGGCAATGTCGTGCCGGTGGCCGAAGTGCAGCAGGTTCCGTTCGCGTTTCGTTCGGCCGCACACGCGCATCAGACCATGGACGGCCCGCTCGGCGCATATCTGCGCGAGGAGATGACTGCCAACGGGATCTGGGGCTTTGCCGTAGGCTCATTCGACAATGGCATGCGGCAGATTGGCGGTACGAAGCGTCCGATAAAGGTAGCCAACGATCTGATTGGCATTCGGATGCGCATTCCGGCCGGCCAGATGTTCGAGGACATGTTCAGGGCGCTCGGGGCGGAACCGGTCACGGTCAACAGTAGCGGCATCTACGAAGCGCTGAAGACAGGCAGCGTGGACGCCCAGGAGAATCCGCTGAACTACATGAACCTGTTCAGACACTACGAGGTGATGAAGTACGTGAGCATCACCAATCACATGTGGTCGGGATTCAACATGCTTGCGCATCTGCCCACGTGGAAGCGGCTGCCCGGCGACATCAAGGCTGTCATCGAGCGGAACGTCGCCACATACGTGCGCCTCCAGCGGCAGGATCAGCAGAAGCTCAATATGCAGGCCCGGCCCGCATTCTTCCGCAGGCTCGCCGTCAACGAAGCCAGTTCGGCCACATTCCGGGCGAAGCTCTCGGGCGTTTATGCGACCTGGAAAAATAAGCTTGGCAGCAGATGCTGGTCGCTGCTTGAATCTGCAAGTGGATCGCGCGGTTATAAACTTGGAGGAATCCATGAGACCCTTGCTCGCAGTATCGCTTTTTGCTTTCGCATGCATCCTCGCCATTCCGGCGATGGCGCAGAATAAAGAAGTGGGTGTGCCGATTTTGAAGGCGCCCTATCATCTTCCCGTGTTCACGAACGAATACGTGACGGTGTTGAAAATCTTCATCCCGCCCGGACGCAACACGGGTTACCACACTCACACGGAAGACAGCGTATCCGTCAATATCGTTCCCGCCGACATGACGAACCAGAACCTCGGCTCCTCCGAGGTAACCCGCGGCGAACGGGCGCAACGGGGCCGCGTGGCGTATACGTCCTACAGCAAGCAAGGCCCGCGCACGCACAAAGCCACCAATATCGGCGAGACGCCGTTCCACAATATTTCGTTTATTTTGAGAAATCGCGAGCCTGGACGATTCACGCCGTCATCGCGTACGAACGTTCCCGGCTATTTGCAGATCCTGGACAACGAGCGTGTGCGCGGCTGGCGCCTGGTACTGGAGCCAGGCCAGTCGACGGCGGCGATTACACAGACGGCGCCCGGGCTCAGGATTGTTTTGGATGGCGGGGAGCTTGTCGAGAGCGTGCCCGGACAAGCGGACCGGGGATGGATGCTTGCCACCGGGGAATTCTATTGGCAGGATCCCGGGGTCACGCGCGGGCTCCGCAATATCGGCACGACGCGCATCGAGATCGAGGAGTTCGAAATAAAGTGACGCGTCCGCTGGAAAGCCTGTTAGCCGAACTGGAGCAATTCGGCAAAGCGAATGACGGCGTGACGACGGAGCGCTCCCGCCGCATGCTCAACATCACGCCTGACACCGGCGAGTTTTTGAGTGTGCTGGTGCGAGCCACTCTCGCGCGCCGCGTGCTTGAAATCGGCACCTCCAACGGCTACTCCACGCTGTGGTTGGCTGAAGCCGCGAGCGCCATCGGCGGGACGGTAACCACGATCGAGGCTTCCGATTACAAAGTCGGTTTGGCGACCCGCAACTTCTCTCGATCCGGACTGGCTGAGTTCATCAAGCTGGTGCACGATGAGGCGGGCCGCGTGCTGAACCAGTCGGCCGATGGAACGTTTGATCTCGTGTTCCTCGACAGTGAGCGTTCCGAATATGTGGCGTGGTGGCCGCACGTGAAGCGCATCCTCCGGCCGGGCGGCCTGCTGGTTGTGGATAATGCGCTCTCCCATGTAGAGGAGATGGCGCCCTTTGTCGCCCTCGTCAAGGCGGATCCCGATTTCAACACAAGCCTTGTGCCGGTGGGCAACGGTGAGTTTCTCGGGGTGAAGGTCGAGGGGTAGGGAAAAGAATTAGCCGCGGATTACGCGAATTACGCAGATGGGCGCATCAAGGGGTCTTAATGCGCCCATCTGCGTAATTCGCGTAATCCGCGGCTAATTCTTTTCCCTACTCCTCGGTTCGGGGAATGCCGCCCGTTGTCATCATGCCGTCCCATCGCGTGGAGGCATCGAGGTGTATCCCGAATTGATCGAGGGTCCGCATGACGATGTGATTGACGATGTCATCGAGAGTCTGCGGATGATTGTAGAATGCCGGCGCCGGAGGAGTGATCACAACTCCCATCCGCGACAGTTTCAGCATGTTTTCCAGATGAATGTCGCTGAAGGGCGCTTCCCGGACGAGGAGCACAAGCTTGCGGCGCTCTTTTAGGATGACGTCTGCTGCCCGGTGGATCAGATTGTCTCCCTGTCCGTGAGCAATAGCGGCTAGCGTTCTCATGCTGCAGGGCGCGACGATCATACCGTCCGTGACGAAGGAGCCGCTGGAAATTGCGGCGCCCTGATCCGAATCGGGATAGGCGCACGTGGCGAGCCCCTTTACACATTCCACCGTGAAAGGGGTCTCATGGACGAGTGTCCGCGCTCCCCATTTGCTCAGCACGAGGTGGCTTTCGACGCCGGCATCCTTCAACACCTCCAGGAGTCGAACGCCGAATATCGTGCCCGTTGCTCCGGTAATACCCACTATCAGTTTCAATCCATCAACTCCTTAAGAACTTCATTCCTCCACGTACGCTCGGCACCAAGATTCGGATTTACGCACGTCACTCCGCCCGAAATATACGCACCCGGTTCCAGATCAGGATCGGCTTCGTCCACCAGAACCTGATCGATTGCCAGATTGAGCAGGGAATTGCGTGAAACGGATTGCATCTGGCGGCGGATCTCCTCGGCTTTACCTTTGATCGAATAGGCAACTCGCTCATCAAACACGGAGAGCGTCACTTTACCATTTCGCCGTATGTTTTCCGTGGTGTTGCTGTCCCTATACGTGGCAAGCCGAAGGTTGCTTCGATCTTTGGCCGCCACTTCAAAATAGCTCAGAAGCGAGGGGTGCGGCCACCCATTCGGGTCCACTGTGTACAGCAGAATCACCTTGTCCAGGTAACGATCCACTTCGTGCCCGGATAGACGGGTGTAAAGGGCTTCCGGCAACTCTTTACTGACGAATTTAGGCATCATCGTCGGCGCTCATAGAGCGCCGCTACAGTTTCATCCAGAAAAGACCCAGGGCGATGCTCATCAGGCCTGCCAGAAGCTGCAGGCCGCCATTCAGCAGCCGATATCGGCCTGCGGACAAAGCAAACGGAATACTGATGAGCGTGCTCAGCAGCAGCATGCCGCCGACAGATCCCAGGCCAAACAGAAGAATATAGATCAGCCCGCTAATAAACGACGGCACAGTTGCCAGCACCAGAACCATCAGGGCTCCGCTGCCGGCAAGACCATGGAGCATTCCGATGAAAAATGACCGGAAGGGAATGTCGAGTCTGTGCCGGTGGTTATGGGTCACCTTGTCCGTTGCGGCGTGCACGTGAAAATGGAGGTGAGGGCGTCCGTCATGGCTGTGCATATGGATGTGCAGCTTCCAATCTCTCGCCAATTTCCACACAGTATTAACGCCGAGGGTTACCAGCATCACGGCCACCACCGTTTCCATCCAGGCAACGAAATCTTGCGGAATACTGAGGCGGAGAGCCAGCACCAGCGCTCCGCATATAAGTAATGATGTGGTGTGCCCCAGTCCCCAGAGCGTTCCGACAATCGACGATCGTCTGATGCTGTTGCCGCTTCCCACAATCGTCGAAACGGCGACAAGATGGTCCGGTTCCAGCGCGTGCCGGATGCCGAGGACAAAACCGATTCCAAAAACCGCAAGTATGGTTTCGTTCATCAGACTCCAATCAGAGGCCAATAAAAAGGCACAAGAAGTAAAAGAATCAGAAATTGAACCAGCGTCAACCACAAACCGATGCGCAACAGGTCTTTGCTTTGAAAGAACCCATAAGAGTACCCGACCACGAGCACGCCGGACTGATAGACGAATAGCTTGCCGCCGGCCGCGTACGTCCAGACCATGCCGAGTGCGAGCGGATCGATCCCGTGGCTTTTCGCGAAATTCATCAGGAGCGGAATAGATGTACCGAGCATCGACACTTCACTGGCGAGAAAGATGTGATAGACAAATGCGCTCCAAAACAAAACGATGGTTGAACCCCAGACGTTCGTCACCAGCGGTTCGATCCGCGCAAACATGATGTTCGTGAGCAGATCGAGTCCCTTGGTCTGGATAAGGACTTCACCCATGCTGACCGCCGCCGCGACAAAAAACACGATGAGATAATTCTGCCGCTTCAAGTCTTCAATGGTGAGAACGCCCACGCCCGGCACCACAGCCAGCAGCCCTATGCCCAGGCCGATGACCGATGGCGAAATGTGGTGCAGGAAATCGGTGAGCCAGAGGGCGATGGCCATGAACATCAGAAGCGCTGCCCGCTTCTCCAGTTGCGACAACGGCCCCATTTTTCGGATTTCGGTGTCCAGATAACCTGTATCGCTGGAGAGCGTTGCTCTCTCCGGCGGATAAAGCCACAGCGTTAAACGCCATGCGATGAGGATGGTGATGATGTCGCACGGCAAATACGCGAAGAACCATCGGCTCCAGAGGACTTCAACGCCGCCAAATCTCTCGATCGCCCCGCGCGCCGTGATGGACGCTGCGCCGGCGATGATCATTTTGTCGAAAACACCGGCCGTGTACGTGATGATGAGGAACATGCCGCGCCCGATGTTGCTGCCGGGGCCCATCCCAAATGCTTCGATCAGGCCCAAAGCCACCGCCGCCATGATCACCACTCGGGCAATGCCGGACGGAATGATGAAGGTCAGCGCGAAATCCGTCACGATCAGGCCAAGCAGGATTCGCGGGTAGGTATTTCCCACGCGTTGCATCACGGTAAACGCGATCCGTCGAGCCAACCCGGACTTCGATGCCATTGCTCCGAACAGACCGGCGCCAAACAAAAACCACGGTGTATCCGTCGCGAAGCCGCTGAACGCCACATTGAACGGAACAACTCCCAGGGCCCAATACAGGTAACAACCGATCAGGCCGGCCAGCGCGAGGTCGAGCGCTTCGGTCATCCATGCCAGGATCATGAACGACGAAATCGAGAGTCCGTGCTTCGTGGCGTCCGGAATACTCAGAGGAGCGAACCAGACGATCAATGGAACCACAATGCAAAGAACACGGCCGATGTTCTCCCGCAGCACCGTCCCGGATCGGCGCTCGATGGCGGCAACCTGGGTTGTCGCTTCGCTGCTCATCAGAACTCCCCTCCTAAGTTAGGAGGGGTGGCTGCGCCCATAAAGAAAAAGACGCGAAGCCACCTCAGCCGGGCGCAGACGGGGTGGTTTCGTTGGGGAACCACCCCGCCGTTCGCTAAAAAACGCGCGAACGGCACCCCTCCTAACTTAGGAGGGGAGTTGCGAAGCCAGACCGACACAACATCGCTCATGCAGTCGTCTCTTTCACCAGCAAGCCGGCCTGTTCCAGGACTTCGTCCAAAACTCGTTTCCTCTCCGCATCCGTTATCGGCACCAGGGGTAATCGCACTTCGTTACGGCTGAGCAGCCCGAGGCGAGACATCATGTATTTCAAGGGAATGGGGTTTGTGTCCAAAAAAATCGCCCGGTTGAGCTCGAACAATTCGACGTGAACGCGGCGAGCCCGCTCGAGATCACCACTGCCAATCGCATTGCAAAGCTCGGCGACTCGGCCCGGAGCAAGATTTCCTGCAGCGTTCATCACTCCTGCAGCGCCTATCGCAAGCATGGGCAGGCTGAGCGCTTCCAGGCCGCAAAAGATCCGAAATTCGTTTCCAATGCGATTCAGCAATTCGGTAATGATTTCGAGATCGGTGGCCGCATGTTTCATGCCCACCAGATTCGGAAGCTGCTCGGCGATCTTCGCCACAGCCTGTGCGGTGATCGAAACGGCAGCGCGTCCGGGTATGTGGTAAATGAGAAGCGGCAACGAAGTGAGGCGGCCAATGCCCACGAAGTAATCCACGAGACCTTGCTGTGGCGGTTTGATGTAATACGGGGTGACAACGAGCACCGCGTGCGCCCCGGCTTCTTCCGCATGGCGCGTGAGTTCGGCGGTCTCGACGTAAGACTGAGACCCAGTAGCCGCTACAACCGGCAAGCGTCCTGCCGCAGCTTCGAGTCCCGCCCGAAGCAGATCTTTTCGCTCCTGAATCGTCAGGCTGCTTGGCTCGCCTGTGGTGCCTGCGACGACCACACCATGCGATCCTTCTCTGGCCTGGCGATCGACAAGCTCTCCAAACGCATTGAAGTCCACACAGCCGTCACGGAACGGTGTGATCAACGGCGGATAAGATCCGCGCAGGAAATTTTGTTTCAGAGTCATCATCGATTTGTCGCGAATCCTCCGGTTGCACCAAGAGCTTCAGCCGGTTGGTGGAGATTTTCCTGCCAGAGCAGCGAACCCATCCAGATGTTCAGCGGACTGTCTTGAATCGTCAGTTCGTATACGTCGTCCTCATAAGAGGCGTGGTTGTGGACCGCCCAGCCCGGAGCAGTCAACATCAAATCACCGGCTTTCCACTCGTAACGCTCGCCATCCACGACGCTGAAGCCTCGTCCCGCAAAGAAATAATTGACTGCGGCCGCAGTGTGGCGGTGAGGCCGGTCCACGATGTTTCCGGGCCGGATCGTGATGGTTGCAAAAAAGTTGTTCGTCGTGCCGTTGGTGCGCTCTGTGACCGGGTTATACAGAAGGTAAAGACGCCGGCCTGTATACGATGGCCCGAGCGACTTCAGGCGTTCCAGTTCCTTCTTCACTTCTTCCCATGGCCAGTGCAGCGCTTCCTGGGGGATGACGTCTGGATTGATCAGCTTTTCGTAAGGCATCAGGAATGCGCCGGATTTGCCGATTTCAAACGTGCCGAATGGATTCACAGGTTGAACGTGACCGTCGCCGTTACCCGGCGGCGTTGATGACTTCGGATTTTCGTCCACGATGTGCACGTTCATTTTCTCGAGCAGCGGAGCGTTGCTGTACGTGAGTCGAACCTGGAGTTCGTTTGTATCGTTGACATACTCGTAGATGGCCCACGGCGGCGTATTCCAGACGTCGTATAGAGAATATCGGATTTCTTTTCCGTTGATGTGGGTGCGTCCTGCGCCTCGGATGCAGAAGTTCGCTTGCGACGAGTTGTGCCGGATGGGCGCGGTTCGCTCTCCGGGTTTGAGGACACACAGCGCGATTCCTGTGCCCGGTGCAAACCCGCTCCCGGCGCCTGACGCAGGATTGCAGATGATCGACATGCGCCGGCCGTTTTCCGGTACGGGCAGGCTGGCAAGGCGCTCGACTTCGCCCTCGATGTCTTCGCCGGACACGATGACCGGCTTCTGGATTTTCGGCTGCTCGTATGCCAGGCCCGTGCGGTCGATGAAATGGAAACCTTTGTGAGTCATACGCATTCGTTATAAAACGAGGAATTAGCCGCGAATTACGCGGATTACGCGAATGGGCGCATAAAAGGATCGTTGATGCGCCCATTCGCGTAATCCGCGTAATTCGCGGCTAATTCCTCGTTTTTCACAATCCTCGGATCCTTTTATAAACTTCTATTCCGACAGATAAATCCAGAACACCGGTGCCCAATGCCTTCAAAAGCGTCAGATCGTCCACACTTCGCCTTTCTTGATTGGTTACGACGAGTTCTGCGAGCGATCGCACGTGGTTCCATTCGTGTGGATCCGATTTAAAGTGGTCGATCAATTCGGTTGAGAGCTTCTGTGCCTGAGTCGGACTGTCGCAGACAATCTGCGTGCAGCGCGGGACGATATCCGGCGCCAGTTCTGCACGTCCCGGAAGAATCGCCCCCACTGCATTGATGTGGGCTCCCCGCTCGACCATGCTGCTCTGCAGGAAAGGATCCTTCGTCCGAGTCACCGTCGTTATGATCGAAGCCCCCTGAACCGCCTCACCGACACTGCCGGCAACCACGACCTCGGCGCCGAATTGTTTCTTCAGACCTTCCGCAAACGCCAGGCGGTGCTCGGCATTCGGGCTGAACACTCGAATTCTTCGAATCGGCCGTACGGCGACAACCGCCTCCACCTGGCTGAAAGCCTGCTTGCCTGTCCCAATGATTGCCAGGTCATCGGCGTCCTTACGAGCGAGGCGGCTCGTGGCGACGCCCGAAGCGGCTGCAGTCCGCATCTTTCCCAGATTGAAGGCTTCGATGACGGCGCGCACTGCACCATTTTCACTATCGAATAAGATCAGCAACGGCGATGCGCCCTGCGGCGTGTGCGCCCATGTTTTGGTTCCGGCAAGTCCCATCTTCGGAAAGACAGCGCCGATGGCATGCAGCGTCGAGGCATTCCAGGCGGCATGTGTCTTGAGCATGTTCGTGGCTTCGCCGTGAGCCTCTGCGGTGAGGCCCTTCTCGAGCGCTTCGATCGCGCCGCCTGTATTCATCACGGAAGTGACATCAGTTTCGGAAATCCAGACCAGACCTTGGGGAACTGCTTTCATAGCCGCTCCAGGGGAGAGGGGACCGGTGGAGCAAGCTTCAAGGTATTCACCAGAAGGGCATGAGTGATGTATCTGCCGATCAAAAGGAGAACAGCAATGGCCTGCTTTGCGCCGATGGCCTCGACCACGCGATCCAACTCACCGCCGGCGTCGTGGCCGTTCGTTTTGAGGACGGCGAGCACGAGTTGCTGGACCAAACGCTCCTCCGGTTTCATGGAGCTGCTCGATTCGCCGAGCGAGAGCACGTCGCGGAGCCACTGCTCTCCGAACCCGAACTTCAGGGATAAGCGCTCGTGCTGGCGGCGCTCGTAAACGTTCGACATGCGGCTGGAAACCGTCAGCGCGACGATCTCGGTCATGTTATCCGGCAATGCTTCCTTCAGCTCATCCGTGAGCTTCATGAACGACATCAGCGCGTCGGGCTGATTCGCGGCGCACTGAAAGAATTCACCGAGATAGCCCAGCCGCTCGACTTTCGGACGCAACATCTCCGCCAGGGCAGGCGGCATGTCATTCATGGTGATACGTGGAATCATTCGTCCAGAATCTTGCCGACCCCCCAGGGAATCAGACGCGTTGTGGTAGTGGTAGACGGCCAGCTTATTATCAAAAGCTCCCACCCTTGTCAAATAACCGTATGATTTTGAAGAGAAAAAGAGGCACTTACCCATTGAATCCCGAAAGATTTGATCTACCATCAGACCAAAGTGAAGGCGCCCGAGGGACAGCCTGTCTGGTTAACTGTAGCGGCGGTCTGTGACCGCCGCTACAGTAGAAACACTGAGGAGAGCATATGGCGGTATCGGTACAGCGTGAGTTGGAAGTGAATAAGGAGCATGTCCGTTCACTGAGGGGCATGATCGAGTGGCTGCGGGCAACGGGGAATCTGCTTGAAACAGATGCGTCCGTGAATCCGGACCTGGAGATCACCGGGGTGCAGAAGCACCTGGACGGAAGCTATCCGATTCTGTTCAGGAACGTGAAAGGGTACCCACATCTGGAATGCGTCACCAACCTCTTCGCAAAGATGGACATCATTGAAAGGCTCTTCGGTTGGGATGGACCGAGGGATGGAACACGAAAGCTGGCCCACGCCATCACGCATCCGATTCCGCCGGTTGAAATCCCTTCCAGCGAAGCCCCTTGCCAGGAGACGGTCATCACCGATGATCTCAACGTCAACAAATGGGTCCTGGCTATCCGTCACACGGAACTCGAATCCGAAATGACCATCGGCAGTGGAAACAGCGTTGTGCTCGGAGAGTACTTTCACGGAGGAAGCCATATCGGCTACAACCGGATGAACGCCCGATGGGGAAACATATGTACGTTTCAATCGGCGCCCGGCGCGCACATGTGGCAGATCCTTACGGAGCATTACAAGGACGAAAAGCCCATTCCATTGACGATGTGTTTTGGACTGCCGCCCGCGGCCACCCTCATTGCCGGCGGCGGATTCGATTACGTCGTGCTCCCGCGAGGCGGTGACGAATTGGGAGCCGCAGGCGCCGTTCAAGGATTTCCTCTTCGGATTGTGAAGGCGAAGACGGTCGATGCCTGGTCGGTTGCCGACTGCGATCTCGTTCTCGAGGGTCACATCTATCCGCGCGACAAACGGTATGAAACCCGCGAGGCGGAAGCAGCCGACACGCAGGGACGCTATCCATTCCATCCGGAGTGGGCGGGTTATATGGGCAAAGCCTACAAGGCGCCGACATTCCACGTCACCGGCATTACGATGCGCCGCTCCGCCAAGCCGATCTTCTATGCCCTCGGTGTTCACATGCTCGACTGCAACAACATCGATACGACGGTCCGCGAATCCGCCATTTTCGAACTTTGTGAGCGGCTCCAGCCGGGCATTATTCAGGACGTGAATATTCCTTTCTGCATGACCGACTGGGGTGGGTGCATCATCCAGGTCAAAAAGCGGAACAAAATCGAAGAAGGATGGCAGCGGAATTTCCTGGCCGCGATCCTTGCGTGCAATCAGGGCATGAGGCTCGCGATCGCCGTCGATACCGACGTCGACATCTATTCGATGGACGACATTATGTGGACGCTCACCACGAGGGTCAATCCGCACACCGATATCCTGAATCCTATTCCCGGCGGTATCGGCCAGACTTTCCAGCCGCAGGAACGCCTGACCGCGGGCGACAAAGAATGGACGGCGTCGAACACACGCTTTGAAGGAGGCATGGGTATCGACGCTACGCTTCCATTTGGCTATGAGAAAGACTTCCAGCGCCCTGTGTATCCGATCGAGAAGATCGATTTACGAAAATGGTTCAGTGCCGGGGATATCGAGCGCGGAAAGGCCCAGATGAAAGGCTGGGTGGAAAGCCTCGCGCGTACAGGAAGGTGAAAGGTATGCGTTCTACTGTAGCGGCGCTCTATGAGCGCCGGTTTTTCCGAGAAGGAAGGAAATACCGGCGGTCATAGACCGCCGCTACAGTTTCCTCCTCGAAAGTATGGAAGCAAACGGCCCCCTCGCTCCATATCGCGTGCTGGATCTCACTGACGAATCTGGATTCTCGTGCGGAAAAATTCTGGCCGACCTGGGTGCCGATGTTATCAAGATCGAACCGCCCGGCGGCGATGCAGCGCGGTTTATTGGTCCGTTCCCAGGCGACCGGCCGGATCCCGGCAAAAGCCTCTACTTCATCAGCTATAACACCGGAAAGCGCGGAATCACGCTGAACCTGGAGCCGCAACGCGGCCGCGATCTCTTCAAAAGGCTTGCCGCGCAAGCCGACTTTCTGATCGAGACCTATCCTCCGGGGACTCTCGAACGCCTTGGGCTGGGCTTCGAAACGCTCCGGCAGCAAAACCCTCGGTTGATCCTGGTATCGATCACGCCATTCGGCCAGGCGGGTCCTTATCGAGACTACAAAGGAAGTGATCTGATCACGATGGCCATGAGCGGGCTGATGTCCCTGATCGGCGAGCCAGGCAAGATGCCCCTTCGGGTCTCTCTGCCGCAATCTCCAATGTGGGCTGGAATGTATGCGGCCGCGGGAGCACTCACAGCCCACTACTTTCGCGAGACTGCGAACCGCGGTCAGCATGTGGACGTTTCCATGCAGTCGTCGCTCTTATGGGCCCTCGCAAACGGTCCGGCATTCTGGTCAACAAATCGGACGGTACCCACTCGAGGTGGAAGCAGCGTCACAGGGCGCAGCGTCACGGGCGCTCGTATGCGTGCCATCTATGAGTGCAGGGATGGATATCTCAACTTCATCATTTACGGTGGAAAGGCGGGCCGCCGCTCCAATCAGGCGTTGGTGCAATGGATGTCAGAACAGGGTCTGGCGACGGAGAGCCTGCTGAAAAAGGATTGGGACCGTTTCAGTATTGAGACTAGTACCCAGGCTGAGATCGATGAAATCGAAGGTCCGACTGCGAAGCTTTTTCTGCGCTACACGAAATCCGAGTTCCTGGAACAGGCTTTCAAACGCGAGATGCTGGGCTACCCGGTCGCGAACGCGCGCGATATTCTCGATGACCCGCATCTCAACGACAGGGAGTTTTGGCGGACAGCCGACGAGTCCTGGCTCGGACAACCCGTGAGGTTTCCCGGCATCTTTGCACGGTTTTCGGAAACAAGTCCGTCGACATTCCGCCCGTCGCCCAGCATTGGCCAGCATAACTCCGAGATCTATGGTGCGGAACTTGGTCTGAGTGAATCCGACATCGTTCGACTGCGGGGGGAGAAAGTCATTTGAGCGAAGCTTCGCCCAAGAGCGCACTGGCAGGTATTCGCGTGGTCGAATTCGCTGTGTTCGCAGCCGGCCCTGTGGTGGGAAAGCATCTTGGCGAACACGGCGCCGAAGTCATTCGAGTGGAGTCGCACGCTTCGCCAGACGGATTTCGCGTGCACTATCCCCCTTTCAAGGAGAATAGACCGGGTCTCGAACGCGGCGGCTCATACGCTTTGTTCAACGACCAAAAACTGGGTGTGACGCTGGACCTGAAACAGCCCAAAGCGGTACCGCTCGCCAGGCGCCTGGTCGCGAAGGCCGATGTCGTCATTGAAAACTTTGCTCAGGGAGTGATGGATCGCCTGGGTCTGGGATATTCCGCGCTGCGGGAATTGAAGCCGGACATCATCGTCCTGAGTTCGTGTAACCAGGGCCAGACCGGCCGCCGCGCGGCGCAGCGCGGCTTTGGCTCACAGCTCACTTCAATGAGCGGCTTTACGCATCTCACCGGCTATGGGCCGGGCGAAGCTCCGATGCTGTTGTACGGTCCATACGTGGATTTCGTCGCTGTCGGTTTCGGATTCATCGCAGTGCTTGCCGCATTGGATTACCGCAGGCGCACCGGAAAAGGTCAGCATGTCGATCTTTCCCAGTACGAAGCCGGAATTCAGTTCCTCACACCGGTTTTACTGGATACGCAGTTGAATCGCCGCGTTCATAACCCGCTGGGCAACCGTGATCCACGTGGGGCACCGCACGGCGTATATCGATGCAAGGGTGATGACCGATGGTGTGCCATCGTGGTCTTCACTGACGAAGAATGGGCCGCATTCTGCCGCGCGGTAGAGAAACCGGAGTGGGTCAATGACTCCCGTTTCGCGAATGCTGAAAGTCGGAAAATTCACGAGGACGAACTGGATCAGGCGATCGCGGATTGGACATCGCAATTCGATGCGGGCGATGTGATGGCGCGGCTACAGGCTGCTGGTGTTCGGGCCGGTGTCGTGGATTCAGTAGCCGATCTTTTTTCGTGTCCTCAGTTGGCGCACCGGGAGCAATGGGTGAAGCTGGATCACCCCGAATTCGGGAGCTACGAACACTTGGCGCCGCCATTTCTCCTGTCGGAGACGCCGGCCGAGCTTCGCCGTTCGAGTCCGTGTCTCGGAGAGCACAACGATTACGTGTTTGAGAAGATTCTGGGGTTGTCGCAGGAGGAGATCCAGCAGCTCAAGGATGAAGGAGTAATTGCCTGATACCCCGGGCAAAAGGGAATTCGGTGGAATCAGTCTGCGATAAGTGGAATCCGGATGCACACAACTGTAGCGGCGGTCTATGACCGTCGGCGGTCACAGACCGCCGCTACAGCTATGCGAAAGCGCGCATGACGTCCTTGTGGACGTCGCTCAATTCACGCTGAGTCCGCTCCGCCTCGAGAATCTTGTTTTGCAATTGCCTCAGCAGCAGTGTTTTCTCGAGGCCGTTTCTGACCACCAGACGGAGATTGCCGTTGTCCCATGGCTTCTCGATGTACTGGTATAGACCGACGTTGTTGATTGCGTTGATTGCATTCTTCTTATCGGCATATCCGGTCAGCAGTATTCTCGGCACGAGCGGAAACCGCTCCTTCACTTTCGACAGGAAGGTAAGGCCGTCCATCTCCGGCATCAGATAATCGCTGATGACCAGATCGATGCTGCGCGGCGTCTGTTCGAGATCCGCCAGAGCCTGCACAGGCGACGTGTAGGTCAGAAGGCTGTAATCGCTCTCGATCGCAAAGAAAGACTTGATCGACGTGAGGACCATCTCTTCATCATCGACCAGCAGGATCGTGGGAATGTTGTGCTTGCTTGGTTCGCGACTCATGGGAATCCTTCAGCGGTAAGGTTATGGTGAATGTCGAGCCTTGGCTGGAACTCTCGATGTCAATCTTGCCACCGTGGTTCTGAACAATTTTGTAACTTATCGATAGCCCAAGCCCGGTTCCTACTCCTACACCTTTTGTGGTATAGCCGGGGTCAAAAACCTTTCCAAGATTTTCAGGAGCAATTCCCGTACCGCTGTCGCTGATTGCAATCTTGACCGAGGCATGGTCACGCGACGTCTTTATCGTTATCGTGCCGTGCCCCGGTATCGCCTGGATTGCATTGACCATGATGTTCATGAACACCTGGTTCAACTGGTTGGGAAAACACTCGATGTCGGGAAGCTCCGCATACTGCTTGATGAGTTGGATGCGATTCGTCAATTCGTGCCGTACCAGGGTGAGTGTGCTGTCGAGCCCTTCATGGATATCGACTTTCTTCCTCTCCGCTTCGTCCAGCCGGGCGAAGTTCTTAAGACTTCCGACGATACTCATGATGCGCTCCGTGGCGACATTATTGTTCCGGCACACATCATCCAGAATTCCGAGCAGACGGTTCAGTTCCCGGTTGTGTTGCGTGTCGGCCAGGTGGCGCATCTTGCCAACCGCGCGAGAGAGAATGTCGTTATTGCTGCGAATGGCTCCCATGGGTGTGTTGATTTCGTGCGCGACTCCTGCGGCCAGAAGGCCGAGCGAAGCCATCTTTTCAGACTGTATCAACTGAGTCTGGAACTCCTCGTCGCGTGTGACATCGTTGATGAAGATGAGCGCGTGTTCTCTGGAAGGAATGCAGACGATGCGGAGAACATGGCCTTGAATCCGCTTTTTTCCCTCGTGCGTCTCGCCTTCCTTCACCACCCGTTTGATGATGGACAAGTAACGGCCTGGCAGGATTCGGAAGAATTGATCCTGGGGAATACCCAGTTCGCCGAGCAGCTCACGGCACTTGGCATTAACGGAGACCAGACGACCGGCCACATCGCACTCCAGGATCGGAAATGGGAAGATCTCGGTCACTTCTACCATGGGGTCTCCCCTTTAGTGTATGCCGATCAGCGGCCACAATGTGGGAACAAGCAGGATGAGGATCAAGGACTCGACCACGGTTAACACCAGGCCAACCTTCAAAAGGTCTTTTGCTTCAAACTGTCCGTACGAATAGCCGACAATCAGAACCGGTGACTGATACATGAAGATCTTGCCGCCCGCGGCGAAAGTCCAGATCATGCCGATCGCGAGCGGACTCAGGTTATTTGATTTCGCGAACGACATCAGCAGCGGCATCGATGTGCTGATATTGGAAGGTTCCGGCAAAAAGAAGTGATAGAAGAAGCCGGCCCAATAAAGAACAAGGGCGGAGTAATTCACGGATTGCGCGAGCGGCAGCACGCGAGAGAAGAAGGCTGCGTTCAGTACATCGATGGCCTTGGTTTCAACCAGCACCACCGCCATCGATAGCACAGCCCCGACAAGAATGATCGGCAGCGGATCGATGCGCTTGAATTCTTCAGAATCGATCACACCGATTCCAGGCAGACATGCCGCGAGGCCGGCCCCAAAACCGATCATGGCGGCGGGCACATGATGAATAAAATCGGTGAGCCATAGAACGACCGTTAGCACCATCAATAAGGCCGCGCGTTTTTCGCGGTCGGTGAGTGGACCGAGCTTTGCAAGCTGGAGATCGATAAACGCCCGGCCTTGCGAAAGCTCCTTCTTTTCCGGTGGGTAAAGCCACAAGACTGTAACCCAGCAGGCCGCGACTGTGATGAGGTCGCACGGAAGATAGGCCAGAAACCACTGGCTATAATAAACCGGCACTCCGCCGGATCGTTCGATCAGACCGCGCGCCACGATTGAAGCGGCGCCGGCGATGAGCATTTTGTCGAATATCGTCGCCGTATAAGTGAAGATGATGAACAGACCGCGCGAGATGTTGCTCTTCGGGGCCACATCAAACGCTTCCACAATTCCAAGACAAATCGATGCGAGAATGACGACGCGTGCCGTTCCCGATGGAACGATGAATGTCATCAGGAAGTCTACAAGGATGACGCCCAGCAGAATCCGGGCATAGGACACGCCGACGAGGGACATTACCGAATACGCAAGCCGCCGCGCGAGTCCACTTTGAGCCGCCATCGTACCGAGAATGATTGCGCCGAAAAGAAACCACGGCGTGTCCTGCGAAAAACCGCTGAATGCGGTTTCGAAACTCACAGCCCCGCTTGCCCAATACAGAAAGCAGCCGGCAAGGCTGGTAATGGAGTGATCGAT
>WNFT01000939.1_pt1 | contig 24672 bp, 21 predicted proteins | sample 5400191 | NCBI WGS metagenome assembly WNFT01 (sample SAMN13153359, study PRJNA577476) | soil metagenome | isolation source: 80 cm saprolite under Madrone tree | place: USA:California | collected 2016-06-14 | reverse complement strand
CCCACAACGATTCTTGTACCACAGACTGACCCGTCTCCTCGATGTCGCCAGGTGAACCTTATTTTCATCCTTGGTGGTGCGCCAAAGGCGCATGAGGTCTCTTACGAAAACTGCCGGGTGTGTACCAACAATTCCCATTGTGGAACTGTAGAACTGAGCCGGAGGGCAGGCTGGCTTCCCATTCACCAGTCACAAGTCACTGATCACCAGTCACCAACCGTTATATCATTGCATTCCGTGAACATCCTTCTAACCGAAGCGGAGTGCCGCGTACTGGGCTCCCTTGTCGAAAAGGAGATCACCACTCCCGAATATTACCCGCTTTCGTTGAACGCCCTCGTCAATGCCTGCAACCAAAAATCGAACCGCGAACCCGCCATGAATCTCGACGAAGCCGCCGTCCGCCAGGCGCTCCATTCTTTGGACGAGCAATCCCTCGTCCGCGCCGTTAGCGCCGCGGACAGCCGCGTCACCAAGTACGAACACCGTCTCCAGGAAGCCTTCAACTTTTACCGCCACGAAATTGCCATTCTCTGCGTCCTGCTCTTGCGCGGTCCTCAAACGCCAGGCGAACTCCAGACCCGCGCCAAGCGCATGCACCCCTTCGACGATCTCGGCGCCGTGCAATCCAGCTTGCAGCATCTGATGAAGCGCGAGCCGCCCCTCGTCAAGATTCTTCCCCGGCAGCCCGGCACCAAAGAGGCGCGCTACGCCCATCTTTTCTCCGGCGATGTGGAAGTCAGCGACGCCAGGCCCGCATTCGAGGCCACTGCCGCCAGTCTCAACCCCGATGGCGAGCGCATCGCCATTGTGGAAGAGAAAGTTGCAGGTCTTCAGAAAGAGATTGCCGAATTGCGGCAGCAGTTCGCAGTGTTCCGAAAGCAGTTCGAGTAGAGAGTCGCCGCCAGGCGCGGCACTCGTTCTCAGTGGAGGATTGCAGACAACGCCATGAAGTCAGAGCCGAAGAAACGGACCCCACCCAAAGCCTCCAAACTGGAAGCTGCGGTGCCCGCAACCCCGAAAGACGATCTGCTGATCGCGGCGGTCGGCGCTTCCGCCGGCGGTATTGAAGCCTTTACGGAATTGATGACCAATCTGCCGGCGGACTCGGGCATGGCGTTTGTGCTGGTGCAGCACCTGGACCCGAAACATCACAGTCTGCTGACTGAATTGCTTTCCAAGAAAACCGCGATGCGCGTAATGGAAGTGACCGATGGGATGAAGGTGGAGCGCGACCACGTCTACGTCATCCCGCCGGACACGGCTCACTTAGGCGCTGCGTTGATTTTCCTCTTGAGAATCCGGCACGGTGCGGAGAAGTGGATCGCTCCGCGGCGGCTGCCAAAACGCTCCGCGAGTTTTTGAATTTTGGGGAGCGTTCCGCGCATGTAAGGGATTTGTTTTGACTACTCCAGGCTTGACACTAACTATCGTGTGTTATAAACCGTCGAACATTGAAACGTTTGTTGCGGGTAGATGATTCTTCCGGGGGAGGGTGTGATGGACCGAATCAAGCGGATGACGGTTCCACTGGTCTGCTCGTTTGCATTCCTTTTTGCGTTGCTTTCTTTCTGCGCAACGGATGCGTCTGGTCAGGCGGTAACGGCAACACTTTCCGGAAGAATCACGGATGCGTCGGGCGGCAGCATTGCCAAAGCCGGCGTAACAGTCCTCAATGCCGCGACGGGATTTTCGCGGTCGGCGCAAACCTCCGACGCTGGGGAATACACGATTCCGGCCCTTCCCGCCGGCGACTACGCCGTTACGGTGGTGTTCACAGGTTTCGGTAAGCAGACAAAAAACATTACGTTGCAAGTGGGGCAGTCGGCGGCGCTCGACTTCACCATGTCACCGGGTGAAGTAGCGCAAAAAGTGGAGGTCGAAGCAACCTCCGAATTGGCGGAACCGACGAGGACGCAGGTAAGCACGGTGATTACGGAGCGCCAGATAGTCAATCTGCCGGTGAACGGCCGCGAATTCATCAACTTTGCACTTCTTTCGCCGTCCGTGACCATTGGCGACACGACGTCAGGCAGCACGGATGTGATCGTCGAGCCGGTGACCAAGCTTTCTTTCGCGGGACAGAATATCCACTACAACTTTATTGCGGTGGATGGCGCCGACGACATTTCCACGGCTTCGGGGATCCAGCGCGGGACACCGCCGCAGGAATCAGTGCAGGAATTTCGCGTGATCAATTCGGATTACTCCACAGAATTTGGACGCGCCGTCGGCGGCATCGTCAATATCATCACCAAGAGCGGAACCAACGACTGGCACGGGAGCCTCTACGAGTATTTCCGGAACGATACACTCGACGCTATTAACCTGCTGCAGGCAAGCGGGGCACACGTCCTGCGACAAAACCAATTCGGCGCGGCGATTGGCGGGCCTATTCAGAAGGATAAGACCTTTCTATACGCGAACTACGAGGCGCAGCGCCGCGGCGAATCGCCTTTCTATAATTCCGCCGTCCTCAGCAACATTACGTCCATCAACAATTTCAAGACTTCTTTCAACCTGCCTGTCGAGCCGAATCTTGGCAGCGTCCTGCGCACGAATGACACCGACAACGGCTTTGTCCGCCTCGATCGCAGTATCGGAACAAACCAGAACTTTTTCGTCCGCTATTTCGTCAATGACGGCCGCCTGCTGAACCAGTCGCCGCTCAATGACGGATTCGACTTGCCGTCCGCGTTCAAAAACAATTTCTACCGCGATCAGTCAATTGCCGGCACCCTCGCTTCTGTAGTCAATCCCAAGCTGGTGAATGAGTTGCGTGTGCAATTTGCACGGCGATCATTTGATTTCCCGACGGTCACCACGCAACCACACCTCGAAGTTTCCAACACCTTCACGACGGGGGTAAACCGGGGCAATCCGGATTTCTATCGTGAATCGCGCTTCGAACTGGTCGACAATGTTACGCTTAGCCGCGACCGCCATACCATCAGCTTTGGCGGCAATTACAATTTCGTCCACACGACCGAATCCTTTCCGCTCTTCTACCCCTTCGAAGGCGATTTTGGCTGCATCTTCGCGAGCCAGTGTCCGTTTAGTCTGCAAGCGGGTTCGCCATTCGTGCTGTTCTTCGAGCGCTTCCTGGCTCCCAACTTCACTGAACCCCGTTTTGACCCAGCGGTCTTTCAGGGGGGCAGAATCTCGCCGGCTGTCCGCAATGAGGCCAAAGGCACCCTGAACCATACGTATGATGGCCTGTACATCCAGGACAAATGGCGTGCCACCAGCCGCCTCAGCCTTAACGGCGGATTGCGTTGGGAGTGGGAGACTTGGCCTTCGAACGTCCTCGACACGCAGTGGAAGAATTTCGATCCCCGTTTGGGCCTGGCGTACAACGTCGGAACGAATCGTCACGTGGTTGTCCGCGCCGGCTTCGGGCTCTTTCACGGCATGATTCCAGCGCCGCTGCTTGCCTGTCAGTTACCTTCGTGCGGCGGAACAAAAGGAAAGTATCCAGGCCGGCCGTTTGAAGATTCACTGGATGCCAAGACGCGGCTCTTCGCCTTCGCGAGCATGCCGAATATTACTTCCATCGCTTTGGCTGACATGCTCGGGGGAACCTACCCTGATGCGGCGCCGCTCGGTTTCTGTGCCGGTGGGACGGTTTCCGGTTGCGGTTTCTTTGGGGACGCCACAATCGTGCGCTTCGTGAAGGATCACAAAAATCCGTACGGAATTCAGGCGAGTCTAGCCGTGGAATTCGAGCCGTTGCCAGACACAACCGTGAGCATCAGCGGGCTGCACGTTCGCGGCGTGCACCTCGGCAGCTTCTTCAACGTAAATCAACCGGACCCGTCCGGGCAGGCGATGGTTCACGACTCACAGGGTCGCAGTGGCTTGAAGAACACCTACTTCTGTCCCGTTGCCATCTGCGGACCGGGCATTCCCGGCTCGCGCAGTGCCGGTCCTGGTTTTCCCACTTTGTACGCGGTTTACTTTGAAGCAACCTCCCGTTGGGATTCGCAGTACGACGGACTCCTAATCAACGTGAACAAGCGTCTTGCACATAACTTTTCCTACGGCATCAGCTACACATGGTCGAAGTCCATCGACAATGGCCCGAATCCCAGCTTCGTGCTGATTCCCCAGGACAGCCAGAATTTCCGCGAGGAGCGCGCGCTGTCTTCTGACGATGTCCGGAACAGGATCGTGCTCAATGCGACGGTAACGACGCCCAAAACATGGAACCCCTTCGCGCGGGACTTTCTGTTTGGCATTATCGCCACCATTCAATCGCCGATGCGCTTCACGAAGTTCGCGGGCTTCGACGCGAACGGCGACATTTTCGGAAACAACGACCGCGTAGGCATCGAGCCGCGCAATACGTTCATCGGCGATAATTACCGTTCCGTGGATGTGCGAGTCTCTCGCAAGTTTGATTTCCGCGAGAAGCGCAGCCTCGAATTCATCGCCGAAGCGTTCAACCTCTCCAACACTTTGAACGTTCGCTACTTCAACACGGTTTATGGCGCCGCAGATTTCTGCCGATTTAGTCTGGGTACAGGTAGTTGCCCGGCGACGCTCTCGGCTTTCCCCGAAGGTTCGCCGAATCAGTACTATGGGACACCGCGGGCTGTAAACAATCCGCGGCAGATTCAGTTGGCGTTGAAATTTAGTTTCTAACCGCTTTGTTTCGGGAGTATAGCAAGCGAGAGCTGCAAATAGCCGCTATGGGATTCTCCAAGTCCTCATCTAGCGAAAAGACTCACAAATTGGATGCGTCATCTTTTGCTCCCTTGAGCGCGCGGCGTCTGCTCGTGCTCGGCGGGATCGGGCTCATCCTCGTTGGCATGCTGTTCGGGGACATTTTTGCGGTGTTCGTGTTGCACCAGAACGCGGCGCACGTGGGTGCCAGCCTGGCGGCGGCTGCGCACGCTGCTCTGGCTGGAGATCGTTCCGCAGTTCTCGCCAGTTTTCAGGACGTCGGCGCGTTTCTGGAGAATCGCGGAACCAAGGTGGACACCCATGTCCACATGATTGATTTCGGTTATCTGGCGCTGATGCTCTCGATCCTCCAGCCATGGATCGCATTTGAGGAAAGAACAAAACGAGACCTTGCGTGGCTATTCCTCGCCGGAGGGATGCTGCTGCCGGTAGGCGTCTTTCTGATTCACTATGTCGGTCTCGCGTATAGCCCGCTGCAAACGATTGGCGGGGCCAGCATTCTTGCGGACCTCGGTGGATTGCTGGTGATCCTTGCCACTCTCGGGTTTCTCCTGGGTCTGGTGAAGCATTTTCGGTCCCATGCGCCAGCGCATGTAAAGGATGGGCTGCTTTCTGACCGCAGCGCGCCGGGCCGCCTGCTGCTTGCCGGCGGCATGGTGCTGGTCCTCGCTGGTTTCCTGCACGGCGCGTACTACTCAGGCGTCGATCTGTACCGTCATGAAGCGCTCGATTCTTCCATCCTCACGGAAATGGCGAAAGCGGCCGCGGCAAAGGATGGGGGCACAGTCGACCGGTCACTGGAAGCTTACGGACAACTGCAGGGTGACAAGGCCGTGAAGATCGCCGCGCACGCGCACAGTATCGAGTTCGGTCTTTTGGCGATGATGCTCGCGTTTTTTCAGCCTTACGTCCGTTTGCGGGAGAGCTGGAAATTGCGATGGGCGTACGTTTTGATTCTCGGGTCGGTGTTGCTTCCCGTGTGTGTGCTGATGGAATTGCGGTACGGACTGGTCGCCGGCGGGTTGGCGGACTTTGGAGGCTTGCTGGTGATCCTCGCGCTGCTGGCCATGTGGATCGGAATTCTTCGGTACACCGGCCAGCTTGACTCGCAAACGGGAGAAGTGCGATGAGCGGCAGCAGGCGGCTACTGATTTTCGGCGGCATCGCACTGGCTCTGTGGGGGATGGGTTATGGCTTGTGGTACGCGGTTTTTGCGGAGCACCAGGTGTTGAATGTGATTGGTGCTTCGCTCGCGACGGCGTTCGATGCTGCGGCGAGTCGAAATCCTGGCGCTTCCGAGACGGCCTTCCGCAGCTACAAGGAAGCGAAATATGTCTACGATCGGCAAGTGGACGTGCACGGTCACTGGATTGGATTGGCGATGCTGTTGATCGTCGTGGGGATTGGGTTCGATCGCGTGCGATTTGCCGAACGTCAGAAACTTGTGCTAGCATGCGCACTTCTGGTGGGAGCCGCGATTTTCCCTCTCGGAGTTTTGCTGCAGACCTTCGATCACGGCGCGATCCCGCGGGGGATTGCCGTTCTCGGATCGGTGCTGGTGATTGCCGCGCTGCTCGTGGTCACGCTGGGTATCGCGGGTCGCGAAGCTCCCTCCGTATAGCGCTTGGGGAGTACTCATCCTTTTCTTAGTTCGAATTTACGAAGACAAAGCCGGTAGGACTCTGGCGTATCGAAATCCGTGAAAATGGCGCGCGTTTGGACTTCTATAGCCCGTACTCGGGCTGGAAGACGATAAATCACGTCGCGCGCCGTCTTCGACTTGAAGAACTCCCGGCGCAGTTTCCCGGAAACGATGGCCGGGTGGCCGTAAAAACTTCCGTGCCGCGGTATGGCAATCTTCTGCGATTCCTCGCGAGCCCGGAACGCGCGGACCAATTGCTGAATCGTTTTCCGTTTCAGGAGGGGATGGTCGATCGGATAGATCAGGAAAGCGGCATCCGCAGGAATCTGTTTTAGCGCGCGGCGTAGTGAACTGATCTGGCCCCGCCGCCAACCACGATTCCATACAACTTGTGCCGCGCGGGGAACTGCGCGACGGACGCGCTCTGCATCGCAACCTAGGACGACGAGCGGGCGCTCGAGCTTCGCGCAGTTTTCAATCGCGATTGCCAGCGCCGTTTTTCCGCCGAAGATCGCGAGCGGCTTTGGGAATGGAAGATGGTGTGAGGGGCCCGCCGCCAGGATAATCGGAAAAATGTTTTCACGTTTTCTCATCGCAAGGCTGCGGCAGCATAGATGAGTCAGGTGCTAAACGCCAGACTTGAAGCCGCCTATTTTTCGTCAGCGGGAGGCGAAACAGCCGTTTCGTCTTGCCTCTCCGCTCCATTCGCAATAGAATGCGCCCGCACTACAACCATTGATTTTTGCCGCGATCCAACTGCGGACACTCGCCATCCCAAGAGGCAAGCGGAAAACATCGTGTACGCACATCCCTTCTCATATCACCGCGCCGCGTCCCTCTTGGAGGCTTCCAAGCTCTTGCAGCAACTGGGCGAGGAGGCGCGGCTGATTGCCGGCGGGCAAAGCCTCATCCCCCTGATGAAGATGCGCATGACCCGTCCCAGCGCCCTGGTAGACATCAATTTCATTCCGGGGCTGAGTGAAATCCGGCGCGGCGACGGTCAGCTGCAATTCGGGGCTTTGGCGCGTCACGCGGACATCGAAGCATCGGACGCCGCTTCGTCCATTCCCATCGTTCACGATTGCGCGGCGGGCATTGCGGACGTGCAGGTGCGCAATCAAGGGACGATCGGCGGATCTCTTGCGGAGGCGGACCCCAGCGGAGATTGGGGCGCGGTCCTGCTTACCTTGGATACGTCGGTGCGATGCTCGCGGCCGACGGGAGAGCGAACCATCGCGCTCGATGATTTTTTCAAGGACGCGTATACGACGGTTCTCGGGCATGACGAACTGATCAGCGAAATTATTGTCAAACGGCCGGTGAAGAATAGCGGCGGGGCCTATCTGGCGTTCAAGCGCAGCGCGCCCGTCTATGCGACGGCTAGCGCGGCGGTGCAACTCACGCTCGGAGACAACGACAGTTGTAAGGATGTGAGGATTGTACTTGGCTGCGTGGGACTAACTGCGATTCGCGCAAAAGAGGCCGAGAAAACTTTGCAGGGGAAAAAACTCGAGGAGAAGAGGATCGAGAGCGCCGTCGAAGCGGTGCGCACGGCCGCTGAACCGCAGGACGACATGCGCGGCTCCGCGGATTACAAACGCGTCTTGATCGCCGCTCTCGTCAAGCGGGCCATCGGAATCGCGGTGCGGCGGGCGCGCGGGGAACAGGTGGAGACGGGGCACGAATATGCCGGGCGCTGAAAGAATTCTGGTGCGCGTCCGCGTTAACGGAGAGCCGCGGGAGGCGCTGGTCGAACCGCGGACGCTGCTCGTGGAATTGCTGCGCGAGCATTTCAACCTTACCGGAACGCATATCGGCTGCGACACCACGTATTGCGGCGCCTGTACTGTCCTGTTGAATGGCCGCACGACAAAATCCTGCACGCTGTTCGCGCCGATGGCCGAGGGCGGCGAAATCATCACCGTCGAAGGTCTTTCCAGAAATGGCGAACTGCATCCCGTCCAACAGGCGTTTGCGGAATGCCATGGGCTGCAATGCGGTTTTTGCACGCCCGGGCTGCTGCTTTCCACCGTGCACCTGTTGTCGAAGACGCCGCAGCCCAGCGAAAAGGAAATTCGCAAGGGGATCGCCGGCAATACCTGCCGGTGCACGGGATATCAAAATATTCTAAAGGCTGTTCGAGCTGCTTCCGTCGAAATGGAGAAGCGCTGAACCATGGAGATCAAATTTGGCGGCGACTTCACGGTGCAGAAAAAACCAGAGGCTGTGTACGACTTTCTCGTAGATCCGAATCGGTTTTGTCCCTTGCTTCCTGATTATCAGAGCATGGAGACTCGCGATGAGAAGAATTTTCTGGTGAAGTTGAGCGTGGGTATTTCACATATTCGGGGAACGGCGGCGGTGAAGATGACGCTGGTGGAAACCGAACGGCCGAAGCATGCCGTCTACGAAGGGAATGGGGATGTGCCGGGCGGATCGGCTACGCTGCGCGCAGGGTTTGAACTGGAGCCTATTGCGGGGGGCGCGACCAAGGTGATCTGGAGCGGCCAATCCAATGTGATGGGGCGAATTGCATCGCTGGCCGGAGGATTGCTTCAGCCGCTAGCGAAGAAAAATGTGCAGAAATTGATTGATGGATTGCAGAAAGCGTTGACGTAGGCGCGAGACGGAGCGATGGCGAAAACAACGCGAGTGAAAAGTACGCGGTCCAAGGCTGCGGCCGGCTCCAGCAAGAGCCGCGCGGTGGCCGTTCCCAAGTGGGTGGGGCAGCCGATTCGCCGCATAGAAGAAGACCGCCTGGTGCGAGGGAAGGGAATCTTTGTTGACGACCAGAAGTTGACGGGGATGCTGCACATCCGTTTTGTGCGGTCGTCCTACGGACACGCGAAAATCACGCGAGTGGATGTGACGAAGGCTGCCGCGCTGCCGGGAGTCGCGTGCACGTTGACCGGCGCGGAAGTGAAAGGATTGGTGAACCCGTTCATCGAGATCGGGCCGGACGTTGGGCAGAAAATCGCGGACTACCCGATGGCCGTGGACAAGGTGGTGTACCAGGGCGAACCGGTAGCCGCGGTCGTGGCGGAGAACCGGATGGCGGCTGAGGATGCGGCAGAACTCGTTGAAGTGGAATATGAGCCCCTGCCTCCCGTGATGACCGCGGAAGATGCGCTCAAGGGCGAGAGTCTCGTTCATCCGGAAATGGGCACGAACCGCAACTGGCACGGCGTGTTCGAATATGGAGACGTGGAGAAAGCTTTCAAGCAGGCTGACCACGTCGTGCACATTGACCGGTTGCACTTCCATCGCTTTTCGAGCACGCCACTGGAATGCAACGCCATGATTGCGGTTTGGGATTCGCGGTCCGAACGGATCGAGTATTGGTCCAACAATTCGTTTCCGTCTTTCGCGGCGCAGTTCCTCTCGCCGGCGCTGGGCGTTCGAATCGATCAGATCCTCATGAAGAGTTTCGACATTGGGGGCGGCTTCGGGATCAAGATTACGAATTACCCGTACATGGCTTTGTGCGCGCTGGCGTCGCGGAAAGCGCGTGATCGGCCGGTGAAATGGACCGAGACTCGCACTGAGCACATGCAGGCGAGTGCTCACGGAAATGAGCGCACTTTCCTGGATACACGCGTGGCGCTGGATAAGAATGGTGTAATCACGGCGATTGATTCGCGACACGTCGATGATTGCGGCGCGTACCCGCGCTACGAGCCGCTGGGCTGTGTGATTTGGGCGCAGGTGCTTCCGGGTTCGTACCGCGTCAGAAATATTCGCATCGACATGAATCAGGTGGTCACGAACAAGTGCCCCGTGGGACCGAATCGCGGCTATTCGCGGATGCAGCAGCTCTGGTTCCTGGAGCGCGTGCTGGATATTTGCGGGCACTCGCTGGGGATTCCCAAGGACGAGATGCGCCTGCGCAACTACATTCGGAAAAATGAGATGCCGTACGAAACTCCGAACGGCTGCGTGTACGATTCGGGCGATTATGCGGGCATGCTCGCGATGGGAAAGAAACTTGTCGGATGGGACGATTGGAAAACGAAACAGGCGGCCGCGCGCAAGGAAGGACGCTGGATCGGGCTGGGAATCGGCTCGACGCTGGATTCCGGCACGAACAATTTCGGACAGGCGCGCATCATCAATGCGGGAGCGCCGTTTTCCGGACAATCCAAGGCCGCGATTGCCAAGCTGGACATCTACGGCGAAGTCGTCATTAGTATGGGCTCCGTACCGCAGGGACAGGGCCACGAAACGACGGCCGCGCAGGTGGTTGCCGATGTGCTGGGCGTTTCTCCCGGCCACGTTAAAGTAAAACCGGGTTTCGACACGGAGCAAAACGCTTACACCGGCCACACCGGAACGTATGCCAGCCAGTTTGCGGTCACGGGACTCTCGGCCATTCACGGCGCGGCGACCAAGCTGCGAAAAGAGATGAGCCGGCTGGCGGTTTGGGCGCTGAAGGCCAAAGAAAAAGATCTGGAATTTGGCGTCGGCGCGCAGGGACCGGAGGTCCGCGACAAGCGATCGAGAAAATCCATCAACTACTGGGGCCTCGCGAACATCGTGAACGTGAACAGCGCAGGCATGCCGGAAAAATTGTGGAATGTGACGCTCAATTGCCGGCACGTGTATCACGCGCCGTTTCAATTGCCGGACGTGAAGAAGAAATTTGGCAATCTGACGCTCACGTATGCGGCGCAGATTCATGTCGCGGTCCTCGAAGTGGATCGGGATACGTTTCAGCCGAAAATCCTGGCGTACGCCTGTGTGGACGATTGCGGCCGCGCCATCAATCCCAGGATCGTGGAGGGGCAAGTGCACGGCTGCACCGCGCATGGCATCGGCGCCGCGTTAATGGAGGATTGCGCGTACGACGGCGATGGCAATCTCCTGGCCTCGACTTTCAGCGATTACACTCCGATCACCGCGATGAACATGCCCGATCTACTGTACGGCCACATGGAATCGCCATCGCCGTTCACTTTCAATGGCGCGAAGGGTATGGGCGAAGGCGGTGCAGCGCCGGTCCATACGATTTGCGCGGCGCTGCAGGACGCCCTCTATTCGAAGGGCGTAATTATCAATGATTCGCACAACACCGGCGATTCGATCTTTCGAGCCGTGCAGCGCGCGGGCACCGGCGGGTTTGCTTCCTCGGTTCGCATCGAACACCGGCGCGCTGCCGCCAGGAGCGCACGCTGACAACGCTGCAACTTGAATCATGGCGAATTTCAGCTAATCGCTGCGCGCACTCGGCCGAATAAAATCGATGAAGCGCGTCTGCATTATCGGTTGCGGATCCATCGGAAGCCTCTACGCCGCCCACCTGGCAAGAGTCACCGAGACCTGGGCGTATGTCCGGCGCGCGGAGCACGCACGCGCTCTTAATGAGCACGGCATTTCTGTTACGGGGTCGCACGAATTTCATGCGAAGCTTCGCGCCGCCAACGATCCCGCGGAGATGCCGCAGTTTGATCTGGGAATCGTCGCGAGCAAAGCCACGCAAACCGCGGAGGCGCTCGGCCCGGTTGCGCACCTCTTCAAGAAAGGCGCAATCCTCTCTTCACAGAATGGTCTGGGCAGCGAAGAAGTCATTGCCGCGCTGTCGGATACCTTCGTGATCCGCGGGACGACGTTTATGAGCGGAACGCGCCACACGGACACGCACGTCCAGTACGAACTCGACACGGCAACGTGGATGGGGCCGTTTGAGCCGACCAAAACGCCTTTCGCGCTCGTAAAAGAAGCGGCGGAGCTCATCACTTCTTCCGGCCTGAAGGCCGTTGCGCTGGAAGACGCGCGCCCCGCACAGTGGTCAAAGCTGATCTTCAACTCCTCGGTCAATTCCGTTTCCGCGCTCACCGAATTGCCGCATAGTTTTCATTTTGCAGAGGAAAAAGATTTTGGCGATCTGGGTTACCTCCTGCATGCACTCATTGAAGAAGGAAAGAGCGTTGCGGCGAGTCTTGGCGTAAGACTTTACGAAGATCCGTGGGAAATGAACAAAGTTGGCGCGCAAACGGATCATCCCCCTTCCATGCTGTATGACATCCGGCACAAACTTAGAACGGAAATTGATTTTCTGGGCGGAGCGATCGCTCGCGAAGCCGCCCGCGCGGGAATTCCGGCTCCACTTCACACGGCGCTCTACCGTTTGATCAAGGGCAAAGAAGAATCGTGGACGTATCAGCGTAAGGGCCACCCGGCCGCGAAATAATCCGAGGCGCTATGGCATATCCGCTCGATCAGGAAAAATGGCAACGCGCCCGGCAAATGCTGGAGTGGCAAGATCTTGATGCGGTCGTCGTACGCGCCCCCGACAACGTCCTGTATCTCACCAATTACTGGACCATGAAGGGCTACGACCTCGCGATCTTTCCCCGCGAGGGGGATCCCACGCTGCTGGTCATCGAACCCCAGTTTCGCGAAGCGCAGCTCACGGCCTGGAACAAAGATGTTCGCTTTTTCCCTTTCTACCACCCCAAGGACCCGCGCCCGCCGATGATTCGCGCGGTGGAAATGGCGATGGATGTTTTGCGGGAACGAAAACTGTCGCGTCGCGTCGGGATCGAGCTTTCTCAAACTTCGCAGATCTGCGACCGCATGGTTGGCGAACCGACAGTCTACTGGCAGGGTTTTTACGATGCCTTTCGCGCCGGTTGCGCTGAAGTCGTGGACGCCGCGCCGCTGCTTTCCGAATTGCGCATGATCAAAACGGCACAGGAGATCGAGCGCATGCGCCTGGCGAACGAACTGGCGGCCATCGGAATGGAGTATGCCCGCGACAACATCAAGCCCGGCATGAAAGAGAGCGAAGTCGCAGCGATGATCGAAGGGCGCATTCACGCCTTGGGCGTTGGATACAAAGGCAAAGTGGAGATGGCACGCGCGTTCACGTTGGTTTGGTCCGGGAAGGGCATTGCCACTTTCACTGCGACCTCGCACCGCCCGGTGATCGCGAATGAACCGACGCTCGTTGAGATTTGGGTTTGCGCCGACGGGTACTGGACGGATTTGACGAAGAATCTTTGTCCCGGACGCTTGACGCCGGAATACAATCGGCTGCTCGACCAATTGCTGAAGATTTTTGGCGATGCGGTGGGTTGCGTGCGGGACGGAGCTCCGCTTGGTGAGATTGACCGGATCATTCGTGCGGGGATCGACGCCGCGGGCTACCCGGGTCAACCCTCGCACCCTGTTGGGCACGGAGTGGGTGCGCGCGCACATGAAGCGCCCTATTCGCATCGGGCAGCGCCGGGAGTGATGCGCTCGGGGATGGTCCTGGCGATTGAGCCGGGTGTTTACTGGGAGGGTGGCGGCGGATTGCGGCTTGAAGATAATTTCCTGATTACTGCCGGCGGTTGCGAAAAACTATGTTCGTATCCGGATGATTTTCGCCGGTAGCTGCCCGGAGAGATGGAACCGTGACTCCGAGGAGTCTCACCTCATGAAGAAAGACTTGGCCAAGACGATCCTCTCGCAAATTCGCGAGGACGAAATCGTCGCGATGTGCTGCGACGTCGTGAACATCCCGAGCCCCACGGGCGAAGAGCTGGAGATGAGCCGGTACATGCGGCGCGCGCTGGAGGACACTGGGCTCAGCGTCACGTGGCAGGAAGTCGAGGAGGGCCGCGCCAATGTCGTTGGCCTGTGGGAAGGCACCGGCAATGGAAAAAGTTTGATGTTCAACGGGCACATGGACACGTCGAACAGCGGGCGCGAAACTTTTCTGACTGGACTCGGTTACAAAGCGAAAGCCGCGATTCGCAAGGGCATGATCTACGGCCTGGGAATCTATAACATGAAAGGCGCTCTGGTCTGCTACACCCAGGCCGTGAAGGCACTCATGCGCGCTGGCGCGAAGCTGGAGGGCGACGTCATCATTGCCGCTGTCGTCGGCGAAATTGAAAAAACACAATGGAGCGATGAATTCGTCGGCAAGGAATTCCGTGGTTACGGCGTCGGCTCGCACCATCTTGTGAATCACGGCGTTTTGCCGGATATGTGTATTCTCGGCGAACCCACGGACCTGCAACTGGTGCTCGGCCATTACGGAACCGTTTGGGTCCGCATTTCGACGCGCGGCCATTACGTGCACACGGCATTTACGCGCGGGAAGCAGGAGCACAGCTCGGTCTTTCGAATGAAAGAGATTCTCGACCCGATTTATGCCTGGATCGCGGCGTGGGAAAAGAAAGCGACGTACGACAGACAGCCGGGCGTTGTGAATGTGGGTTGCGTACGCGGCGGCCACCCCTGGCGCGTCAGCCGGACGCCGGACCGCACCGATGTCTTCTTGGATGTTCGCGTTCCGCCGCCGATGCCGCTCAAGGACGTGCGGACTTCCATCAAACAGCTGGTCCTGGAGCTTCGCAAGAAACATCCGGACTACGGAGTGGAATACGAAACCTATGTGTCCGTCCCGGGCGCGGAAATCTCCCAGGATCATCCGTTAGTGAAAACCATCGAAGCGTGCCACCAGCGGGTTCTCGGCACCGCGCCGAAACACGCCACCGTGCTGTGGGATTCCGATGCGTCCGTCATGACCCGTTACGGAATCGAGACTCTGAATTACGGCCCTTCCAGCGGGCCGCGCGACGCCGAAGGCGAAAAAATAGCCATCGAAACGCTCGTAAATACCACGCGGGTTTACGCGTTGGCTGCTGCAGAGATTTGCGGCGCGCACTGAGAGGAGAACCGAATCACGCCAATGACCAGTCAAAAGGAAATCGATCGCCGCTACACCAACATCCGCGCTGCCATGGACGCGGAAAAGGTCGACGCTCTCATCGTCTGCGGCAATCAGTACGCTGGATTTGAAGGCGCGGTGCGTTACGCTTCCGGGTTCGAAATTGTCCACCGCTACGTTTACGTCCTCATTCCTCTTGCGGGAGATCCCACGCTAGTTTTCCCGCGCGAGGCTCGCTGGATCGGAGACAAGAAAGCACCCTGGGTCCGCGAAAAAGTTTGGGCTGAGATTCCCGGCAAATGGCTTCGCGAGGAAAGTAAAAAACACCATTGGAAGCGCGTGGCGGTGTATGGATTGGATTTTGTGATGGCCGTCCGCGATTACCGCGAATTGCAGCAGGGTGCGTTCGAACTCGTGCCGTTCGATTTTCACTTTGACATGGCGCGGGCGGTAAAAAGTGAGGAAGAGCTGGAAGGCTTCCGCGACAGCATGGATATCATCCTTGATGGCTTCCACGCGCTTCTCAAAGCCTACGAGCCGGGAAAATCCGAGGCCGAAATCATGGCTCCTGCGGTCGAACGCTTTTTTGCGCGCGGAGCAGGCCCGCGCATGATGAACATCGTTCTGAGCGGCAGCAACGGCGAAGCCGAGGCATTTTTCAAGGTGCCATCGCAGCGCAAAGTCGCCGCGGATGACTTGTTGCTCTATTCTCTCGAGGTGACCGGCGCCGCAGGCTACTGGATCGAATTTTCGCGCGCCCTCATTCGAGGAAAGGTCAGCCCTCGCACGCGCGCCATGAGCGATGTCTATCCGCAAGCGATGGAAGCGGCACGCTTGAAGATGCGCGAAGGCGTGATGGCCAGCGAGGTCCACAAGGCCGCCGCCGATGTTTTTGCGAAAGCTGGATTTGCGCTGGGACACCTTACGGGCCACTCTATCGGCATGACCATGCTGGAGCATCCCTCCATCGGCGCGAATACCCAGATCGAGCTGAAAGAAAACATGGTCATTAGCTTTCATCCTCAGGTCGTCGATCAAGAGGGCCAGGTCTGCCTCTACACCCAGGACACTTACCGCATTGGCAAGAAAGAAGGTGAGTGCCTCGCGAACGTGCCCTGGCGGTTTTATTCCGGAGCAGAGGAATTGAAGACCGCATGAAGGTCAAGGTTTGCATCGTCGGTTGCGGGGCGATCGGCAGCATCTTCGGTGCTCATCTGGCGCGTCTCGAAGATGCTGAGGTGCACGCCTACGATGTTTCGAAAGAACAAACGTGCGCGATCACCGAGCACGGACTGCGCATCAGCGGCGCGGCGGATTTCACGGCCCAACTTCACGCGACTTCTGACCCCAGGGAGATTCCCCGTTGTGATTTCGGAATCGTGGCCACGAAGAGCACGCACACACGGGCTGCCATCGAGCAGACCGCGCAGATTTTTGGCGCGGGCAGCGCGGTCTGCTCCGTGCAGAACGGCGTCGGTAATGAAGAGATTCTGGCGCAGCACGTTCCTTGCGTGATTCGCGGCACCACTTTTCCCGCGGGCCACGTGATTGAACCGGGCCACGTGGGCTTCGACATCAATGGCGATACGTGGATGGGCCCGTTCGAGCCCACGCATACACCGTTCGCCCGCGTTGAGCAACTCGCCGAATTGCTCAATCGCGCGGGCTTGCGCGTGATTCCCTTGCAGGACGCTCGAGGCGCGCAGTGGACCAAACTAATTTTCAATGCTTCGACGAATCCGGTTGGCGCGCTGACCCTGCTGCACCACGGCGCGGCAACACGGTTCGCCCCTACTGGCGCGCTGTTCAACGCCTTGATCGCGGAAGGTGAAGCAGTGGCCAAAGCGCTGGGGATCGAGCTGCACGGTGATCCGCGCGCCCTCGTGCAAAAAGGAGCGAACGCGCCCGGCAAACATAAAGCCAGCATGTTGCAGGACATTCTTGCGCGTCGCCAAACGGAAGTGGACTTCATGAACGGTGCAATCGCGGACTTGGGCGAAAAGACCGGCGTGCCCACTCCGCTCAATCGTGCCTTGTGGCAACTTGTGAAAGGGCTCGAACATTCCTGGACCGATCCGAGCTGAGCGGCAATCGCAACGAACGATATTCAGCGGAGAACTGACACGATGAGCAGGACTTTCAAAATCGGTGTGTTGCAGCTCAGCATGGAGCCGCTCGACGAAACGGTTCGCATGGCCCAGGCGTGCGCCGCCGCCGGGTTTGACACTTTCTGGCTGGCGGAGGCCTATCCCTGGTGGCGCAAGCACTCGATGGAGGCGCGCTCCTCAACGGCAGTCACCTCCATCGTCGCTCGCGAAACAAAAAGAATCACCATCGGCTGGGGCATCATTTCACCCTATACGCGTCATCCCGTTCAAATCGCCATGGAAGCTCGCGTCCTTCAGGAAGCTGCCGGCAAAGACCGTTTTCTGCTCGGCCTCGGTGCTTCGAAGATTTTCATGAAAGAGATCGGCGAAGGCGAAAAGGGAAATGAGATCGGTCCCGCAACCGTGATGCGCGAAAGCATAGAGATCATCGAGGCGATGCTAGCCGGCGGCGAAGTGAAATACGAGGGCAAAGCATTTCAGGCGTATGCGCCGGCGCTCAAAGCCGATACTCACGTGCCGCGGTGGCGCGTGCCGATCTATGTCGGCGCTACTGGTCCGGTTCTGCAGCGCCTCGCCGGATCGCATTCCGACGGCTTGCTGACGGCCAGCATCACTACGCCGAGGTTTGTAGAGTATTCACGCAAGATGATGGAAGAAGGCGCGCGCAAGGCCGGAAAAGATTCTTCGAAACTCGATCTAGGCTCGGTAATTGTAGGCAGCGTCGGCGAAGATCCCAAATCTGCCCGCGAGGGGGCGAGAGAGATGGCCGCCATGTACCTCGCCAACAAAGTGCAGAACATCCGCGGTTCAGCGGATACGCTGCTCGAATGCGCAGGTCTTTCGTTTGAAGAGATTCGCCCGATTGCTGATGCGATGGAGAAGGGAGGCCGGAAGGCCGCGGCCCGCGCCGTCACGGATTCGGTGCTCGAAAAAGTCTGCCCCATAGCGGGCACACCGGCGCAATGCATCGCGCGATTGGAGGAGTATCGCGCCGCGGGGTGCACGCACATCATGTTGGAGCTTTGGGGCGACGACCGGCTCGAACAAGCGCGCTTGTTCGGAGAGAAAATCTTGCCCCATTTCAGCAAGAAGTAGATCCGCGCCTTATCTTGACCGTCCGCTCATGCCGTCACCGATTTTCCGCCGTGTAATTCCTTGTACGACACCACCGGATTCCGCAGCACGCCGATTTTTTCGATTTCGCATTCCACAATGTCGCCGGGTTTCAGGTAGAGCGACTTCGGATCCCCGCTGAACGCCGCAACCCCAGAGATGGTGCCCGTGGAAAGCACATCGCCCGCGGAGTAACCCATGGGCGAATAATGGGCGATGATTTCCGGAATCGTAACGGACATTTTGCTGGTGTGCGACTCCTGCCGGATCTTTCCATTCACGCGAAGCTGCATCCCCAAATTGTGCGGGTCCGGAATTTCATCCGCCGTCACGATATAGGGCCCAAGCGGGCAAAACGTGTCGATCCCCTTGCAAAAGCTGAACACGCCGGACTTCATCTCCCGCCGCTGGATGTCGCGCGCCGTCACATCATTGAAAATCACATACCCGCCGATGTACTCGCGGGCCTGCTCCGCCGAGAAGTGCTTTCCCGCTTTCTTGAGAACCACGGCAAGTTCAAGCTCGTAATCGAGTTCTTCCGTCAAATGCTCAGGATAAATAATCGGTGCGTCCGGTCCGATGATGGCATCCACGTTTTGAAAAAACACAATCCATGGAAGTATGGGATGAGAAAATCCTGCCTTTTGGGCATCCTCGTGGTGCTCGCGGAAATTTCCCGCCGTGTGGAAAAACTTTCTGGGAACGATAGGCGCCTTGATGCTTACAGTTTCCCGGCGAACAAAAATGGGCTCCCCGGAAACTCCCTTCGTTTCCGGCCCGCTCCTTGTCGCGTATTCGAGGGCAGTCTGCGCTGCGTCCAGACCACGGTCTCCATTCTCGAACAACCCGCGCATGTCGGAAGGCACGCGCGCATCCGCAAGCGCATAGAACGCCCCTTCCCGCTCGACGTTTCTTAAATAGCCTGCGTAGGCAGCGTTCAGGTCAATAATCCATCCCTCTGCGGCCAGCGCCCCGATGCGATCTCCTCGCGACTCCCCGTGAAAAGTAACCAGCTTCATGAACTACCTCGCATCATTCCTGACGCCGAAAATGTTATCAGAATCGACGTGGATTCGCAGGTCCGCCCTCGGAGTCGCATGGAGATGTAATTATGCCAATTGCTCTCGTCCTCGGAACGCTCTCCGCAACAGGAGCCTTCTGGTCTGTATCGCAGACTAGTCTGCCTCGCAAACCAAAATCTGCTACGCGCAAACCAAATCCGCCCACCTCCGCCATGAGCGCCTACACTTGCGCGAACCCACCATCCACGAACAATTCCGTTCCCGTGATGTAGCTACTGTCGTCGGATGCGAGAAACGCCACGGCCTTGGCGATCTCCCCGGGCGTACCGAACCGGCCGAGCGGAACAAGAGTGGGAATCATCTTGTGGCGTTGCTCGCCCGATTCCGCGGAAGCCAATAGGTCACTCAGTCCGGGAGTGTCGATGGAGCCCGGGCTCACCGCGTTCACGCGAATGCGGCGATCCTTTAAGTCCGTTGTCCACGTCCGCGCGAACGAGCGAACGGCGGCTTTTGTGGCGGCATAAACACTGTTCGACGACAACCCTTTGCTGCCAACAACGGACGAATTCAGAATAATAGAGGCACCATCCGGAAGCAACGGCAGCGCCTTCTGCGCGGAGAAGAGCAGTCCCCTTACATTAATGTCAAAGATCGAGTCGAAGTGCTCTTCCGTGATCGTGCCAAAGCGCGCGTATCTGGCAATACCAGCATTCGCGAACAGAACATCGAGCCTGCCCTTCTCCCGCCTGATTTGCGCGAAGAGGCGATCCAGATCGCCAAGGTTCGACACGTCTCCTTGCACGCCGGATACATTTCTTCCGATCTCCTTTACCGCCGCGGCCAGCTCCGGATCACGTCGTCCCGTTATGAAGACGTACGCGCCTTCGTTCACAAATTGCTTCGCCGCCGCGAGACCGATGCCGCTATTGCCACCAGTAATCAGTGCAATTTTTCCTTCCAGCTTACCCATCTATTTCTCCCTGTTTGTCATTTCGATCTTCTTTGAGAGCGTCGCGCTTCCGAGCGATGCGAATAGTGCATCGAGAATTCTCGTTGCACAAATCCTCATCGTCGCTTGCGTGCAACGCGCTCAGCGTCACGCCCGCTGCTGAGCGGGCACACCAATCCGGTATCGAGGCGCCGGCACAGAGTTGCCGAACCGCTGCGAGATGGCGCGGCGCGCGGCCTCGAAACGGGTCCAATCGTCTCCTTCGTGGAGGCTGGGAATCGTCACCAGTTCACCCTGGTCGAGCCCGACCAGGGCTGCATCGACCATATTTTCCGTTGACATGACGATCGACGGGGGCAGTTTCTGCCATGGGAGACCGGCGATCTCCCAGAGGTCGGTCGCGGTCGCGCTCGGCAGCACCGCCTGGACGCGGATGCCTTTGTCGGCGAGCTCGTGCTGCAGTGAATGGCTGAGCGCAAGGACATAGGCTTTGGTCGCGCCGTATACACCGTTGAGCGCCTCGGGCGAGATGCCCACCACCGACCCGATGTTGATGATGGTGCCTGCGCCACGCGCGACGAATGCGGGCGCCGCGGCATAGGTCAGGCGTGTGAGCGCGGTAATGTTGAGAGCGATTATGTCGTCCATCTTGTTAACGTCGGCATTCAGAAGCGGCGCAACGGAGGCCGTGCCAGCATTGTTGACGAGCATGGTGATGCTCGGATCGCCCCGCAGCGTAGCCTCGACCTTAGCGAGCTCCGCCCTGTTGCTAAGGTCGGTGCGCAGTACGTTGACGGACCTTCCCGTTTCGCTCGTCAGACGCGCCGAAAGGGACTTCAGCCGCTCCTCATTCCGGGCCACCAGGATGAGGTCGTAGCCACGCTTTGCGAGCCGATCGGCATAGACCGCGCCGATGCCCGACGATGCGCCAGTAATTACGGCGACGCCTTTGTTCGATGAGTTTGACATTGGTATGCTCCTTTATCTGAACGGCCAGCTTTCATCAGCACTCCTTTCGATGTGAGATGAGACCGGTCGGTTTCATTTATTTTGTGCTAAAGTGGCACGTAGAGACCGGTCGGTCGCATCAATAGCAGGGGACAGCGCGGCAACCTATGCATCAGCGAGGATTTATGGCTCACGCGGAAACCAACGACGTTCCGGTCGCACGGCTAATCGGATTTGAAGCGAAAGAAATTGCGGATGGACGCGCCGTCGTCACGCTGGTGGCTGGACAACAACATGCCAATCCTATGGGCACGCTCCACGGTGGAATCCTTTGCGACATTGCTGACGCGGCGATGGGCATGGCGTTTGCCAGCACGCTCGCGCCCGGCGAATCCTTCACAACCATCGAACTAAAGATCAATTTCTTTCGCCCCGTGTGGGAGGCTCACCTGCGGGCCGAGGGCAAAGTGGTGCGACGGGGCAGCACGATTGGCTACATTGAGTGCGAGATCATGGATGAAGGCGGGCGGCTAGTTGCCAAGGCGTCCTCGACTTGCATGGCCCTGAGAGGCGAGCGCGCCAAGGGACGCTAAACTCTATCTCCATTGGTTACTTAGACCGCGCCCGCACTTCTGTTTCGAGATAGCTGCCGAGATGGGCTTGGACGGCGCGCAGGGCTTCCTCCGTTCGATCAAGGCGGTAGACCATGACTGCACCCTCAAGGGAAGAAATGATGAGAGTCGCCAGCTTCTTTGCGTCGACCCTAGAACGGATTTCCCGGGCTTTGATTCCGGCACGGATCATCCAAATAAGGTAGCTCCGCCAGCCACGCAACGCTTTGCGAGCGCGCTCGCGCAGAACAGAATTTCCATCGTCCGTATCGACCGCCGTGTTGAGCAATGGACAGCCGCCGGGAATAATTCCGCGACGCTCCACAAAATTCGCAACCAACTGCTTTAACCTGTCGACGGTATTTGAGATGGTATCCAGATCATGGATCCGGGCGTCTAGAGTTTCTCGCCAGGCATAGTCAAAGGCCTCGGCAGCCAGCGCCTCTTTGCTGGAGAAGTGCCGGTAGATCCCGCCTTTTTCGAGACCCGTCGCCCGCATGAGGTCGGACAAGGCCGCCCCGTCGTAGCCCCTCTGATTGAAGATGGGCGCCGCCTTGCGAATGATGTCCTGCCGGGTCTGCTCGCCTTTGCGCATTTCGATCCCTCAAAACCAGCTCTGCGACCAACTGGTCGCTAAATGGATTGTACCAGACATTAGATGCGACCGAACGGTCTCTTGTTGCATCCAAGACTCGTCCGCACCTGTATGAGCTCTACAACGGCTTCCATTCCTGCCCCGTATGTGGCCGGCGAGCGGTCTGCGGTCAATCCGTGGATCATCGCGGTCACCGTCACCCTGGCGACCTTCATGGAACTGCTCGACACGGCCATAGCCAATGTCGCCTTACCCCATATTGCCGGCGGCCTCGCCATCAGCTATGACGAGAGCACCTGGGTTCTGACAAGCTATCTGGTATCGAATGCCGTCGTTCTTCCGCTTTCTGCTTGGCTGAGCCGCGTCTTCGGGCGGAAACGCTACTACATGCTTTGTGTCGTCCTCTTCACGCTGAGTTCGCTGCTGTGTGGACTTGCTCCCTCACTGGGCTTGCTCATCTTCTTTCGCGTTTTGCAGGGCGTCGGAGGCGGTGGCCTCGCGCCGGTCGAGCAGGCCATTCTCGTGGACACGTTCCCTCCGCAAAAGCGGCCTGCGGCTTTCGCTCTCTACAGCATGGCCATTGTGACTGCCCCTGTGATCGGCCCGCCGCTCGGCGGTTGGATCACCGACAACTGGAGTTGGCGCTGGATCTTCTTTATCAACATTCCCATCGGAATTGTGTCTCTGATCCTGACGAACCGGCTCGTTTCCGACCCTCCCGAGTTCACGCGTGAAGTCGAATCTGCCCGGAAAGGAGGCAGACTTCGGATTGATGGCCTGGGGATTATCCTCGTAGCCCTCGGCTTTGCGTGCCTGGAGGTTGTTCTGGACCGCGGACAAACGGAAGACTGGTTCGAAAGCAATTTCATTGTTCTTTTCTTCTCCATCGCGGTCCTCGCGCTCATCATCGCAGTGTTTTGGGAATGGAATCATCCCGACCCGGTGGTGGAAATCCGGCTGCTCGCCGACCGCAACTTCGCCATCGCCAACGCCTACTACTTTCTTTTCGGATTCGCTCTGTTTGGCTCAACCGTATTGATCCCTCAGATGCTGCAAAGCCTCTACGGCTACACCGCGACCGACGCAGGCCTCGTTCTTGGGCCCGGAGCATTCGTCATCGTGGCTTTAGCTCCGGTGATTGTGAGGATCCTCCCTCGTGTAGGCATCAAGCCGCTCATTTTCAGCGGGTACGTCATCTTCGCCATTGCCATGTGGCGGTACGCCAGCATCGATCTCGGCACGGACTATAAACACGTTGCGCTCCTAAGAGCGCTTCAGGGACTTGGCATCGCTCCCCTGTTTGTCCCGGTGAGCCAACTGGCGTATTCCTTCTTGCCTAAAAACAAAAACAACAAAGCCTCGAGCCTTACCAATCTGTTCCGGAATCAGGGAGGAAGTGTTGGCATCGCGTTCGTTACAACCGTTCTTGCGCGACGAACGCAGTATCACCAGTCGGTCCTGGTTGCTCACGCCACTCCATTGCGACAACGCTATCAGGAAACGCTTGGCGCGTTGTCTCGATACTTTGCAACGCACGGTTTCACCGCACCAGACGCGGCTTTGCATGCAAAAGCGCAATTGGCGCGAATCATCCAGCAGCAGGCGTCCTTCCTTGGCTTTCTCGATTGCTTCTGGCTGTTGGGCTGCGCCTGCATGATCGGAGCGCCGCTGGTCTTCTTCACGCGGAAAGTCAGGTCGGCGGGTTCTGGCGCCGGACACTAAAGCACCTGTGGCGGCTTCCGTTACCGGTTATGATTAAGCGGCCGCTTCTGGCATTCAATGAGCGCCGGACATCACCTCAACCTTACGCGACCGACTGGTCTCTAAGCGCCAATTTAACGCAAAATAGATGAAACCGAAGGGTCTCAAAGCGCATCGGAGACGGGTGACGGCGAGACAGATGAAAGGGGTCTTCTTATGCAGCGGTTGCAACTCGCAGCTCATGGCGAACCCTCCGATGTCATCGAACTCAGCACAGTGCCCGATCCGGCTCTTGGCCCGGAAGATGTCCTCGTCTCGATGGAAGCGGCCCCGCTCAATCCATCAGACTTTCTGTTTGTCCGCGGCATGTACGGTGTCCGGCCGGCCTTCCCATCCTCGGTAGGCGCGGAAGGTGTTGGCCGAGTCGCAAAGATCGGATCGAAGGTTGATGTTGCTCTGCGGGGCAAGCGAGTCCTGATTATCCCGACCTACGAGCAGGGCACCTGGGCAGACCAAGTCGTCGCCCCAGTGCGCAACCTCGTGCTGATGAGCGACGAAGCCGATCCCCTGCAACTTGCGATGATAGGGATTAACCCGGTTACTGCCTATCTCTTGCTGAACCGATACGTTTCCCTGAT
>WNFT01000938.1_pt1 | contig 24685 bp, 20 predicted proteins | sample 5400191 | NCBI WGS metagenome assembly WNFT01 (sample SAMN13153359, study PRJNA577476) | soil metagenome | isolation source: 80 cm saprolite under Madrone tree | place: USA:California | collected 2016-06-14 | reverse complement strand
CCGGGGCTTGCGCTCCCTGCGCTTGCGGCTCCGGAGCCACGGCCTGGGGCTGGGGCCCGGGTGCGGCGGCTTGCGCGGCCCCGGCTGCCGGACCCGGCGAGTCTGCCTGCGCCTGCTCCGCCGCGAGCGCTTCTTCTGCGGCGGCGTGGGCGGCGTCGGCTTCGTCCAACTCTTCCTCTTCGTCGTCCTCGCCGTCTCCCTCTTCGTCCTCGAGCGCGTCGTCAGCATGCAACTCGACGATCTCGACAGGTTCCGCCCCCGGCACCCCAGCCCCGGACCCCGGGGGCGCCAACTCCTGGCGCGGGGCCTCGGTTGCGGGAGCGACCTGTTCGGCGGGACCGTGGGCGGCGGCGGACTCGATGCCAGCCTCCGCCGCGGCGCCGGCTTCGACGACGGCCGGAGGAAGCGTGTCCACGGCTTGCGGAGCCGGCTCCTCCAGGGGCTCGGGCAGGTCGTCGGCCTCGAGGGGATCGCCCTCGACCGACCCCGCCTTGATGTCCATCTCTTCGGAGAACCCCGGAAAGCTCGGATCGGAGACGATGTCGCCGACGTACAGGAAGGCCGCCTTGTCCAGGCCGATGTCGACGAACGCGGCCTGCATGCCCGGGAGCACCCGGACGACCTTTCCCTTGTAGATGTTGCCGACTATTCCTTTCTCGTTCTTCCGCTCCAGGTAGTACTCAGAGATCGTCCCTTGCTCGATCAGCGCCACCCGGGTCTCCTGACCCGAGGCGTTGATCACCAGGATGTTGGACATCGAAAGATCCTTCTTGCGCGGCCGCGCGCAGGTCGCGCGGCGGCGTTCGGGCGCCATTCAGGCGCCGCTTCGTGAAACCGGAGAGTGAACCTGGCTTGGCCACCCAGCCTCGCTCATGGCGCCAGGAGCGTCGGAGGTGCGCGGCTGCGCGCCGCCCCCGCCGCCGAAGGCGCGGTGAGGCCCCGGCGGCTGTAAAAAATACCTCCGGAGCAGACAGGAAGAGCGTAGCATCCGAGTGCCGGTGCCGCAAGAAGCGCTCATCAGATTGGCCGGATTTCTACAAGAGCAAACAACCGCGGGGGGCGCCTGTGTAAGCGCGCCACCCCGCCCCCCTGAGATGCGACCGCCTACTGGCGGTATTGGCGCATGCTGTTGAGGTGGCCGGGCGCGCTGTTCTCGACCCGGGAAACATTGAAGACGAGCAGGAAGACGCGCTGCGCGGCGGCATCCACCGACTGGTCGATGCGCTCGAGCTGGATGTTCCGCGCGCGCAGGTCGACCGCGCCGGCGCAGGGGTCGACCTGGTTTTGAAGGACGGCGTTCAGGGCGCGCGACACCAGGGCGGCGTCCTCGCCTCGAACCGAGTACACGCATTCGGTCGCCGCTTCGGCATCCACATGGGTCGCGCCGCCGCAGGCGATCAGCAGCGGGATCAGCGTGGCAGAGGTCATCAGCGTCTTCATGAGCGTTCTCCTTCGGGGTTGGCGAGCCTGAGCTCGACGAGGTGCAGAGCACCTCGCGTGCCACTGCCAGAAGCCGGATTGGACGCCATCCGGAAGCGGGATCCGCCCCCTCCGGCGGCGGCGCCATCGCGGCGCCACCCAGTCGGCCGAGGCTCACCTCAGGCCAGCAGTGCCGGTAGCGCCGCCTGAAGCCAGACGTCGGCCGCCCCATGCGCGACCATCGCACCTTCCAGCGCGATCAGCGCGGTCATCAGGCCCCAGCGGGCGAGCGTTTCCTCGACGATGCCGCCGGAGAACGCGCTGCTGGCGCGAAGCCAGAACCCGCCCGGCGGTGGGCGCCAGAGCGTTTCCGGGACCGACGAGCGCAGCATCAGGGCGACTGCCGCTACCCCGATGGCGGTGATGCTTCCGAGCGCGGCGGACTCGATGGCCATGCTGCCGAATGCTGGAGGGCGGTCGCGCGCTGTGGCGGCCGCGCAGAGCGCAAGCAGCAGCGCCCAGACGCGGCTCACGCCGCCGGCGGCCCGAAGACCACGCTCTCGCGAACCAGCCGGGTCAAGCCTGGCTTGACGATCTCCGACCCGAACAGGGCCGCGAGCAGCTCGGAGGGGCGCGCCACCGCTTCCTGCTCGCCGGCTCGCAGCGTGAACCGGATCTCGCGCGGGCCTTCCGCGACCAGGCCGTCGACGGACTTCTTCAAATCGACGCGCACCGGCCTCTTTCCTTCCCGCTCGCGCAGGACGCTCGCTTCAGGGCGCGCCGCGAATTCCGCCAGGCGCTGCCCGGCATCGGGGGCGCCTTCGGGCAACTCGACGCGGTATTCGATGCCGCGAATCGTCCGCGCGAGGGACTCGCCGCCCGGCTGCAGCTCTTCGCAGGTCAGGAGGCGCAGCCCTTCGGGAAGGTTGGCGCGAACGGCGGCTGCGACCTGCCCTGCGGCCTGGACGCCGAACAGCTCCAGATCGAGATATTCGGCGCGGCTCTCGGTCCCCACCGGACAGGCCGGCCCGAAGCTGACCTTGGGCTTGGGATGGAAACCCCGCGAGTGCGGAATCGAGAGCTTCGCGCGCCGGAACGTGCGCAGGAGCGCCGTCATCGTCTCCAGATGGCTGAGCGCGACGGCAACGTCCTGCTTTGCATAGCGCAGCCGCAGCAAGGTCCGCTCCAAAGGCAGCGCTTCCGGCGCGCGCGGCGGTTGCCGGCGGTAATCCTCCGGGTGGTAGACGATGTTGTCGACCACCTCGTAGTCGCAGGCGCCGCAGGCGGTGCAGATCTCCTCGCCGTAGGCGCAGTCGGGCACCTGGCCTTCCTGGCGCGCCCCCATCCGCGCCTTCCACAGGTGCGGCTTGGTGACCTCGCAGTCGATGTGGTCGAACGGCAGCACCTCGTGCTCGCCCTTCTCGCGGTGCGCGAAGAATTGCATGCCGACGCCGTGCCGGCGCTCCGCCTCCGCGAACGCCTCGTGCCAGGCCTCGAGCCTGAAGTGCTCCGTCCAGCCGTCGAGGCGCTGCCCGCAGCGGTAGGCGTGGAGCACCGCGGTCGCGAGGCGCCGATCGCCCAGCGCCAGCGCCCCTTCCAGCGCGCCCTGGCGCGCGTCGTGCGGCTTGACGTGGAGCTCGCGATAGCCGCGCCCCAGCTTGCGAAGCTCGTCCCGGAGGATCGCGTGCTTCCGCTGCGTCTCCTGGTAGGAGATCATCGGCTCCCACTGGAACGGCGTGAAGGGCTTGGGGCAGAAGGTGGAGACGCCGACGTTGATCTCCGCCCGCGGGTTGAGCTTCTTCCCCCGCCGCAGAGCCTCGGCGCAGAGCGCGACGATGGCGCGCACGTCCTCGTCGCGTTCGGTCGGCAGCCCGATCATGAAGTAGAACTTCACCAGGTCCCACCCGGCCGAGAAGATCGTGTCCACGGCATGGAGCAGGTCCTTCTCGGCGTTGCCCTTGTTGATGACCCGCCGCATCCGCTCGGTGGCCGCCTCCGGCGCGACGGTGAAGCCGCTCTTGCGCACGCGCTTGATCTGTCCGGCGAGCCGCTCGGACATGGTCTCCGTGCGCAAGCTGGGCAGCGAGATGCCGACGTTCTCCGGCCCGAGCTCGTCGAAGAAGTCTTCCAACACGCCGTCGATGCAGGAGTAGTCGCCGGCGCTCAGGGAGAGGAAGCCCACCTCTTCGTAGCCGGTCTTCTCGAGCCCCTGCTCCGCGATCCGCCGTACCTGGTTGGGATCGCGCTGCCGCGTCGGTCGGGTGATCATGCCCACCTGACAGAAGCGGCAACCGCGCGTGCAGCCGCGCTGGATCTCCAGCGGCAGGCGATCGTGCACCGTCTGCATGAACGGCACGATCGGCTTCTCCGCCTGGGGAACCAGGTTCAGGTCGGGAATGACACGGCGCACGATGCTCTCGTAGCCGGGCTTGAGCGGCTCGTACCGGGCAATGGTTCCGTCCTCCGCGTAGTGCACGCGGAACAGCGAAGGCACGTAGACACCGGGAATCTCGGCGAGCAGCCAGAGCAGGTCCTCGCGCGGGGCGCCGCTGCGCTTCCACCAGGCCAACGCGTCGCTGATCTCGTGCACGACTTCCTCGCCCTCGCCGATGACGAAGGCGTCGAAGAAGTCGGCGACCGGCTCGGGGTTGTAGGTGCAGGGCCCGCCGCCCAGGATCAGCGGATCGTCGCGCTTGCGATCCCGGGCGTTCAGCTCGATGCCGCCCAGCTCGAGCATCGCCAGCACGGTCGTGTAGCAGAGCTCGAACTGGAGCGTGAACCCGACGATGTCGAAGGCCCGCAGCGGCGCGCGGCTCTCGATGGAGAAGAGCGGTTGCCCTTCCGCTTTGAGGGCGGCTTCCATGTCCGTCCAAGGCATGAACACCCGCTCGCAGGCGACGTCCGGCCGCTCGTTGAGCGCGTGATAGAGCAGCCGGAAGCCCACGTTGCTCATGCCCACTTCGTAAGTGTCGGGGAACGCGAGCGCCCACTTGACCCGCGCGTTCGTCAGGTCCTTGCGGACGGCGTTCAGCTCCCCGCCCGCGTAGCGCGAGGGGCGCTGCGCGGAGAGGATCAGGCGGTCGAGGACGGGAAGCCGCATGGGGACTTCGGTGTAGGCGGGCCGCCAGATGCGGTCAAGCGCGCCAGATGCCGGGTTGCGCACAAGCACGGATGGCAGCGGACAGCCAGGCCATCGCCACGACGTCCGGGCCGCCGATCGCCGGGGTGGTGAACCCGCGCAGCCGTCTCCCCGGAAAGCGGAGCGCGACGAACGGGAGCTGGGAGATGTCCAAGCCCGCCTGGCTCGCCTCGTTGATGCCCACAAACAGAGTCAGACCAAATCGGCGGCGCCGGAAGACCAGCATCGAAGCGCGCACTTCGAGCTCGACGGTCAGCGGTCCAGCCAGCAGGATCATCCAAACGAGGAACAGCACGATGGGAATGAGCCAGACGGCAAGTTTCGCGAACGAGAAGATGCCGAGCAGCGGGCACGCGACGAGCCAAGTCACGAGGAGGGCAATCAACGTGACCGCCATCCCCACGCCCCTCGGCTCGACGGCTTGATACGAGTAGGTTGGCCATCCGCCGACCAGCCTTGCCTGCAGGGTAGGCGGACCGTCGAGCGGATCGGCCGCCGCCTGCGACGCGATCGCTTCGACGTCGAAGGAATCCGGGTGCCATGCACAGGAGCCGTCAGACGTCAGCACACTTTTCAGCCAGTGCACGAGGTCGGGGTGCACCTTCGTTCCTCCACGAGCGAAGAGCACTTCGCCCGCGCTCGTCGGCGTCAACGCTTCCGCGACGACGATGTGCCTGGCGTAACCCACGCGATACACGCGTGCCAGCTCACCGACGTCCCTGATGGGGATGACGAGTCCGCGGCCTACGCCGCTCTTCGGCCGCACCTCTATCGCCGCGTCGCGCCCACCTCGAACCGCGGTGAACACCAGGCCGCGGCCGCGCCGATCCACGAGCAGCCAAACGAACGGCCCGAGAAGAGCCGGCAAGATCAGGGATTCCAAGAACAACCCCAGCGCAATATCCCGACGGTCCGGCTCGACCCGGGCGGCCCAGATTGCGAGGAGCAAACTCGGCGCAATCGCCAACACGGTCATGACCACCGCCCCGATGCGATCGCGCCGCACGTATCGCGCGCTGGGCCAAGCGAATGGCGGTGGAAGTGGAGTTGAGCCGGATCGGCCCTCAGGAGCTAGAGCCTGGACCAAATCCACTCCAGGACGCCCTGCGTTACCTCGGCCGTGCGCTTGAACGGGGCCACCCCGTCGCCTTCTGGATCGACCGAGAAGACCAGCGTCATCTTCGACCAGATGACCCCCTGCCGCCTCGGCATGTCGACGCGCAGGTTGATCTTCCTCACAAAGCTCGACTGCTCTCCGGAGCCGAACTCGATCTCACAGTCGTTCTGGTCGTCGCGCAGGGGGAGATCCTGACGGGCCGTCATCATCGTCAGGTCGCCGCTCACGTTGACGAAGCAGGTCATCTTCGACCCCTTGGTCAAACCGGTGGGCTCGATCTCGATGCGGCTCATGTCCTGCTTCACATCGCCTTTCACGCGCACCTGGTAGAGCACCTCGGTGAGGATTTCGATCTGACGCTCCAGGTTGTCCTTGAAGTCGGCGTATTTGTCCTTGCCGTAGCGGACGCCATACCAGCAATGCTCCGCCCAGGTTTGCAGCTCGGTCTCAGAGGTGAAGATGCTGGCGATGGCCCCGGCAGCGCCCACCAACAATCCCGCTATCCCGAGCACGAGGCCCGCTGGAGCGCCCACGATGGTTGCGTCCGCCCCCAACCCGGTGACCTCCATCGTGGCGGCAACGGCCATCAGCGTGCCGCCGAAAGCGATTCCGCTGTGGGCAACGGCCCCAGAGAAGTTGCCCTTTCCCGCCTCGTCGTACGCCTCCATGGAGCCCACGACGGCGTCCGCGGCGCCGGCCACCACGGCCAGCGGGGTCAGCTTCTTGGTCACCCCCTCTGCCAGGAAGGTGAGGAATCGGCGCCCTCCCGTCGCCGCAGCTACTTCGCCGGTTTCGGCGATGAGCTCCACCGCCTTGGGAGCGCCGTCTTCCGCAAGTTCGCGGCCGTACCGAACCCATTTGCTCGTCATCGACCTGACGGTCTCGAAGGTGTCGAGCAGCTCAGCCAGACCGCCGATCGTGCTGATCACGTTCTTCAGGGATGGATCGTGTGCGAGCAGATCCAGCTTGGCGAGCAGGTTCACGGCCGCGACCAGCTTCTCGAATCCGCTGAGCGCTTTGCCGAAGGTCTCGACCGTATGAGGGTCGAGCAGCGTCCCCCTGCGCAGGATCGTGATCTCGCGCCGATAGAGCACCGCCGAGACCATCCCACCCCGGATTTCGATCACTTGTCGGGTGATGAGGTTCGCCGCCCTCAGGTTGAAGCGCACCGCGATGATCTCCGCGATGTACTCCACCGCCTTCTCCTGCTTCAGGCGGATTGTGGTGCCGACGGTCTCGGCCAGCGCCTCGAGCACGGGCTGAAGAAAGTCGTAATTCTTCTTCGCGGCCTCGGCGCCAGTAGCGGCCTGCTCCGCCCCTTCCTTGGACAGTACCCACGAGAGGAGGCCTTCGCCCCCCTCGCTCGCCTCGATCTGGCGCGCAATCCAAGCGCTTCCGCCGAGTGATTCCCCAACGCCCTGCACCAGCGACGCCGCCTCGCGCAGGCCCGCGGCCCCCATCCTCCGGAGCTGCTTCTTGAGCCGCGGGTCGTCGAGGAAGTCGAGCAACTCCTTCGCGCGCCGCTCCACCTCCTCCTGCTTCTGGCGCATCTCCGCCTGGTCTTGCTGCTTCTCCCGCTGAAGCTTCGCCAGGTCGATGCGATCCTTGAACTTCTTGTCCTTTGCGAGGCCCTCGCACCACTCCCCGATGTACCACTTTGCGGAGCGCTCCGGCTCCACGTTCCACCGGACGAACCCATCGCGAGCGTCCAGGAACGCCTTGTGGAGTTGGCGGGCCTTCGGAATCAGATCTTCGACCGTGGGCGGACGGGGCTTCTCGCCCTCTGCCCCCAGCTTGCCGGTCACGGCCTTCTTCCATCGGTCGTAGACGTCGCAGCCGGGGTGTTTGCCTTCGCGGCAATCGTCGGGTGCGGGCACCATCTCCCCGCTCTCGAACGCGAACACGTCGACGCGCCGGTTTGCCCGGCTAGCGCCGCCGGTCTGTTCGATCGGGTGTCGCTCGCCGCAGGCCAGCGTGCCGACGTCCGCGGTCGGCGCCGACGTGCCCTCCGCCTGCATGTACTCCAGCGTCAATGCGCGGCGAGTGGCCCGGTCTGCCTTCCCCGTTTCCGAAAGCCCGTTCTTCTTCTGCAGCTCCTTGAAGGCGGCGCGCGTGATCGGCCCGGCCACGCCGTCGATCTGGCCGTCAAAATAGGGCGACTCCCCGTAGGGGAGGGCGGAAAGCATCAGCTGGTCTTCGCGCGTACCCCAGCGCGCCGACGCGGTGGGGTGATCGTAGAAGCGCATCCAGGCGTCCGGGTCATCGCGGATGTACGCGGCGACCGCCTGGGCGCGGTCCGCAGAGAGCTCCAGATTGTGGGCCGCCCCGCCGACCGAGTCGGCATGCCCGACCACCAGCAGCACGCGGCTGGGCTCCTGCCGCAGCAGAGCGGCGACCGCGCGAAAGACCGGGATCGCGCCGGGAAGTGGCAACGCCTTGTCGGTGTCGAAATGCGCGGCCTCGAGCGCCGCCTGCACCGAGGCCGTGTCCGGGCCCTGAGGCTCCGGCTTGCTTTGGTCCGCGCCAGGGCTTTCCGCGGCATCCGGGAGCGCTCCACTCCCCTCGTCATCCAGCTTGAAGGTGTACTCCCCGGGTGGAACGTCGGTGAGGTGCACCTCGCCCTTGCCGTCGGTCATCACCGCGATCCCGGTCCCGTCGCTGAGCGTGACGGTGCCCGACGCGCCGGTGACGGGATTCCCGGCGGGATCCTCCACTTTCAGCTCGATGCTGGTGAGCGCCGCTCCGGCGTCGGGAATTTCGACGGTGTAGGCGCCCGGCGGCTTGTCGTCGATGTGGACGTGTCCATCGCCGTCCGTCGTGGCAGCGATCACTTCGCCGGAGGCGAGCCGGACTTTCACCTGTACGCCGGAGAGCGCCTTGCCCTGATCGTCATGGAGCGTGAAGTCGATGGCCTCGTTCCTGGGCTTCGACTCCTTGGGCTTGGGCGGCTTGTACGGCTGGTCCTTGCCCTCGCCCTTGGCTGGTCCCTGCTTCGCGCTCTTGCTCTTCTCCTTCTCGCTCGAGCTGTCGCCCCACTTGTCCCGGGCGACGTAGAAGATGCAGCTGTAGCCGGCGGCGTCGTAGAAGTGGTTCGCCTCGGTGACGAGATAGTGGCCCGAGTACGTGCCGACCTTCTTCAAGGTCACCATCGCGCCGGGCTTCACCGTCGGGTTGCCCTGCACCTCGACTTCCGCGGTGATGAACTCCATCGCCCGGCGGGTGAGCGCAGCCTTGGCGACGGTGTCCGCGTGCTCCTGCGTCCCCACTTGTGACTCGACCAGCGACAGCTCCGGCTTGGTGGAGCTGAACCTGGCCAGCTTCGCGCCTGCCTTGCCTCCGGGGACCGACCAGAGCTCGTCGCCGGTCTTTGCCTTGCCGGTGATCTCCGCCTTCCCGGACACGTCCCAGGCGCCCACTTCGACGGAGATCGACGGCTTGCGGAAATTCGCCACCGGCAGGAAGGCCTTGAGGTCGTTGCCGAAGCTGAACTCGGCGTCGGAGGAGTCGGAGAGCTCGGGCCGCTCGAAGTGGAGCTCGCTCCCCTCGACCCAGAACATGTAGCCTTCCAGCTCCGCCAGCGAGCGGAGGAATTCCCAGTCGGTCTGGTTGGCCTGGAACCGGAACATCTTCACCGGCTCGGGCGAGCCCGCGCGCGTCTTCGCGCTCAGGCCGTACTGCGAAGCGATCTGGCGCGCGCAATCGATGGGCGAGGCGTTCGCGTACGTCTTCGTCTTCTTCGTCCGCATCAGCCGGTGCGAGCGGTCCATCCCGCGCAGCACCAGGACGGTGGGCCCGGAGCGCTCCAGCTCCGTGCGCCAGGCGGTGACCTCGCCGTCGAACACCTTCTTCAGCTTGCCGGGAACGCCGAGCTCGATCTTCACTTCCTTGCAGTCGGTGAAGGTGGGCTTTTCCTGCCACTTGAGATTGGGATCCGACACCACGATCTCGAAAGCGCTGGAGCCGGACCGCGTCTGGAAGACACGGATGCCGAGAACGGCAGCGGCCTCCTCGCCCCCCAGCTTGTTGCCGTCGAGATGGACGGCAAAGTCCGGCTTCATGCGGGAGTCGTCGGGCACCGGCGCGGACCTCTCCAACACACACTCTGCGGAAAGGTAAGTTTATCGTGTTCCGCGCCCGCCTGGAAGGGGGCCGAGCAGGCTGGCCCTGACTCAGCGCGCGACCATGAAGGTGCGGAACTCGCCGAGCGCCTTCGACCAACGCACCCGGACGTTCTCGACCTCCGCCGAGGGCGGACCCCGCCTGCACCAGTCGATGAACTCCTCCACGCGCTCCTTCGGTCCTTCCACGATGGCTTCCACCTCGCCGTCCGGGAGGTTGCGCACCTCGCCGACCAGGCCGAGACGCATCGCTTCCTGCTGGGCGCTGGCGCGGTAGAAGACGCCCTGGACCCGGCCGCTGATGAGCAGATCGGCGCGGGTCACTTGAGCAGCTCCTTGAACCCGTTCTCGTCGACCACGCGCACGCCCAGCTCCTGCGCCTTCTTCAGCTTGCTGCCTGCGTCCTCGCCCGCGACCACCAGGTCGGTCTTGCGGCTCACCGACCCCGACACACGGCCGCCGCGGCGTTCGATCTCCACCTTGGCGCTCTCGCGAGAATACTGCGTCAGCGTGCCGGTGATGACCACGGTCTTGCCGGCAAAGGGGCCCGATCCGGCCACCGCCGGCTCCGGCTGCGGCCGCACGCCCGCCGCGAGCAGCTGCCGGATCGTCTCGCGCTGTTCCGGCACGGCGAGGAAGTCGTGGATCTGGCGGGCCACTTCGGGACCGACGTCGCGCACCGATTGGAGATCCTCCACAGTCGCCTCCGCCAGCGCCTCGAGCGACCCGAACCGCCGGGCGAGGGCGAGGGCGGTCGCCTCGCCCACCATCCGGATGCCGAGGGCGTAGATGACGTGCCGCAAGGGGCGCGTCTTCGAGGCCTCGATCGCTGCCAGGAGGTTCCGGGCCGAGAGATCGGCGAAGCGCTCCAGATTGACGAGCTGGTCGTAGGTGAGCCGGTAGAGATCGGCCGGCGTCTTCACCAGCCCGGTCTCGGTCAGCTGGGTGCTGGTCTCGATCCCGAGGCCCTCGATGTCCATCGCCAGCCGCGAAGCGAAGTGGCGAAGACGGGACACGGTCTTGGCGGGGCAGGTGGGATTGGGGCAGCGGGTGATCGCCTCGCCCTCCTCGCGCACCACGGGCGTGCCGCAAGCGGGGCACTGCTTCGGCATCTCCCAGGGCTTGCTGTCGGGCGGCCGCGATTCCGGGATCACGCGGACGATCTCCGGGATCACGTCGCCGGCGCGCCGGAGGAAAACGCGGTCGCCGACGCGCACGTCCTTGCGGCGCAGCTCGTCCTCGTTGTGCAGCGTCGCCCGGCTCACGGTGACCCCGCCGACGTGGACCGGCTGGAGCGCCGCCACCGGCGTGAGCGCCCCGGTCCGGCCCACGCTGACGAAGATGTCCTCGACGGTGGTCGCCTCCTCCTCCGCCGGAAACTTCCAGGCGACGGCCCAGCGCGGGGTCCGGGACACCGCGCCCAGGCGACGCCGCTGGTCCTCGGAGTCCACCTTGATCACGCTGCCGTCGATCTCGTACGGCAGCTCGTGGCGCTTTCCCAGCAGGCGCCGGTACTTGTCCTTGATCGCCTCCACGCCCTCCACCAGCTCGTTCTCGGGATTGGTCCGGAGCCCCAGCTCCCGCAGCAGCAAGAGCTTCTCCCAGTGGGTCTTGAGCTCCAGGCCCGGAGTGTCTCCGGTCTCGTAGAAGAAGATGCTGAGCGGCCGCTGGGCGGTGATCCGCGGATCGAGCTGGCGCAACGATCCCGCCGCGCAGTTTCGCGGGTTCACGAAGGTGGGCTCGCCGGCCTTCTCCCGCTCCTCGTTCATGCGGACGAAGTCGCGCTTGTTGATGAAGACCTCCCCGCGCACTTCGAAGCGCGCCGGCGGACTCCCCTTCAGCTGGAGGGGGACCATCTTGATGGTGCGCAGGTTCGCGGTGACGTCCTCGCCGGTGAGGCCGTCGCCCCGGGTGGCGCCCTGCACGAACCGGCCGTTTTCGTAGGTCAGCGTCACGGCCAGCCCGTCGAGCTTGGGCTCCACCACGTAGCGCACCGGGTCGTCCCCGAGCAGCCGGTGGACGCGGCCGTCGAATTCGAGGAACTCCTCCTCGGTCATCGCGTTGGCCAGCGACATCATCTGCCGCCGGTGCGTCACCTTGGCGAACTTCTCGCTGGGCGCCGCCCCGACGCGCCGGGTGGGCGAGTCCGGCGTGATCAGGTCCGGATGGTCGGCCTCGATCTGCTCCAGCTCCCGGAAGAGGCGGTCGTATTCGGCGTCGCTCAGTGTGGGCGCGTCGAGGACGTAGTAGCGGTGGCTCGCTTCGCGCAGCCTCGAACGCAGCTCCTCGGCGCGAACGGCTGTGTTTTCCATGCCCTGCGCAGAATAACGCATTGACGCTCGGGCAAGGGGCCGCTACATTGCCCTCGCTTCCAGTCCAGTCCCACCCGCACGCGCGCCGCCCGATCGGGCGAGCAGCGCTCCCGACCAGATGAACCTGTCCGAGCTGAAGGAAATGAAGATCCTGGCCCTCGCCAAGCTGGCGAAGGAGCTGAACATCGAGGCGCCCGGCGCGCTGCGCAAGCAGGAGCTGATCTTCCACATCCTGCAGGCGCAAAAGAGCGACACGCCCATCAACGCCGAGGGCGTCCTGGAGGTCCTCCCCGACGGCTTCGGGTTCCTCCGCAGCCCCGACTTCTCCTTCATGCCCGGGCCGGACGACATCTACGTGTCGCCATCCCAGATCCGGCGGTTCAATCTCCGGACCGGAGACATGATCAAGGGGCAGATCCGGCAGCCCAAGGACAGCGAGCGGTACTTCGCCCTGCTCAAGGTCGATCAGATCAACTTCCAGGAACCGGTCGAGGGCAAGCAGCTCCTGCTCTTCGACAACGTCACCGCGCTCTACCCGACCCGGCGGATCAACCTGGAGCACAAGAACACCGACATGAGCACGCGGATCATCGACCTGCTCAACCCGATCGGGTTCGGGCAGCGCTGCCTGATCGTCGCGCCGCCGCGCGCGGGCAAGACGGTGCTCCTGCAGGACATCGCCCACGCCGTCACCGCGAACCATCCGGAGGCGTTCCTGATCGTGCTCCTGATCGACGAGCGGCCCGAGGAAGTAACCGACATGCTGCGCACGGTGCGCGGCCAGGTGGTGTCGAGCACCTTCGACGAGCCGGCCACCCGGCACGTGCAGGTCGCCGAGATGGTGATCGAGCAGGCCAAGCGGCTGGTGGAAGGCGGCAGGGACGTGGTGATCCTGCTCGATTCCATCACCCGCCTCGCGCGCGCCTACAACGCGACCGTTCCGCCGTCCGGGAAGATCCTCTCCGGCGGCGTGGACTCGAACGCGCTGCACAAGCCGAAGCGCTTCTTCGGCGCCGCGCGCAACGCCGAGGAGGGCGGGTCCCTGACCATCATCGGCACCGCGCTGGTGGACACCGGCTCCCGCATGGACGAGGTCATCTTCGAGGAGTTCAAGGGGACCGGGAACAGCGAGATCGTCCTCGACCGCAAGCTGATGGAGAAGCGAATCTTTCCCTGCCTCGACATCAACCGCTCCGGGACGCGCAAGGAAGAGCTCTTGATGGACGACAAGCAGCTCAACCGGGTCTGGATCCTGCGCCAGCTCCTGCACCCGCTGAACACCATCGACTCGATGGAGTTCCTGCTCTCGAAGATGCGGGGAACCAAGTCGAACAAGGAGTTCCTGGACTCGATGAGCCGCTGACCATCCGCGAGCGCTTCACCCCGGCTTCCCGATGCCCTTGCGGACCAATTGAAGCGTCGCTGCGCCGCCCAGGGCCAGCACCACCAAATCCGGGAGGAAGCCGGCGACCCAGGCATTCATCCCGTTCTCCGCCAGCGCCAGGCCGAATCGCGAGAGCAGGTAGAAGGCGATGAACGCGGCGAGGGTCGCGATGTACGCCGACGCCCGTCCTCCGCGGAACGCCACGGCCAGCGGCACGCCGAGGAAAGCAAAGGCGAAGCAGGCCAGCGGAACCGCCCAGCGGCGCACCATCTCCACGCGCAGCCTCGCCGACTCGCGGACCTCGCCTTGCCGCTGAAGCTCGGAGAGGCGGTCGCGCATCATGCTCGAGGTCAGCACCGCCTCGTTGCGTACGAACCGGTTCTTGCTGGAGACGGATTCCTGGACGCCGATGAGGAAGCGACCTTCCTGGAACCGGGCGACCGTCTCGCCCTTCGCTTCCATGCGGTGCAGCTCACCCCTGAACAGGCGCAAGGCGAGCGCCGGGCCTCCGACGTCCTCGATGCGCCCCAGCTCCGCCAGCGCGAGCAGCGGGGCGCCGTCGCCGACGTCGTCCTCGATCAGCACGCCGTGCCAGGTGGCGTACGCGCCGTTCTCCGCCGGCTCCTCGCTCGCCACGTAAATCATGAAACGAGGCAACGCGTCGTTGAAGATGCCGGGCTCCAGGCCGGACTGGAGGTTGCGCTTGATCACGTCGTTGAGCACCCGGTTCAGCTGCTGGAGGCCCCACGGTTCCGCCCACTGGGTCAGTCCCGCGACGATGACGGCGAGTCCCAGGCCGATGGCGATGGGCACGCGATACAGCCGCAAGGGGTGCGTGCCGGAGGCGCTCAGCGCCAGCACCTCCTGATCCGCCGCCAGCCGGCCGAGACCGAGCTGTACGCCCAGCATGAAGGCGAGGGGCACCGCGGAGACGAGGAAGTGCGGCGCCAGCGCGGCGGTGAGGCGCATCAGATCGCTGACCGTGACCGCGCTGGTGAAGACCACCTCGTTCAGCTGCAGCAGCTGGAGGATGAACAGGAGCTGGAGGATGGCGAGCAGCCCCACCCCGAGCGGGATGGCGATCTCCCGCAAGAGCAGCCGGTCCAGCAGCGGCATCGCCCTTCACTCTACGCCGGCGGCGAACCCGGCACCGGGGAAAATCTTGGGGGCGCCCGTGAGGGGCGCGCGACGGCCTTGGCCAACGCCGCGAGGGTGGCCAGCACCGCCGTCGGCCAGATCTGGATGAGGATCCGATCGGCGGAGGTGCGGAAGATCCAATCCAGCCGGTGCGGCTGCAGCGCGTAGATGGGACCGTACGCGGCGCAGGCGAGGAACAGCGCCGTCCCCAGCACGGACGCGGGCTGCTTTCGAACGAAGAACCAGAGGAGCAGCGCCTGGGCGAGCACCCAGAGCGCGAAGTCCTGGAAGTAGACCACGCGCCGCAGGGTCAAGAGCGCGAGCTCGCCCCAGCGGCGTGGGTCGAGAGCGTTGGCGGCCAGGCTCTCCGCCGTGGAAAACGCGGCGAGGTCGTTGGGCGGAGCGACCCCGAGCTTGAACCAGACGAGCAGAGCGGCACAGGGAAGGGCCCCGGCCGCGAAGGCGAGAGCGCCGCGCGCATCGCGCGTGCGCCAGAGGAACGCCACGCCCAGACAGACCGCGTAGAGGAGGCCCTCGTTCTTGGTCCAGATCCCCAGGCCGGCGGCAAACCCGGCCAGCGCGAGCTCCCGGCGCGAACGTGCCGATGCGATCAGCGCCGCGGCGATCGCCAGAAAGGCGGCAAGGGGCACGTCCGACTGCTGGTTGGAGGCAAAGGTGGCAAAGCAGGGGAGGGTCGCGACCGCGAGCCCGCCGAGGAGCCCCCAGCGCGCGCCGAGATCTCGCGCGATCGCCAGCGCGACGACCGCCAGGGTCAAGATGCCGAAGACCGCGGCGACCGCCGCGGGGACGACGCGCGACTCGCCAAGCTGCCCGAGGGCCTGCGCCACCGCGCCGGGCAACAGCCAGGGGTAATCCTGATGTGCGAGGAACGGCAGGTCGGGTGAAAACGCGGTGCGGAAGTCCGCCGCGCGGACCAGGAAACGGGCGCGCAGGTTCCAGATCATCCAGGCGTCCCAGCCGCCGTCGGGAAAGCGGATGGTGTGCTCGACGAAAGCGGCTCCGGCGACGGCACAGGCCAAGGCGAACGTCGCCCAAAGCCACCGCGGGGCCCGCTCCCGCAGCTTCCTCTCCTCCGGCTCGCGCTTCCGGAACGCCACGACCAGCGCCGCTCCCGCCAGGGCGAGGCAGGCGTCCTTCGTCGGGCCGGAAGCGCCAGAGGCCAGGCACCACGCCGCGTAGGCAGCGGACCATGCGCCGACCCCCAAGGCGATCGCCAGGCTCGCTCGGAATGCGCGCTCCACACGGTCGCCGGCGCGCTTGGGGAAACCCGCCGCGACCAGGCCGGCCCCACTCAGGAGGATGGCGAGCAGGCTCATCGTGGCCGCGCCAGCGCCAGCCCCGGACCCGCTGGCGCGACCAACTCGAGGTGGCGCTGCTGAAGCAGCTCCGGCAGCTTCTCGGGGGCCGCCAGGTTGGCGATCACGAGCGGCGCCCGCGCGTCGCCGTACCGCAGGACCAGGGGCGCGAGCGCGAACTGCGCCTGCAAGTACATGCGCGTCCCCGGGGTCGCCGGGTCCTCCCCGAGGCGCACCGCCGCGGGCAGGTCGGAGACGTATCCTGCCTCTGCGCCGCGAGCCAGGCTGCGCAGCGCCTGGTAATGCTGGTCGATCGGTATCCGGCGCGGCTCGTGCGCGGGCTCGGACGCGAAGTGCAGCCAGAGGATCCGCAACATTCCGACAGCGGCCAGCGCGACGATCGCTGCCGTCACCCGCCGGACGCTCACGGCTTGGCGGGCGCTCGCTCGGGAAGCTTGCGATCGCGCGGCGGAACGAGCCCGTACCGGAGGATGCAGTACACGGCGCGGAATGCGTCCCTGATCCCGATCTTCTTGCCCTCTTTCACCGAGCGCGGGATGTACGAGATGGGCAGCTCGATCAGCCGCAGCGGGTCGCGCCGGCTGCGGTGCGCGAGCAGCGCGGTGACCTCCGGCTCGAACCCGAACCGCTCTTCCTGGAGGGGCAGCCCCTTGACCACGTCCGCGCGCATGACCTTGTAGCAGGTCTCCATGTCTGTGAGCCGGAAGCCCGTCACCACGTTGCTGGCAAGAGTGAGCAGCCGGTTCGCCAGCGTGTGCCAGAAGGGAAAGCCCCTGTGGCCGCGCAGGAACCGGGAGCCGTAGACGACGTCGGCATCGCCCTGACGGATGGGCGCCAACAGCGCGGGGAGCTCCATCGGGTCGTACTCGAGGTCGGCGTCCTGCACCACCACCACGTCGCCGTTCGCTTCCGCGAACCCGCGGTGCAGCGCCGCACCCTTTCCCCGGTTCACGGCCTGATGAAAGATGCGGATGTCGGTCCGGCCTTGCGCGCCGGCCAGGACTGCGCGCGGGTCGCGCTCGACCTCCTCGAGCACGTGGCGGGTGCCGTCGCGGCTGGCGTCGTTCACGATCACCAGCTCCTTGTCCACCGGCACGGCGGCGACCCGCCGGAGCACGTCGAGGACGTGGCGCTCTTCGTTGTAGACGGGAATGACGATCGAGAGCTTCACGGCAGGGGTCACGCTCGTCCCGGATCAGGACGGAGTCAACGGCTTGATTTTAGCAGACTGATCCGCTATTCACTCGCACCCTTTTCGTCCCGGCGGAAGACCCCGCGCCCCACGCGCGAGCAATCCGCGGGCCTGCGAGAGAAGCACACATGCGCGAGAACATCCATCCCGCCTATCCCACCGCCAAGGTCCACTGCGCGTGCGGCGCCACCTGGGAGACCCGGTCCACGCACGGCGACCTGCACCTCGACATCTGCAGCAACTGCCATCCCTTCTTCACCGGCAAACAGAAGCTGATCGACACCCAGGGCCGCATCGATCGCTTCAAGAAGAAGTACGCCAACGCTCCCGCGACGCCTCCCAAGAAGAAAGCCGCTGCCAAGAAGGAAACCAAGTCCGACAAGCCCAAGAAGAAGAAGGAACCGTCAGCCAAGGCCTGACCCGGGTTTCCATCCTTCCCTTCAACCGCAGAGAGCGCAGAGCACGCAGAGGTTTTTGGGGGGATGGGGGTGGTGATCGTGCCCTGTACTCGCGGAGGTGCCCGACCGTTCGGGGTGGCTCCAAACCCAACCAAAAAGGCCTTCAGTCGACGTTTCCCCCATCTGCGTGCTCGGCGTGCTCGGCGGTTGATCTGAAGCTTGAGCCCACTTTACAGGAGCGTATAGACACGAAGGGCCGCCCGCGGGAAAGCGAGCGGCCCTCCTCTTTTCACGGGCTTCGAGGGGGAAATTCGAGCGCCCGGAAAAAACGGCGGCGGAGGTCAGCCGCGGCGAGGGGGGGATCTCTGCCGGGCGGCCACCGCCGCCAGCCCGCTCACTTTTCGCGGGCAGCTACCCGGTTCAGGCCCTCCTCGTCGCGCAACACCAGAAGCCGTCCCTGGTTCGCGAGCAGGCCATCGCGCTTCATCTTGTTGATCAGTGTGGAGACGAACGAGCGCGACGCCCCGACCAGGTCGGCCAGGTCCTGCTGGGTGATCCCGTGCAGGCAGAGCTCGTTTCCCGGAGCGATCCGCTCGCCATGCGCCTGGGCCAGCGCGATCAGCATCTCGGCCAGGCGGGCAGGAACGTCCTTGCGGGTGAGGCCGAGCACCCGCTGGCGCAGCTGGCGGACGCGCTCGTTCAGGGCCCGGATCACGTCCACCGCCAGCGCGGGGCGTGCTTCGAGCAGCGCCCGGAAGTCGCGGCCCTCGATGCTCCAGACCTCGCACTTGCCCGAGGAAACAGCCAGCTCCTCCATCAGCGAACCCTCGGGCCGGAGCACCTCGCCGAAGAGGTCGCCGGGCTTGAGGATCGAGAGGACCGACCGGCTCTTGCCCTTGCCCTGCCGGAGCAGGCGGACCCTCCCCGAACGGAGCAGGTAGACCTTGTCCGCCGGCAAGCCGGGCCGGTAGATGACCGCCCCATGCCCGAACGTCTCCACCTTGAAGTAGCCGCGAAAGTCGACGACGTCCGCGGGCGGAAGGCTGGGGGAAGCCAGCGGCTGGAACTGCGGTTGGAAGCGGGGGTCGGTGGTGAGTGGACGCATGTTGGAGCTCCGGGCAAAGGGGGTGTCGCCAGGCTGTCAGAGCAGCAGCCATGCCAAGCAGTGAGCACTCGAAACATGCCGTGTTTTCAGTAATGTGAACGTTAGTCCACACTCCAGGCGGGCGGGCGGTTGCACGGATCGTTCAGCCAGAACGTACAAATGACTGAACGGAACGTTCAACCGGTTCCAGCGCCAATCCCGTACTTCTTTAGCTTTCGTTCTAGCGTCGGCCGCGAAATGCCCAGCATCTGACAAGTCCTGCCCTTGTGGCCCTTGGCGAGCGCCCAGACGCGCACGATGTGCTCGCGTTCCACCTCGTCGAGCGTGGCGACCCGGCCGCTGGTAGGGGCCGGAGGAGGCGAGAGCTCGACCCTCGGAGAGGCGGTCTCGTCCACCAGGTGCTGCCCGAGCAGCAGGTCGCCCTGCGAAAGCACGGCTGCGCGTGTCAGGACGTTCTCGAGCTCGCGCACGTTGCCGGGCCAGGCCCGTTTCTGCAGGCGCTCGATCACTTCCCGCGGCACCCGCCGCAGGCTCTTGTGCAGGCGCTGGTTGACCTTCACCAACAGGTGCTCGACGAGCAGCGGAATGTCCGCGACCCGCTCCCGCAAGGCCGGCAGGCGCAGGGTCACCACCTTGAGGCGCTGGTACAGGTCCTCACGGAAGCGCCCCGCCCGGACCTCCTCCGTCAGGTCGCGGTTGGTCGCGGCGAGAATGCGGGCCTTGATGGGGATCCGCCGGACCCCGCCGACCCGCTCCACCTCTCGCTCTTGCAGGACGCGCAGGAGCTTCGCTTGGAGGTTTTGCGACAGCTCGCCGATCTCGTCGAGGAAGATACTGCCGTCCTCGGCCATCTCGAACTTGCCCAGCTTGGTCTGCGACGCGCCCGTGAAGGCGCCCTTTTCGTGACCGAAGAGCTCCGACTCGAGCAGCGTCTCGACGATGGCGGAGCAGTTGATGGCGATGAAGGGCTTCTGCGGAGCCGAGTAGCTGTGGATGACGCGGGCGATCAGCTCCTTGCCGGTGCCACTCTCGCCCTGGATCAGGACGGTGGCGCGGGAGGTGGCCACGCGGCCTACGTCCTTGAAGAGCTGCTGCATCGCCGGGGAGGTGCCGACGATGTCGTCCATCTTGAACGCCCGACCTCCCTCCACCGACAGGTAGTCGGTGCCTTTGGAAAGGCGGCGAACCTCCAGCGCCCGGTCCAGCGCCACGTCAAAGGCCTGGATGTCGATGGGCTTGTGGATGTAGTCGAACGCTCCGGCCTTGATGGCGAGGATGGTGGTCGCCATGTCGTGGTGCGCCGTGATCATCAGCACCGGCGCTTCCGCCGCGTGCTTCTTCAGCTCGGGGATGAGATCGATGCCCGACGCGTCGGGCAAGCGCATGTCGAGCACGATCGCTGCCGGCGAGGTCTCGGCGGCCATCCGGAAACCTTCGGCGCCGGTGGCCGCGGAGACCACGCCGAAGCCTCGCTCCTCGAGGTGCATGGAGAGAAGCTCCCGGATCGACCGGTCGTCGTCGACGATCAGGATTCGGTCCATCGCCCTCACGAGGAGAAGGCCATTGAAATAACATTTCCGCCGCCCGGCCGCTCTTCGACGCGGGCGTCGCCTCTGTGCTCGCGGGCGATCCGGGCCACCACGGCCAGGCCCAGGCCGCTGCCCCGGGCACGCTGGGGCGTGAACGGAACGAAGGCCTTGTCGCGCTGCTCGGGCGAGAGTGCCCGGCCCGGATCGGCGACCGACAGCTCCCAACCCCGCGGGACCTCGCGCACGGCGATTTCCACCGTCCCGCCGCCGGCCTCCTCCGCCGCGACTGCGGCTTGCCGGCAGAGGATCTTCACCGCGGTGCGTACCCGGACCGGATCGAGCAGCGCGGGGACCATGCGCTCCGGCAGCTTGCGCGCGAACGTCACGCCGCGCGCGGACCACTCCGCCTCCACCCCCGCGACTGCCTCCTCCACGGGACCTCGGGGGTCGCCGGGAACCAGCGAGAGCGAGGGGGGCCGCGCGAACTCCAGCACCTCGTTGAGAAGGAGCTCGATGTTCAGCACCTCGCGCAGCGCGATGGAGGTGCGCCGCAGATCGTTCTGGGCCAGGGTGCCGTGCCGCTCGAGCGTCTGCAGCGCGATCTTGACCGCGCTGAGCGGATTGCGCACCTCGTGCGCGAGCAGGGAAGCGAAACGCGCCAGATCCTCCGCTCGCAGCGCCGCGTCCGCCCGCTCGCGTCCCGCGGTCAGATCCCGTACCACCGCGACCGCGCCGCCGCTCACGCCGCGGAGCAAGAGCTGCGCCGGAAATGGCTTTCCGCCACGCATCATCGGCCGCTGCTCTTCCGCGGGGACGTTGGCGCAGGCCGCGGCGAGGTCCTTGGCGGCGCGCTCTCCGCCGGAGAACAGCGCTCCGGCCGGCTGACCCACCAGCTCGCCCGCCTTCGCTTGAAGGACGGCCTGGGTGTGACCCGTGGCGAAGACGATGCGCGGAGCGGCGCTGTCGTCCCAGGCCACGATGCAGGAGTCCGACGCCGCTCCCACGGTACGGGCCAGTTCCTCGCAAATCTGTTCGATCTTCTTTGCTCGCACGTGCCGATTATCCGCGCCCGCGGCCGCGCCGCTACTGTGCGCTCCGATCTCCGATCCCCGACCGATGCAGTAGGCGCCACGTCGGATGTACGCTGTCAATGCAACCAAAGGGGGTGTCCATGCATCGGTTCATCCGCAAGCTGCTCCGATCCCAGGACGGGCAAGGGCTGAGCGAGTACCTGATCATCGTCGCCCTCGTTGCCGTGGCGGCCATCGGCGTGGTGACGGTCTTCGGTCGGGACATCCGCGAGCTCTTCAGCGGCACCACCGACAGCCTGGCGGGCAACCAGGCCAACAACACGGCGCGCAAGGCAACGGTCAAGTCCAGTAAAAACCTCAAGAATTTCGGAAAGTACAACGCCGCGTCCGGCGACTGAGGGTCGCTCGCCGGCAGGCGCTTCGGGGGCCCGCGGCGGAAGGCCGGGGGGCTCCTTTCGTGTTATCTGAGGACCATGGGTCGCGATACCAAAGGACCGGACAAGGTGGTCCGGTCCGACGAGCACAACTCCCGCGGCATCGAGCTGGCCGACCGGGGTTGGCTGGACGAGGCCGTCAAGGAGTTCAAGAAGGCGATCGAGCTCGATCCGAGCTCGGCGCACGCTCACGACAACCTGGCGACCGTCTACTCCGAGAAGAAGCTCTATGCCCAGGCCCTCGAGGAATACCTGACTGCCCTCAGGCTCGAGCCGGACAGCCCCACCGCGCACTACAACCTGGCTTGCTTCCTGGCAACCCATGCGCACGAGATGGCCGTCGAGCAATACAAGGAGGCCATCGAGCTCGACCCGGAGTATCCGGACGCGCACCTGAACCTCGGCATGACGTACGCGGACCTGGATCAGCGCGACGAGGCAAAGGCGGAGTTCAAGGCCGCCATGGATCTGGATCCGCAAGACCCCCTCGCCCGCCACGAGCTCGCGGCCATGTTGATGGACGAAGGCGACTACCGCGGCGCCATCGCGCTCCTCAAGGAAGTGGTGCGCCTGGAACCGAAGAGCTACGAGGGCTGGCTCGACCTGGGCATCTCCTACGCGCAGAAGGGCTTCTACCAGGAGGCGGAGCGCTGCTACGCGAAGGCCCGGGAGCTGAACGCGGACGACGTGCTGCTCAACTACAACGTCGCGGCGCTCTACTCGCTCTGGGACCGCCGATCCGACGCGCTGGCGGCGCTGCGGAAGGCGCTGGAGAAAGAGCCGGCCAAGGTCCGCAGCTGGCTCGCCGCAGACCCGATGTTCGACGGGCTCAAGGGCGCCCCCGAGTTCGAACAGCTCCTCGCGGTCAATTGAGCGGGAGTGAAATCCGGCATTGCAGATCTGCAATGCCGCGCGGGTGTGCGGCGAAGTAGTTCAGCCGGAAAATCAACGCCGCGCGTCCTGGCACGGATGCTGCTCTCTTCCACCCTGAAGCGTCTCGCTCGCTGGGCGACTGGTCCCCCCCCGCCCGCCCGGCACGAAGCGCTTCAATTTTCGGAGCCCCCGGACATGAGGTCCGGGGGCTTTTTCTTTTCGGCAGCCGCGCTGCGAACAGGCTTCAGATCAACCGCAGAGCGGGCAGAGATCACAGAGGGTTTTTTTTCAAACCCCAAAAAACTCTGCGCGCTCCGCGCGCTCCGCGGTTGATGGGAAGCAGCCGTCGTCTTTACCCGAGCGGCACCACCCGGGCTTCCTTGCGCGCGAGAGCGACCGCATCGCGCAGGCGGTCATACAGGGGCCGGGCGCCGGCTACGGGACCGACCAGAAGCACCGGCTCCGCCTGGTCCGACGAGAGCACGGTGATGCGGCCGACACCCCGCATGCGCTCAACGAGCGTCTGCTCCAGCACCACGTCGCGGACGCGCCAGAGATCGATGCTCTCGTAGCGCTTGCCCAGGATGCCGCGCTCGACCTCCAGCCGCTGGGCGGTGAGGGTGTACCGGACGGCGCGCCGGCCGGCGAAGGTCGCGAGCAGATACATCGCCCAGAGCAGGAAGCCGGCGGCGACCGGGCCTGCCAGGACGGGCGCCAGCGCGCGCTGGTAGCCGACCGCGGTCATCGCGATCGATCCGCAAGCGCACGCTCCGGCGCCCCAGAGCCGGAGGCGCGCGTCGGTCCGGAACGCCGCCAGCGGCCCGGGCTCGCTGCCCTCGGCAGGGACCAGGCGAAGCTGCGTGCTCATGGCTGCAAGTCTACCATTGCGGCGTGGACCCGCTGCCGCGGAGCTTCTTCGATCGGAACGCGCTGAAGGTCGCGCCGGCGCTGCTGGGCTGCGTCCTGGCGCGGCGGGTGCGCGAGGGGTGGATCCTGGGTCGAATCGTGGAGACGGAAGCGTACGTCGGCGAGCACGACCTGGCCTGCCACGCCCGCGCCGGACGGACCGCCCGGACGGAGGTGATGTACGGAGAGCCCGGGCATGCCTACGTGTACCTGATCTACGGGATCCACCAGATGCTCAACTGCGTCTGCGGCCCAGGCAGAGACGCGAACGCGGTGCTCATCCGCGCCGCCGAGCCCGTGCGGGATTCGCTGCCGTTGCTGCATCGGACCGCGCAGGGACCGGGAAACCTGTGCAAGGCGTTCGGCGTGAAACCGGCGCAGAACGGCGCCGATCTGTGCGACCCCGAAGGACCGCTGATCGTCCTGCCCCGGGTGGGGAGGCCGCGGATCGCCCGGGGGCCGCGGATCGGCGTGGACTACGCCGGGACATGGGCAGCCGAGCCTTTGCGCTTCTGCGACCTGAACAGCGCCCATCTCTCGAGGCCCGTGCGGGCGCGCTGAGCACACCTGCCGGGCTCGAATCAAGCTTGAGAATCGCGGGCGATCGTGGTGATCCTGCGGGTCGATGAAAATCCGTCGCTTGGAGATCTCCGGCTTCAAGTCATTCGCCGATCGGGTCGTCTTTTCCTTCGATGACGGCGTGACGGGGGTGGTGGGACCCAACGGCTGCGGAAAGAGCAACGTGGTGGACGCCATCCGCTGGGCGATGGGCGAGCAGAGCGCGAAGCACCTGCGCGGCCGGGCAATGGAGGACGTGATCTTCTCGGGCTCGGAATCGCGCCAGGCCACCGGGATGGCGGAAGTCTCGCTCACCTTCCAGAACGACGGCCGGCTGGTCCCGCCCCAGTACGCCGGCTTCGGCGAGATCACCGTCACCCGCCGCCTGTTCCGCAACGGCGACAGCGACTACGAGATCAACAAGGCCGCCTGCCGCCTGCTCGACATCACCGAGCTGTTCCTCGGCACGGGCGTGGGCACCCGCGCGTACTCGATCATCGAGCAGGGCCGCATCGGCCTGATCGTCAGCGCCAAGCCCGAGGACCGCCGCGCGATCATCGAGGAAGCCGCGGGGGTGACCAAGTACAAGGCGCGCCGCAAGCAGGCGGAGCGGAAGCTCGACGCCACCGAGCAGAACCTCCTCCGCCTCTCCGACGTCGTGGGCGAGGTGAAGCAACGGCTGCAGTCGCTGGAGCG